>Ga0255052_10001314_pt1 | contig 18812 bp, 40 predicted proteins | sample JV7_2_21_MG_FD_188632 | JGI IMG/M metagenome (GOLD analysis project Ga0255052, IMG submission 188632) | Seawater microbial communities from Jervis Inlet, British Columbia, Canada - JV7_2_21 | ecosystem: Environmental > Aquatic > Marine > Inlet | place: Canada: British Columbia | collected... | reverse complement strand
ATCGTTCTTACCATCATCGCTTCACCTCCTCAAGTCTTTCCCTCGGAATCCAGAATCGCCAAGGGTAGAGGGGCAGCCTCACTCGCACCATTGGCCTGGGTGCCGAGAAATCCACCTCTCGCACCTCGCCGTGCATACCAGCCAGGGCTGAATCCTCATCATCCTGTCGCACCATTACCATTGCACCTCGTCTCATTTTCCTTCCTCCTCTTCCGCTTGCAGTTCCAGATACCCAATCCACGCGAGTCCGAGGTGGGTGAGCAAAACGCGAATATGCTCCATCTGAATGGATACATCGCTCCCACCCTCCAAAGCCTCGTCAACCAACCGACTCAACACCATTTCGATGTGTGCTTCCATATCCTTCTGTGTCACGTTTCTATCCCGTGCCATCATTTCCTCCTGGCTCCTCCTCAGGGGCAACCGTGCCAATGGTCACTGAGGCTGACGACCATAGGTCGGCCATCGTCTCAAGTGCCTTAGGTGCCGCCTGGGATGGTAGAATACCATCGGCAATCTGGCTGCAATAGGTGGACAACACGGTCAAATAATCAGCATTGTGCCCTGCATCATATCCATCACCAGTACTCACATACTGGACCCAATCAGACAGCCTTAGCGGGGAGTCAAAACCAAGTCGCACACCATCTATACGCCAGGCTGCATTGGCAAAGTCGTCAAGATCAGTGGCGTCCAGGGCCATCTGGCCAGGGTCCACACCTACCAGCCAATCCTTGAGGATGTCAGCGAGATCGCCGCCAGGCTTGGCGAACACCTTGCCTGTCAAGGGCTTGCATCGTGTTTTGTCCACAATGGCATTATTCTCCACATCCATCACCAAAAAAACGTCAAACTCGTATTCAAAACCCTCCCGCTGGATGGGGGCCATGCCCACCTTCTCAGGCATTTGCTTGCCTCGTTTTTCAACCAGGATGTAGTTGGACTTGCTACGCATCGTCACGATCACATGAAGTGGTGCCCCCACTATTGCCTCAATTAGCCGATTGTGAATCGGCGTGACCTCGCTCCAAGCGGCATATGTGTTGCCCTTGTACTTGATTGCAATCTCGTCAACCAGTTCTAATGCGCCCCCTGTTCCGTTCCAGGCATGGGATACGCTATCCAACACCACGACATCGTACCCCTCATCAGCAGCCATGCTGATCGCATCCCCGAACCTGTCAGGGTGGAAGGGTGGAGCCAGTTCCATCACGTCAAAGTCAAACAAATCGGCATATTTGCTGGCACTGCCATGCTCGGTGTCAACCAATGCAACCCTACTGCCCAGCGAGGTTGCCACTGCCAATGCCGTGTAGGTCTTACCCGCCCCGCTTGGGCCAGCGATTGCCAGCCTCAACTTGGCCTCGTATTTAACTGCTTTTTGAAACATCTTCTGCCTCCTCTCGCTCTCTGATTTGCTTCGCCAATATGCATTGCATGTGCCTACCCTTCTTCAGCAGCCGTTCTCCCTCCGCATGGTCTCGGGTGGAAAAGTGGCTCACTGCATAATCCGCGTCAGGGTTGGCGCTGGTACGAATAATGTCCACATCGTATAGATGGCCATGTTTCCACCTGTGCACCCCGATTTGGACGCATACGATTTTGCCTCTGGCCCCTGGCCCTGTGTGGTTGTCTGAATAACCCTCTCGGTTCATGTTGCCTCCTCTATTGTGCACGACCACTCGCATCGTCATGCGTCTCATCAACGTCTGCCAACTCCTCGTCATCATCCCTGCCAGCCGCAAACACTGGTCGCCAGGGTGTTGGGCGCTTACTGCCTCGTGGGTATATCTTGGGCATAAGCAGCCCATATGCGTCAGCATCGGCTTGCTTGATGGTTCCTGTGACTTCAATCGGCTCACTCATCACCAGATCAAGGGGGGGCAAGGTAAGCTCTCGCATTTGGTTCCAATGTATCCGTCGCATGTAGATCGACAGTTCAAACTCATCATCCAGCCCGTTGAGCATTTGTGCCATCATCTGCACGTCCAACTTGACCGTCACTAGCTTGACGTTAAGATCCTCCAGGTGCGGCATAACGTCCTCAAAACTCGGAAAATCCTGTGCAGCATGGCCCTCCTCAACCACATAATACCCGCCCTTGACAGGCATCAGGCTCGCACCAAAGTCCAGGCGCTTGCCGTCTGCCCATTCATACGTTTTGACACCAGATGGCCTTATCACCCGAAGTGAAAAGCCATCGGATGACATCAGGATGATGTCTCCATCTGCATCTCTGGCACCTTGGGCCAGTGTCAATGAGGGGCGAGCCATGTCCTTGGCTATACTTCGTTGCAGCCATCTAAGCGCCCTTCGTATCGAATTTCCAAGAAACTCAACCGTCTTTCCATCATCGTTGCTCATCAGTTCCTCCGTTTGATTGTGGCTCCCCCTGAACCAACACCTACCGAACAGGCACAGCTACCCGCCGCTCGCCAACACTGCCGAACAGCTTCGCAGCCAGCACCTTACCGGACAATTCCTCCAGCGTGGTCGCCTCATCAGGTGTAATGCCATCAGTGGCATGGGCTGCATAGCTTAGGCCGTTCACCAGGCCCATCCTGGTGTTCGCCTTCTCAGTGCCCACCCTGATCTGATGTTCAACATCCTCGCTCAAGTTCTGCTGTTTGACTAGTTTGGTGATGACATCAGACAACTTGGGGATATTCACAGCTTCAGCCTCAACGATTTGGTCGACCGTCTTGGCAGCAATGGGCAGTGCGAGGGCAATCTTTTCGGCTATCGTGGCTCGTAGCCAGGCCTCAGAAACCCAGCGATGCTGATGAGACCAACCACCAATAGCAGAAATAATGCTGTTGTCGCAGCTATTCCGCTGGACTATGGCAGCGACCTCGGCCTTGTAATTGCCAATCTCGCCGTTTTTGACAAAAAACCCGACCCCATAATTGCCGTCTGGATTATTGGGCAAGTGCTTGGCAGCCACTATAACCCGCAGGAACAGAGCGTCGGCCCCCACAAAGGGACGTACAATGCGTGCCTCTCCATCATAATCAGAGGCCTCCAACGTGTTGGCCACTGCCTCAAGAACTGAATGATTTGAGATAGGCTTGTATTGGTTGCTCATAAAGGCTCGCAATCCGCCATCATAGCCGCGCAACAGGTAACGCTTATCCCAATCTTGCTGGGCAAGCCAGTGATTGACGTTCGTGGCCTGCAACTCGCTGGGGCATCGTTTTAGGTACTGGGGTGGGATGGCCAATCGGCCAGCAACCTGGGCCAGTGCCCAATCCGTTGGCTCAAATGCCGTGCCCCTGTGCTCAATTTCTCCCTGCTGATTCATCGTCAACTCGCCAGGCAATGCTCGCCTGTCATCGCTGAGACGGTGATACACCTCGGCCTCATCAACCAATTGTCGGATCTGGGATTTCGGCCCTCCATTACCATTGCCATTGCCCAGGCTGCCATTGCCGGACACCACGATGGTGGTGTCCGGCATGTCTGGCTCATCTCCTCCAAACTCCGCAGGGCCACTGGGCACCTGTTCCTCTTCAGCGCTCGCCTCAGCAAACAAGGCCACGGAATCAGCAAACTGCACCCGAGCCTCTTCGGCTGCCCTTCTCTCATTAGGCCAGGACCCCACAAAAACGGTGTCGGCTGCTGTCTTGCCCATATTCGCATCCAAAGCAGCATAGATCATGCCAGGCATCGGCAAGCGCCAGGCATCGCTCCACTGGGGCGTAGACTGCACTGTCACATCGTCTGGGATGGGTCCCCAGGTCCCCCTCTTATTCTGGAAGCGGAAAGCAAAGAAACTGGCAACCACCTGCACATGCTGGGCCACGCTTAGCACCTCCTGGGCGATGTCATGCACCCGATTTGTGGCCTCCATCTCAGTCGGGTACTTAGCAGGCTCACCCCAGCCTTGGCCCTGTTCCATCCACAAGCGGAGACCTACCCCACCGCAATTGGTCACAAGGGCAACCTCATCATCAGGACCCAGCGTTCGCAGCCAGGCCAGCGCCTCTGGCTTGATCACTCTACTCTCAAAACCGTCAACCAACGTTCCGTCAATTCCAACCAGATAATACGTGCCGCTCATTTTATCCTCCACATGCTCGGCTAATTGCTGCCCACAATGACCAGCAAACCATTGGCCAGGCCTCCACCTGGCCAATAGCTTGGTGCTCAACAGTCGCACACATCGTAATGAAGCTCAAGGCCACAATTGGGGCAGGCCCGAGCGGCGTACCCATCCACGCCGACAGTTCTCGCCATCCTCTCGCATCCGCATATTGGGCACTTGCGCGGCTTTTCCTTTGTGTGCTTCTTCAGATGGAGTATTGTTTGCTTCGGTTTCTTGCTCCACATTTGGTGATTGCCTCCACATGTTCGGCTAATTGCCGATCACTTGATTCGATAGATAACCTGACGAGAGCTTGTCAGGGCAACTCGTTCGGCGTCTCCTACGGACCTCATATCGCCCAAGACGGTGACAAACTCGTGCCAGTCCACGCTCACGCCCCAATATTTCAGCATCTCCTCCTGGCCCTCCTGTGCCGTCACCCTCATGCCCTTGCAATGCAGGCGGATGAAATCTCCCGCTAGTCGTTGCTCATGCAGTTTCCTCATTGCTTTCTCCTCCCTGTCAGTCATCCGTACTTTTCCTCCAGGCAAACCGCGTGGGCTAGATTGTCATCCTTCCCAGGCTCGCCTTCATTGTAGATTCTCACCTCGTATCCAATGGGCTGGCCGCATAGACCGCAAATACTGTTCGCCATACGTCGCAATCCAGCACAATCAGTGTGCAGACAACCCCTCTCGCATGGCCCATACTTAGCCCCTGGCTTGCTCAGATAACCCGCTGCCATATTATTCACCTCCGAATAGCGCGTTGTACGCCTCGCTCACATAATCGTGGATTGCATCCCTGGCCGACTCAAGGTCATCATAATAGGCAAACGTTCCATCGGGATACTCCACCACATAGCGCTCACCAATGCCCAGCACCGCGATGCCCAGCACCATTTCCATCGTCTCAATTTGCCCTACCATTTGACCCTCATATCCTTAGTCATTCCGCCCGATCTGCTGCTGCTGCTACCACTTGGGCTGCGTGTTCAAAGTCCTTGTCACAGGTCGGACAAACCGGATACCATTTCTCGGCCACTGCCCCTGCGGGCTTGGCCCAATACTCGAACCAATCATCAGTCACGCCCTGGCACACCGTACAAATGAAAGTCATTACCATTCCTCGGGGCAATCCCCAATAAAAAGCACCTCATCACCCTCCAACCATATCTCACCGCGAACGATGGCCATGATGTCACTCTCAACGCTCAAGATGTTGGCCTTGAGCACTGGGCAGCCAACCTCCAAATCGTTGATTCGCTCCAGCGTAATAAAGGCCTCCCGCAATGCGTCAAGCGTGATGGTGGGTTCTTCCTCATATGTAAATGCGTTTCCGTCAACTGGGGCAGTGGTCTCATCCATCATTTTCTCCTTTAATCCCAGGGCCAACACAGCCAGTCAAAACTGTCGCCCAGCTTCCTATTGTCCAATTCGCCAAAATGCGTGTATATCTCATGCAGGTATATGGCTGCTTCGGCCTGATACTCCCACCGCTCACCCAGGTCATCAGGAGGGGGGATGAAATCTACCCGCTCAACCGCATACCTGTAAACCTCAGGGCTGTCTGGCTCCCTGCTGACTTGGATTAGATAGACCCTCAGGCTGCAATCGTCCTCGTCCATATCAAGCATGTCTTGTACATGCTCCCTCATCTCCGCCGCTGTCATGCTCATCACTGCCTCCTCTATATTCTCACCTTCGTAATCGCCATGAATGCCTCCATCCCAGCCATGACATCCCACCTACCTGCGGCCAAGGCATTAATCACCTCCGGTCCCCAACCACATGGAAAATTCGGAGTCGGCGGATACCTACACAACACAGGTTCCAACTGCCGCTCAAGGGTTGGATGTTGGGAACACAACTCGCCCAGCATCATGTCAACGTCGTCAAGCCATCTCCACCCCTGTGGTGTCAACTCAGCTTGCTTGATGACACCCTCATGCTGCATCCATTCAGCCCCCACACAATTGGCCATCCTGCACAACTTGGCATTCTCAATACCACACAATGCCAGGTCTCGCTTTACACTGTGAGCCTCAACAATATCCTCGTAATCTGCGAAGATGCTGCCATCAATTACCACTGCCCATGCCTTAGCCATCATTTCCTCCTTATGCCACTATCTGTCCGATTTCATCACTGCCCAACTCATCACCATAGCGACCTCGCCCATTGCCTGGGTTGCAGGCGGGGCATAATGTGGGGGCGTCCTTCCGATTCTTGATCCTTCGTTCCAGGTGCCTATCCCCTCGCCAAACCCTTACAACCGTAAAGCCTATCCCCCGCTCCAATGCCACTTCTGTCAACCTGGCACCCCGCCCACAACGATGGGCCTGGATGCGGCTGCCCAACTCCTTGGCCCATCCAACATAATGCTGGGTAGTGTGGTTCGGACTGATCGGTGAATCAAAATGCAATAGGTATACCTGGCCGTCGTTATTCATCATTGCCTCCTCACTGGCACTGTTGCCACTAAAACCCACAAGGGAGATCAACCATCATTGATCTCCCTTGTGCTTACTAGTGTTTTGTCAGATGTTCTGAATTCTGCTGCTCCCTCTCAATTTGAAACGCTCATCAGAGGAATTTTCGCCTCGGCTGTGCCTTAGGTCCTTCTCGTATCAGTATTACCGTCAAGCTTGTTCCTCATCTCCCTGGCCATTATTCAGGCTTGACTCATGCTCATTTCCTGTACCCCCTAAGGGCTGTGCTCGTTAAGCAGCTAATTGGGCTGGATTCATCAGCCCTGGGATCTTGACCTTCTCTCTGGGTGTCCCTTGACCCTTGATTCCACCTGAGATTGTGGCCGACTTTCCTACAATCTATCTGTTCCTGGCCACTTGTTCCGGTTGTGTTGTTAAGGTCCTGCCTTGTTGTCAAATCCGTGGTACTCCAGTAAGTATAGCATGGCTTCTTGATTGGTGTCAAGGAGTTGGGCACAAGTCAACAAAACTCGGGCTATGAATATCTTGACATGCTTACACACACACCTATAATGAAGGTGTTATGTGCTTAAAAGTGAAGGAACCCGAGAAGATGAATAAACCGCTGTTTACTGTGACTGAGGTCGCCCAGATCTTCAGCAAATCCAAGCAAACCATCCACAACTGGATCTCTGCGGGGCGCTTTGATAATGTCATGATGGTAGGGCCAGGGGATGGCGATTTCGCCCTGCTCCCGGCTGCAAGTGTGAATAAGGTGCGGGAAGAAGTGGCGGAAACGCTCATCCGGCAACTCACACAGCTTGGCTACCAAGTGACGACTGGCTAGGTGAATCAGACACGCTAGGCATTGCACGCTGTCAGGCAGTCAGGCAGGGACGGCAATCATAATCAGAGGGAAATGGGTCACGGAAATGCTCGTCGCAGTTTGCGACCTCCGTCCTGCCTGCCTGATAGTGTGCAATCACTAATGCTGGTTTGCTCGTGGCGCGATGTAACAACTGGCTGGCAGCCAAATGGCTTATCGCACCCCCAGCGACCCCTGGGGCAACGACGACTCACCGGCTTTTTATCCACATTTTGTTCCTCCTCACGCCCTGGGGTCGCCCAGATAATGGCCCCGGGGTCAGGAGGAGCAACAGAACAGGAGGCTATGATGCCAATCTTACGACAAGCACCCGAATCACTAGCATATTTTGAGCAGGAGGCCTGGGAATATCTGAAGGATAAGCACCCAACACTCGCTGAGAAGATAGACGCCGATATATCAGCAGGGTGGAGTCCACAGGACCTTTCACGGCGCATCAAGCAAGGGATTGGGGACGACCGCATTGCCATCACCAAGCGAGTAGAGCTTGCAGCCATCTATCGCACGAAGGAACGAGCCGATGGCTCCTAATCATATCCGTGGCTATAAACAGTGCCGCCGATGTGGGGCACAACTCAAGGGATTATTCCGCAATTTGGACGAGATGTTTGCCTGGTCACACGAACCCGAACTGTGCCCAGCCTGCCAGGACCGAGACAACCATTCGCTTAGAATCAGTCGGATTTGGAAGGAACGAAGGGAGACGGACAGCGACAATCGTGCACTGGACTATTAAGTCATGGCAAATTGGCACGTTCGTGCAGTCCTGGCCAATCGGGATGTCTACAGCGATGCAATAGATAGGGACATAATGCTCGCAATAGCGACCCACATTGGCAACGACAACAGTCCCGCCCACCTTAAGATTTCAACCATTGCCCAGCTTGCTGGTTGCCATTACAACACGGCTGATAAACGCACCAAGCAACTGGCAGCAGATGACAAACTTACCATCCAACGAGATGGCAGGCACCTGGCCTATAGCTTGCCGTTTGATGCCCCTCCTGGCCCCGGTGACGGTGTTCCTGGTCAATCCAGGCCCAAGACCAATGGGCCATCGTTAGGGGATGTTCTGGACGCTCTAAGCGCACTAAAAGAACAGGTCAAAGCATTGCACAAGGACGTGATTTCTCATTCACATGACGATCACACGACGATCACACCACCCCCCGAGGAGGGTGTGGATGACGTTCACATGACGTTCACATCACGTTCACATGACGATCACATGACGATCACATCAGACCAGGGAGACGATGTGAAACAAGTAGAGAAGAAGAGAAGAAGAGAAGAAGTATATATAGATCCCCCCAATGCCCCCCAAATGGCAGGGGGGGTCAGGTACGAGCGCGACAAGGACCTAGATTTCCATCCAATGATTTCAGCCATCTCAGAGGTCGTCAAAGAAACATTTTGGCCTGACACTCAGGATGCGTTTTTTAATGCTGCGGAGGCCTTTCGGAGGCAGGGCATCGAACCTGTCACGGTACGAGAGTTCCCGGAATGGTGGGTAGCTAACACCTACTACGATGATGATGGCGCCCCCACCATCAAGACACTCATGGGCGAGATGAAGAACTATCTTGCTGGTGTCACACGTACAAGGGCCAGCCCAAATGGGCAAAGGAAACGGGTCAGCCCCGATGTTGAGGAGCAACCTGCCAGGAAAGGAGGCGTATTTTGAAAGTCAAGACACCCGACCCAATTAGGACCATTACAACGAGAATGAGAAAGCGAGAGTATACGTTTGTGGATATTCCAGACGAGCCAGAGAAACAGCCCCCAATTCGCCCAACCCTGGATGAGTTGGACACATCCAACCCACTGGTTCGCCAGGCCGTGGGGGCTGCAAGGTCCTGGGCACAACGAAAGCGGGATGGGGATGGCAATGCCAGCCTGGTACTTTGTGGGCCAGTAGGCACTGGCAAGACGCACATCGCCAAAGCTATGTTGTGGAGCATTGCCTATGTGGTTGATGGGCAGCCAGTGTCACCTGTCGGAAAGTTCTTCCAAGCCACGGACTTAATGACGGCGTTCACCCCGTCCAAGAACGAGTTCGGATTGACGGAGACCCCACTGGCGTCAAGCGTGATCGGCGTTGCTCCCATCGTGGTGCTGGACGATGTTGGATCTGAGCAGTCTATCCCATTTATCCGTGGCGACTACCAGGCCATAGAGCGAGCGATGCGCTACTTCAGACTCGTTGATTATTGCAATGAGAATGAGGTCTCGCTGGTAGTGACCAGCAACCTGGCCCCTAGCGACTTGGGCCTGCATATGGGCAGGCGTGCTTGGGACCGTCTCGGGGAGATGGCCCCTCGCGGCTACATCGTGGATCTGGCAGGCGTGTCAAGCTGGAGACAATCAAGGAGCGGGCGATGACAGTAAAGCAAGTCCCTGAATGGTGGATCAACACCCCGGCATCCAAGCGAACGGGGAAGCGATCCCACTTTGTCAACCGATGGAGGGCCATCATGCGCGACATCCACAGGGAGCGCTGGACGACCAGGCGGGGCAAGTGCTTCGTTTGTGCTGCCAAACCGAGAAAAGTCCTTACGACAGGTATTCTAACGATGACATGTGGCCATCCCAAGTGTATGACTCAGTATCTTTTGAGGAGGTGACGAATGGAGTTTAGGCAGCAAGTGCCCGTGCCATCAGTGATCACTGATCTGGGGCAACTGTTTGGCACGGAGGAGATTGTGTATTGTTGCCCCAAACACCCGCAACAGGTTGCCCTGAGCACGACCCGCATGGTCGTGGATGACCAGGCAACCTTGCTGTATCGTTTTGATTGTGGCTGCCAATGCCATGTTGCACTTGAGGAGGTGAACGATGCACCCCGCTAGTATGGACCCTGCGGATCTTGTTAGTATGGACATTAGCAACGTGGCCCATTGGTTCTATGCAGTCACGGACCAGGAATACTGGGATCTGGACAATGACTTTGTGTCCCTGCTCCCACCGTGGGCGTGGTCGCTTTGGAAGTGGCACACCCCATCAATTTTGAATAGTTCCGTGCATGGACGGCTCGTAACAAAACCCCTGTTCGTGGAGGCAAACGTCCTGTTCGCACCTTGTGACGAGTATGGTGATGTTATAGACGAGAATACCCACGTTGAATTCGGGGCTTCCTTCGCAAAGGCACTGGGGGCGGATCTTAGGGAATTGCGCCCAGGCGCTCAGGGCATTCTGTTGGATGGAAGATACGCAGAAGAAATCAGGTTTCTTCTGCTGATTATGGTTCGTATCGATGGGGTGCCTGTTGGTTGGGTCACATCCTCACTAGACGAGCATGGCCTGATGGTCACAGCACAGGCGGAATTGCGTGTAAGCAAGGACTATACCATTATGGATGTCCTGTACCCCCTGTTCTTCGCCATTAGCTTATGCCACTGCAAGAACATAGAAATCAGAGACAAGCCAGTTAGTCGACAAGTCAGAAGGGCTGCCAAGCGTAAGAACCAGCCTCTAACCGTCTATAAAGAACTCGTCTTGGAGCCATTCAAGAAACAAGTGAGATACGAGTCAGAGCGCGATGGAGAAAGCGAGGTCAAGCGAGCGCTACACATATGCCGGGGCAACTTCGCCACTTACACTGCCGCCAAGCCCCTGTTCGGAAAGCATGCGGGCACCTATTGGAGATCAGCACATGTGAAGGGATCAGCAGACGTTGGAACAGTGAAGAAATCCTACTCTATATCCACGGAGGGTGCTGATGGCAAAGTCACAAAGGGATAAGGGGCTACGGGGAGAAAATGAGGTTGTAAATCTGATCAAAGAAGTGATTCCCGATGCTCGCAGGAACCTGGGTGAATCTGGCAGCCAATTGGTTGGGGTGGATGTGCTGGCTGGGTCCCTTCGGATGCAGGTCAAACGATGGAAGGATTATGCGCCCATTAGCAAGCTCGATGAGGTTCCGAATGGCGTCGACACCATTCGGGCGCTAGTCACCCGGGGAGATCGCCAGTCGTGGGTCATAGCGCTGGAATTGACCGACTTTCTCAGGGTTTGTGACGACGTGACTGTGGTATATGACGGAGTAGACCCAAACGTCCCGCCGTTTTAGAAGGAGAAGAAAAATGAAGGTGCTGTTCGGAAAACTGATAGCCGTGTTGGGAGCAGGGGCGCTCGTTTGGTGCGCCATGATGAAGGTGCAGGACATCGATATGCCAGTACTTACCTGGGTTTTTCTCGTGGGCATTTGGCTGATGGGTGCTGGCATAATGCTAGTACAATTGGGAGATGTAAAATAATGACGAAATGCGACTTATGCCAAATACAATACGGGTTGAGAGCTATCATGCTCATTATTGAGACGTTACCCGACGACACCGGGGTAAGCGATTGGGACAACGCTCTTACCAATATATTCGAAGATGCGGACAACACTTGCTCGATGCTGGATCATCATCACTTAGAAGAAGTTCCAGACCACGAGAAACTTGAACTGGTGCAATTAGACGGGGCTAATTGATGACATCAACTGCATGGGCAAGCCTTCGCGACCATCTGGGATTCGTCCACCATGACATGCTCCTCCGGTTGCTGGAGCATAAAAAAGCAACGCGTCCGAACATTGATCCTCGTACTGACGAAGTGGAGATCCTGCGACTGCTCATCATCGACGAATACAACCGTATCGACTGGAAAACTGGGAGGAAGAATGACTGCTGATTGTGAACACGACTGGAAAACCCAGGTGCCTTCATGGGTGAACAACGTCGAAAAATGCGGGAAGTGCGGTTCCCAGCGCATCTTGCTGCCCAAGACCAGTGCGGGGGACTCGGACACATGGGCAGTCTATCCGCCACTAAGCACGAAAGGAGGCACCGATGAGTGACAGATACGATGGTATGCCCACGCCGGACGAGGTGAAAGCACACCTCGACAAGCTGATTAACCGTGGGAGGAAAGCGCCGGTTCATAAAGAGCAGTGGCGCAAGCAGGACGCCCGATGGCTGGCCGAGCATGGTGACGAGATTTGCCCCTGTTGCGGCAAGAAGCTCAGGGATGTGGTGTGGTGATGGACGACGACTTGTCGCGGGCAATACTTAGAAGCCTGCAAGCACACGGGTTCATCGAGCCAGATCCGCCCGAAGAACCGGTCAAGAAACAGCGTAAAGGGCCAAGCCGCGATGCCACGATGGTGATCGTCGGCTTTACGTTCTCAGTTCTGGCGTTTTTGCTGGTCTGGGCACTGTTTTATGCGCCATTTTAGGCAAATCGCCCTGGCAAGTTAACAGTCGGCTTCAATCAAGCGCGATGATTTATTGACAGACTGTATGGCAATGTCGGGGCTTGATGCGAGTGTCGCCAGCCGGTGACACGGTTCTATTGACGTGTATGTATAGGAGGTCAAAGGGCTGATAGACCAGCTGCCGAAGAGACCACGGGCAGGCGTGGACAGCAAAGGCAATGTAAACGTAAGCGAGCCGGGTGTCCTGCCGCACCCGGCATTCTTGAGGAGACATGATGAGTGACTATACTTACCTGAGTTTGGGAGCCGGTCTGCAATCATCGACCATTGCCGAAATGGTTGTGGAAGGCGAGCTAGACAAGCCCGATCTGGTCATCTTTGCCGACACTGGCGACGAGCCGGATTTCGTTTATGAACAGGTTGAATATTTGGAAGGTCGCCTCGCTGGTGTTGGCGTGGAGTTGGTCACCGTGTCCGCTGGTAGTTTGCCGGACGATCTACAAAGCGCTACCAAGCGCTTTGCTGCCATTCCAGTGTTCAGCCAGATAAATGGCAAAAGAGGGCGTCTGAAACGGCAATGTACTTCCGATTACAAGATCGAACCAATCACAAAAGAACTAAAGCGCCATCTGTTAGCGCGTGGTCTTGCCAAGCAGGACGGTAGAGGGGTTGTCGTCACATGCCAGGTTGAAAACTGGCTTGGTATATCTCTTGACGAAGTGCAACGAATGAAGCCAGCGCGTGAGTCTTGGCTTGACCATCGCTGGCCGCTGATTGATCGGCGCATGACCCGCAATGATTGTCGCCAATGGCTGAAGAGACACGACTTGCGAATACCCGGCAAGTCGTCATGTCGCATTTGTCCGTTTCATTCTGACTCATACTGGCGGGCAATGCGAGACACCAGTACGCGAGATTGGCAATTCGTTACAGGCTTCGACACCAGCCTGCGCGAGAACAGTTCACGTTTTGCCGCAACCGCAAAAGGCGAACTATACCTACACCGGCAATGTATACCGCTTGCCGAGGTTGACTTGCGCACGCCTGAGAAGTTAGGCCAGATGCGCTTGCTGGATGACGATACAACCGTATGCGACGAGGGCTATTGTTTCGTATGAAGCGTCTCGCCCAACTCACCACAATCTACGCCGTCATAATAGCCGCTGGCTACGCTGAGGCTTGGCTGTGGCAGTGGCGCTGGTGGCTGCTTGCAGCAGTAGCCGTATATGCAATCCCGCTCGCAATTGTGCTGCGGAGACGATATGGCACATAGGCGTCGTCGTTCTGAAGTGGACGAACTAACCCGCATTCTGTCAGCAGTCAAATCCGAACAGGTGTCGTTTCGATCCGTGTCGGCGAGCACCCCCCGTCGCGCCGAAATGTCGTCTGCCTGGGAAGCTGTCATCGCGGGAATAGTGTCTGGAACAACGCTTGCCACTGTCAGCTATGCGCTAACGCATAGCGTGGCATTATCGCTCGTCATCGGCGGGCTAGTGGCTCTAGCGCTATTCTGGACGCGTCTGCTATCGCTCGATCAGTCGCGACGCGTCGAAGTCCGCGCCGAACTGGATGAGCACGACATAGCAGAACCTACCACCGACACTTTTGTGCCCGACGACGACAATCCCCGCACCCTCATGCGGCACCCGATCATGGCAAAACTGCGACGATTCGGAGAGCAATTACCATCGACCAATCATCGGCTCGCGTTCAGACAGTGGGAGGGCAAGTTGTTCACTCGCGAAGAGTACCAAGCCGTTCGTGCCATGATGCAGCACCTCAATTACGAAGATCCCAATGGGCGTGTCACGGAACGCGGCAAATCCGCTGCGGGTCGATGGTCAGCGGGTCGCTTCAGAAACGCTGAAATTTCAACGATTCCACGCGACGCTCGCAATCATACCAACGGCACTTAAACGTCGCGTAGGGAGCTTTCTAATTTATTCGGGAGCATTCTAGCAGTACCATCAGACCCCTCTCCCCCGCGTTGTGCGTTGCAACGTGTCTTGTGGTAGCACACTCACCCACACACGGCCCACAAACTAGATCGCCTGAAGCAAGGGCCACGGATCGACGCGTCCGAGAGACACGACAGTATGGCCCAGTTGGTCCCCGACTTCGAAATGCAAATGCGATCCGCTCGTGTCGCCCGTTTTGCCGACTGCACCGATTGTCCAGCCTGCAGGGACCGTCATTCCCGCGACGACCGTAGGACTTCTGTCCTGCAAGTGGGCGTATAGCGTTTGATAACCCGAATGCTGGATGACGATATATCGACCGTACCCATCTGTCTGTCGTCTATTCGACACGACCGTTCCATCGGCTGCTGCATAAACCGGATTGCCGCTGAATCCTGCTAAGTCTACGGCGTAATGACCTCGCGGATTGTTCCACGTGTTTCCGCGTCCTGAAAGCGCCTTGCTATCTACGGGCCACGCTTCCAGTTCTAACGGTAGCATGATGTAATTGAGGTCGAGCTTGCTGCTGGAAACGCCGTACTCCCATCCAGGCGCGCCTCCAGGAGGCCCACCACACCACTGCCAGATGTCCCATCCCTTGTTCTTCCAGGGCGACGGTAATTCTGGCTGCGCACCTTTCACTGGAGGTGTGCCGTTATTCGGATCTGGATACGTTGCAACCCACAAATCGTAAGCGGTCGCCCATGAAACGTCGCCAATGTAGCGGTCCCACCACCAAGCGCCCGTATAAATCTTGTCACATTTCGCACGCTCAAGGAATACGCGGAGCCGACGTGGCAAATCGCTCAAAACCAAGGCGATGTCCTTCTGGTCCTCGATGTCGCCCGCTGGCTCATACGTCCACGCTGCCTGTTCGTGCTGGCGTAGAAAGTGATCGGCCTGTTCTGTCGCGTTGACGTTGTTGCCGTAATAATGCCACGGAAAAACGCCCATGCCCACACCGAGAGCGCCTGACCTGTTTCGTCGCCAGTTCTGATCGACCCAGAGGGACCCATCTTGCATTCGATATCCCTCGGTCAGCTTGATGCCGACAACTCGCACGCCCCTCTCCCACATCTTGGCAAAGTCGATGTCACCCTGATGATGGCTCACGTCGGTCATAAGCACAGGCACGAGCGGGGCAACCCCGGTAGATGGTGGGGGAAGATCCCTTGTTGGCAGCACGATATTAGGGTTGGCGCTCACGTGACCGCGCAACGCCCATCGGTCTTCGCCTTTGACGGTTATTTTCTTGCCCAGAAACTTCGTTCCAACAGGTAGCGCCCCGACCACGACCCCATCTCCCTTTCGAATGGTGGCCCCAGCCTGATGAACAACGAGCAACCGTTCTAACGATGACGAAGGCGGGTCGGGAGGGTCTGGGGGATCTGGTTCATCGATGGGAGCCGGAGTCGTCTCGGCATAGCGTTGAGAGACGTTCGCCAGCATGTCCAACTCGTTTGCGTAGAGTTTGAAACTGGGCCAGCCCACGCCGGGAGGCCCTGCTCCCTTCTTACAGGTGAACACAGCAGCGGAATATGCCCTACGACCGTTCGCTTTGTTCCAGCGTTGCACGCGCTCGGCCCAGTAGGCGACGACGTTCGAAAGCTTGATCGGGTCGCCATTGCAGCAATCCCTATGCCTCCATCCGCCATGAGCATCAGCCCCGTATTGGGTATTTGGGGTTCTACCAATCGGACCACCCTCGCCAAACAACCATTTGACCTTGTAGCCTTGCTTTCGATATTCCGCATCCATAACCGTCCATCGACCGCTCAACAGAGGCCACTCTCCGGGCACAGGTGAGCCATGAACCGTCAGAATATACGCGTGGTAGTCCATAAAGAAGTCGTGCTCGTGAGCGAGTGCTGCAACCTCGACAGGAATATCGTTCCCGACGCCGGGGCTAGACATCGCCAGCGTGGCCTTTGGCAGCTTGTGCGCGTATGCATTGAACCACACGTCAACGAATGCTTGTTCTTGTTCAATGCGGTCTTGTGTCTCTTCCGGCGTATGACTTGTCGCGTACACCTCGTTCCACAGACCTATGATGAGTCGTCGAAGTCGTGTAAGAATCGGATCGCGGATGAACGTCTCAAAATAATTCTTGGCCCTGTCTCTCTTCTCAGGCATTTTTGCGTTTGTGTAGTGCTGCCCAGGCTCCTTGTCCACCCACTTTCGGAATGACAGGATGCTATGCGGATTCACGCGCTGCCCTTCTAGCAGGATGCCGATGTCATCGACCGCCTTGATTATCGTACCCTGTGGCAAAACGCTCGCGGCTCGCGTCCAATCGTCAACCGCATCCTGCATATGCAACGAAACAAGGCCGTGATAGAGAGTCATTCTGTCTCCTTTTCCTTCCGTTTCTTTCTATCTGCGTCCAGTTGACGCTTAAAGCCCCAGATCGACACCGCGAACATGACAACCGCCAGGATTGTCCCGACTGCCATAAACCAATCAGTCACGCTCCCCCCTTATTACCAAGATGAGTAGCAACAGGAGGTAGCTAAAAAGTGTCAGTGCCCAAATGAGGGTTGCTATCAGTCCAAGCCAAGCGCCAGGGAAGACGTACAAGCCGACCGCATCAACTACCCAGGAAACGCCAAGAAACAACGAGAGGAACACGAACGGGCCACTGAGAATCACAATTCCGCGTTGATCCGGCTGGTGTCGAGCCATGTAAAGGAGGACGACCATAATCGCCAGAATGATGCCGATGATGACGCCGATGGCAATAAACGGGCCGGGACCGAATTCATTCATCACAGCCCCGTTTTAGATCTGCGATTTCATCTTCCATCATTTCGAGCCGCATTTCCATTCGAGCCATTGCGATACGATGGGTCTCTTTTTGTTCCTGTATTTCCTGGCGACACTCGTCACGCGCTTGCCGCATTTCCTCTCGTTGCTCACGCCACGCCGTGATGGTTTCTTGCTCAATTCCATGCACCCATTTCTGGCGCTCTATTGCCGCGTCGGACAGTTTCTTTTTAGCTTCCGCATCCTCCCGACGAGCCTGGGCGCGATAGGTGAGAATCGCTACGATGAACCCTGTGATGACGGACAGAATGGGCACTAGTAAAGGCCCGATTACATCTGAGATCATGTACTGTCACCATTGCGCTTGATGCGGTACAGAATGATCCAAATGTACGTCGCAATCGCTTGGAGCCATACCAGAAAGTCCCATACCGACACCGGGATGCTTGGCGTGCCGCCGAAATAAAAATTTCTGTAGTAAAACGACACAAGCGCCCAGATGAGGGAATGAGCGATGATAAGCAGTGGCGCGATGGCGTACCCGACTGCCAGCGCTCCCTTTTGAACTGCGAACACCGTCATCGCAAGCGCGAAAGCTGCCGCGAACATATAGAGCAACATTGCAATGTTGATGGGATCGGTCAAATCAACCATGATACTATCTACAGCCGACAAGCAACCATCCATCGAGAAATGCTGCAAACATCGAGCACCCTGCTTCTAATCGTTCTCCTTGCTGCCAGCCTGGGGTTCTGGTCGGTGCTCGCGTCGGGACTGGCGTCGTCGTATCCCCTTCGTAACGAACGGAACGCGCCCTCGTCGGCGTTTGCGTTGGCGTTTGCGTTGCTGTTGCGGTGGACGTGACTGTCGGCTCATCAGTGGGAGTCCTGCTTGGCGTTTGAGTAGAACTGGGAGACGCCGACGCCGGGACAGAAGTTTGTGGAAGATTTGTGGGAGTAGATGTGGGCGTCGGCGTCTCGGAGGGTGGAACAGTGACAATCGGTGTGATCGTCACTGTCGCAGTAGGCGTACGGGTGTTCGTTACCGGAGGAGGAGACGGCACCCGACACGCCGAAAGCGTGAATAGAACGATGCAGAAAAGAACGACCTTACGCATCAACGGGTGGGCGTTTTTTGATGAGTAGGAACACGCCCTGGTTGACGCCGGCGCTCACTAGAAACACCAGGAACATGTCGAAAGCTCCCTGAGTGTCACATGTCATGCCAGCATCCAGAACGTTGCCGCAGCCCAGACCGAAAATGATCGCGGCTGACAGTAGCAGTAATCCGCCCATCGTGAGCGCCTTGTGTTGCGGGATGAGCTTTCCATATCGACTTTCTAAGCCGGGAATATATTCGAATGCAAGCGCCAGAATCGCAGCCGCAATCCCGGTTAGTGCTTCAGGTGTTATTGTCATCGCATCTCCTTACTAATCAAAAACATCTTCCAAATTGAATCCGATTTGTTCGACTAGGGGCAAGCCTGCGCC
>Ga0255052_10001313_pt1 | contig 18813 bp, 18 predicted proteins | sample JV7_2_21_MG_FD_188632 | JGI IMG/M metagenome (GOLD analysis project Ga0255052, IMG submission 188632) | Seawater microbial communities from Jervis Inlet, British Columbia, Canada - JV7_2_21 | ecosystem: Environmental > Aquatic > Marine > Inlet | place: Canada: British Columbia | collected... | reverse complement strand
CCACCACACTTCTGGGCGCTTGCGATCGCGAGAAAGGAAGAATACGAAAAGGTCGGAATACCGATGCTGCCCGTTACACACGGCGAAGAATATACGCGCCTCAACATTCTTCTTTATACAATCTTGATGGTGCTGATCACCATCATCCCGTACCTGATCGGGATGAGCGGGCTCATTTATTTGTTCGCGGCTGCCGTGCTCGATACAATTTTTCTCTATTTCGCAGTTCAGATGCGGCGGGTCCCTGGCGACATGGGGCTACCGATGCGCTCCTTCAAGTTCTCGATCACCTACCTCGGTGTCTTGTTTGCCGCATTGCTCGTTGATCATTACTTCCTGTTCCAGCTGAGCCTGTAAAACAGATCTGCCGAGAATTGATGTTACATGTTTGTTGTTCATCCGCTGCCGCTGCGCGGAAACTGCCAATTGGATCCTTGCCTGGCCATCTTCTGGTTATACACTCGACCTCATTGTGAATAATGCTGCGCAAAATCTGGCCTTCGAACGACTTGTCCGACCGCATTTTGACCGTCTGTACCAGCTCGCCTGGCGACTGACCGGCGCCAAGGCTGAAGCCGAGGATCTGTTTCAGGAACTGCTGTTCAAGGCATTCGGCAAGCTCGATGACCTCGTTGCGGTAGAGGAGGCAGGGTCGTGGCTGTGCCGGGTCATGTACAACCTGTTCATCGATGAAAGGCGGCGTTTTGCGCGACGCCGCCTGCATACGGTGGAGGAGGCGGCGCTATCCGGTGATGGGCTCGAAGGCCTGCCGGGCAGCGACGATCCTGTACATGACCATGAGCGCCTGGAAAAGCTCATCTGCCTCGATACGGCCCTGCAGCAATTAAGTGATGAACACCGCATTGTCGTTCTATTACACGACACCGAAGGCTATAAACTCACAGAAATTCAAGAGCTTACCGGGATACCGGTAGGTACGGTCAAATCGCGGCTGCACCGCGCCAGAACTCGGCTCCGGGAAATATTGCTCGCGGATGGAACCATTTCCTGACGCCACTCGTGTAAGGGACGAAGCAGGATAAAATCATGCAAAACAATGACATCAACGAGCAGGATCAGAAAATCCTTGAACTGTTAAAGGACTATCCCATGCCAGCAGCAGATGCAGGATTCTATGATCAGGCCCTGGTTCGAGCCACGCACGAGGGCTCGCGCCGGCAGCGCAAACGGTGGCTACTGACTGGTTTTGGCGCCGCGATAGCCGCGACGCTGGCGCTTTGGGTCGTTGGCGGCATGCTGTTGCCTACAACGGAGTTGCCCGATCCGGTCACAGCGATACCGGGTGTGACGATCACGATGGAAGAGCCACGCACCATTAACCTTGTATTTGCGTCTGCAGCGCCTCTGGACGCGGCAACGCTGACCGTTTCGCTGCCGGAGGGCATCGAACTGCAGGGCTTCCCGGGACAGCGGGAGATAAGCTGGGAAACCAGCCTCAATGAGGGTAAGAACCTGTTGCCTCTAACGCTGATCGCGATAAGCCCGGCTGGTGGTCAATTGCTCGCCCACCTCGAACACGACAATCGTGACCGGACCTTCCGGTTGCGAGTGGATGTAACCTAGGAGATGACCGGAAGGGAATTCCGGGGGCCTGAACGGAGTAGAGTCATGAAAAAGATCAACGTATTCATCGCGACGCTTGTACTGACGTGTTTTGCTTGTTTCCCGACAACCGTCTTTGCCGGTGGGCTCGATGACCTTGCCGTAACAATGGAGGTCATGGATGACATCGCGGGCATCGACTACGCCATCTCGGAAATGCGCGGCCCCGATGGCGGCGACATCGACGACGATGTTGATCATGACGTTGAGGACGAAGGCGAGGACGAAGATCGTGGCTCTGATGACGCGTCCACTGTTGACTTCGACGAAGACGAAGAAGATGAAATCGAAGAGCACATAGATGACTTCGACGACGACGAGGACTTCGACGAGGACGAGGAGGATCTCGAGGAAGATGACGACTTTGAAGATGAGGAAGGCGAAGACATCGACGACGACGAGTTCGACGACGACGATGACGACGACGATGGCGACGACGATGGCGACGACGATGACGACCACTCCTGAGATGACACCGGCGACGACGCTATCTAAGTCACCCCCTACCGCATAATCCTGTCGCCTGAGCGGATATCAGGTATAAACCCCCGATTGGCGTCCTTTCAGCGGTTTTTTTGCGCCACGTCATAGTTTTTCGGGGTACAAAACCGGTAGTCTTGCGAGTCTGCATAACACGGACCACCTGGAGCTTGGGCCATTCTCGTGATACGTGAGACTAAGGTATGCCGACGTATCCGCGGAGCGATAACGCTGACCGCGATTTTCGCGTGTCTGGGTCCCGTGATGCCCGCGGCAGCGATGACCGCCTACGAGGCATTCGAGGACGGTAATCGACTCTTCCGGGACGATCTGTACTGGGCCGCATTGCTGCGCTATCGGCAGGCGGGAGAAGCTGGAATGGACTCGGCGCTGCTGCACTTCAATAGTGGTGTTGCACATTACCGCGCGGGTCAGCACATTCGTTCGCGCACGTCGTTGCTCAAGTCCGCGCAGTCATCGAGCCTGCGCGTCCTGTCGCATTACAACCTGGGTTTGAATGCTTACGCCGCTGGCGATATCGACGACGCACTGAACTGGTTTCGCCGGGCGCGTGACCAGGATGAGAATACCAAGATTCAGAAGCTTGCCATCATCGCTATTTCTCGCCTGCTGGCGGAGAAAACGGCCGCTGACCCGGTACTCGTGCGCGCCGAAAAACGTTCTGAGAAAAAACCGATTACCAGTTTCGACCTCCATGGGCGCGTCGGTTTCGGCTCCGATAACAACGTGTTTCGCGCTCCGAACCTGCCCTACATCGATTTTTCCGACCCAAGCCTTCCACTCATCACACCTGAGGCGATTTCGGGGACCTTCCTGCCCGTCGATCTGCGTGCCAAATATTCGGTCAATAGTTTCAAATGGGAGTCATTTTTTGGTGAGTACCGGCTTGCCGGCCGTTACTACCCGGACAAGGAACTGGACGCGGCCAATGAGTTCAGTCACGAAATCCGCTTCGGTAGCGAATTCAATCGGGCTGAAGAAAACCGCAGGACCCGCATCTACAGCGCGTTTACGATCGCGCAACACGGCGAAACCTATTACGACCCCGACGACGGCGCGCCAAGAACTTCCGCGGGTGCACTCATAGACGATCGCATGAATTACGTGCGCTTCGGGCCACAGCTGTCGCTGCAAACTGGTTTTGAGGGAATCTCATTGGGTCTGCGCATCAAGGGGCAGCTGTGGAATTACGAGGAGACTGACATCGTCCCCGAGTACGACCACGAATATTTTCTCCTTGGTGGCAACTTGCAGTTCAAGTTCACGCCGGGTTCGCTGCTGCGCCTGACCGTTGACAAATCCAGCCGGCGCTACAGTGACAGACCATCGTTCGACCTCAATGGTAGACAACTCCTGACCAATTCGGATTTGCGCTATGACTATCTCGAGATCGGCATGCTCGCCCGACAGCGCATCACAGAAAACATGTGGTTCGGCTTCGCTTATGAGAACACCAAACGCACCGACCGCTTCGTCGGCTACAACGACTACACTCGCGACAGCTACGGTTTCGAGTTTCACTGGTCTCCGGGGCGGCGCTTTGATCTGGAGGCGAGCGGTCATTATCGTATTTACGATTACCCGAATGCGCTCGCTTTTCACAATCCGGCTGTTGGCCTCAAAACTCTTGAGACGGCCGATGGTGATCTCATGGCCAGCTACCGCATGACGAAACGTTTGAGCCTCGTTCTCGACTTGGAGTACCGCGAAACAGCATCAACGGACGCGCGCATTGCATACGATCGAATCCGCTATTCAATTGGCGTCGTTTGGCAGCAATAGCTACGCTGCCTGAGGCGCCGGTTGTTTGCTAAGATGGCGCGCTTTCCCGAAGCGACCTTGCTCTGCCGATGGACGTCACCCCGATACTTGAGTCTTTAAATGACGCCCAGCGTCAGGCCGTCACCGCGGCGGCCGAACCGATGCTCGTCATCGCCGGCGCCGGCAGTGGCAAGACCCGGGTGCTCGTTCACCGTGCAGCATGGTTGATCGACGTCGAGGGCATATCGCCAGAAAGCCTCCTGGCGGTGACATTTACCAACAAAGCGGCTGCCGAGATGCGCGGCCGCATTGAAGCCCTGCTCGGCATGCCAGTCAGTCACCTCTGGATTGGCACTTTTCACGGTTTGGCACATCGCCTCTTGCGTCGGCACTGGCATGAAGCCGGACTGCCACAGAACTTTCAGATAATCGACTCGGACGACCAGATCCGGCTCATCAAGCGTCTGCTGCGTAGTCTCGAGGTAGATGATAGTCGCTGGGTCCCTCGCGAGATTCAGTACTTCATCAACGCGCAGAAGGATGAGGGCCTGAGGCCACAACATCTTGATGACGAGGGTGATCCAAATCGTCGCCAGATGATTGCACTGTACCGGTCTTACGAGGAAGTTTGCGAACGCGGCGGCCTTGTCGATTTCGCCGAACTGCTCTTACGTGCGCATGAGCTATGGCGGGACAACGAGGACCTTTTGCAACACTACCGGCGACGCTTTCGGCACCTGCTTGTCGACGAATTTCAGGATACGAACGCCATCCAGTATGCATGGCTGCGCCTGCTTGCCGGCCCCGACGGCGTGCCGTTCGTTGTCGGTGATGATGATCAATCGATTTACCGTTGGCGCGGTGCGCGCGTAGAGCACATTCATCAGTTTCAAAAGGATTTCCCGGGCACCACTGTCGTCAAGCTCGAGCAGAACTATCGTTCAACGGCGACAATTCTTAATGCGGCGAATGCCGTGATCGCAAACAACAGCTCGCGCATGGACAAGAAGCTCTGGACAGACGGTGCTGATGGCGAACCGATCAAGGTCTATGCGGCTTACAACGAGCGCGACGAAGCGGACTTCGTCATCGGTCGCCTGCGGGACTGGATCGAGCAGGGAAACCTGCGTGCCGATGCAGCCGTGTTGTATCGATCGAACGCCCAGTCACGCGTGCTTGAGGAGGGGCTGATCAACGCTCGCATTCCTTATCGTGTGTATGGCGGCCTGCGCTTTTTTGAACGCGCGGAGATCAAAGATGCACTCGCGTACTTGCGCCTGATTTCCAACCGCGACGGCGACGCTTCGTTTGAGCGAATCGTGAACCGTCCGACGCGTGGGATTGGCGCGCGCACGATTGAGATAATGCGTGCATACGGGCGCGCCAATAGCTGCTCGATGTGGCGTGCGGCGGCTGCGGTTGCAAGTGACGAACTTAATAGTCGCGCCGCAAACGCCGTCCTTGCCTTTATGAGCCTGATCGAGAAAATGGCGCGAGATACGGCCGGCCTGAGCCTGCAGGAACAAGTCGACCACGTTATTCATGTGAGTGGCCTGATCGACTTCTTCAAAAAGGACAGGGGCGAAAAAGGCGAGACCCGTGTCGAAAACCTGCTTGAGTTGGTCAGCGCCGCGAAAAGCTTCGAGCCGGACCCCGCTGAAGAGATGTCGCCGCTCGACGAGTTCCTGTCGCATGCGGCGCTCGAGGCGGGCGAAGGGCAGGCGGATGCCTGGGAGGATTGTGTTCAGCTAATGACGATGCACTCCGCCAAAGGCCTGGAGTTTCCGCTCGTGTTCCTGACTGGTATGGAGGACGGCCTGTTTCCTCATCAGCGCTCGATCGCCGACCCGAAGGGCCTCGAGGAGGAAAGACGCCTTTGTTATGTCGGTATCACGCGTGCGAAACAGTCCTTATACGTAAGCTATGCTGAACAACGACGACTTCACGGCATGGACAATTTCTCGCAATCATCCCGGTTCATTGCCGAGATTCCCGATGAATATCTCGAGGAAATTCGCCCGCGAGTGCAGGTATCACGACCGATGCGCTTGCAAGGCGGCAGATCGAAACAGCTCGCGGCCGGGGCCGAGCTGGGTATTCGCCTTGGCCAGCGCGTCAGGCACGGAAAATTTGGCGACGGCGTGATTCTCAATTGCGAGGGCCAGGGCGCTCATGCAAGAGTTGAGGTCAATTTTGAGACGGCGGGCACAAAATGGCTCGTTCTAAGCTATGCAAATCTCGATCTGATGTAAACTATCAGCACTGAGGCAGCGTCATTCGCTGCGCTCCGAGGCCCTAAAAGAACAATGAAAATTCTCATTCTCGGTGCAGGGCAGGTGGGCTCATCAGCCGCGTATCACCTGTCACGCGAAGAGGCCAACGAAGTGACCGTTGTCGACAGGCGGTCCGACGTTCTGCGTGAATTGCAGGATCGTCTCGATATCCGCACCGTTGTAGGACACGCGGCCCACCCCGACGTACTCGACCGTGCCGGTGCCAACGATGCCGACATCGTCGTCGCGCTGACCGATGCCGATGAAACCAATATGGTTGCCTGCCAGGTGGCCTATACGCTATTTCACACACCAACGAAGATCGCTCGCATTCGCGCCGCCGAGTACATGAACGCCAAGGACCTGTTCACTCAGGACGCCATCCCTGTGGATGTGCGTATCAGCCCCGAGCAACTTGTGTGTGAATACATTGAGCAACTCATTCTTTTTCCGTGAGCGTCGCAGGTACTGGATTTCGCCGGCGGCCGGGTTCGCCTTGTCGGTGTCCGGGCCGACCGTGATGGCCTGCTCGTTGGCCAGCGCATCGCGACACTTAAAGAGCATGTGCCGAACACCGAGGGTCGAATTGCCGCAATCTATCGTCATGGGAAAGCCATGCTACCCGAGGGCGACACGGTTATTCAGGAAGGCGACGAGGTCTTCTTTATTGCCGACCGCAAAGACATTCGAGTATTCATGAGTGAGATGCGGCACATCGAGGACCCTGTGCGTCGCGTCGTGATTGCTGGCGGCGGCAATATCGGCGTGCGCCTCGCCCTTGCCCTCGAGCAAACCAACCAGGTCAAGATCATCGAACGCGATGCCAAGCGTGCCCGCAGTATCTCCGAACAGCTCAACAAGGCAATTGTGCTTGTTGGTGATTCGGCGGATGAAGAATTACTGCTTGAGGAAAATATCGACAACGTCGATGTATTCTGTGCGCTGACGAACTCGGAAGAAGCAAATATCCTTAGCTCGATGCTGGCGAAGCGACTCGGTGCACACAAGGTCATGGCGCTGATCAATCGCGCATCCTATGTCGATCTCGTCGAAGCCGGCAGCATCGATATTGCTATTTCGCCACAGCAGGTGACGATCGGCTCGCTGCTCGCTCATGTACGACGTGGCGACGTTGCCAAAGTACACTCTTTGCGCCGCGGCGCGGCTGAGGCGATCGAAGCGATCGCTCACGGCAAGGAAGGCGAGTCCAAAGTCGTGGGACGGAAGATCGAGGACATCGACCTACCAAAGGGCGCGGCAATCGTGACGCTTGTCCGTGATAACCAAGTCATTATTGCGCACCACGACACGGTGATCGAAACCGATGACCATGTCATTCTTTTCCTTACAGACCGCCGGAAAATTGAGAATCTGGAGAAGCTTTTCCAGGTTGGCGTGTCTTTCGTCTAAACATAGCTCGCAGATGAACTGGACAGTAGTACAACGAATTCTCGGTCTGCTGCTGATGATGTTCAGCCTGACGATGCTGCCACCGATCATTATCGCCCTGATTTTCAAAGAGCCATCCTGGCTGCCTTTTGTAGAGGGTTTCGGGCTTACCCTGGCCGCTGGACTGGTTTGTTGGTTGCCGGTGCATCGGTCCCGAAAAGACTTGCGCTTGCGCGACGGCTTCCTGGTGGTTGCCGCATTTTGGACCGTGTTAGGCACCTTCGGTGCCGCGCCGCTGTATTTCGCTGACTCGATCACGATGTCGCTTACGGACGCTGTTTTCGAGTCTATTTCTGGCCTGACAACCACCGGGGCAACGGTACTTACGGGCCTCGACGAGTTGCCCAAGTCCATTCTGTATTACCGCCAGCAACTGCAATGGCTGGGCGGTATGGGCATCATCGTACTGGCTGTCGCCGTGTTGCCGATGCTCGGTGTCGGCGGCATGCAGTTGTACCGCGCAGAAACGCCCGGCCCGGTCAAGGATACGAAACTGACTCCTCGCATTACCGAGACGGCCAAAGCACTCTGGTACGTGTACCTCGCCTTCACGATTAGCTGTGCCGCGGCTTACATGGTTGCCGGTATGGATTGGTTCGACGCCCTGTGCCACGCGTTCTCGACAGTAGCCATTGGTGGCTTTTCCACGCATGACATGAGCATTGGTTATTTTGACAGCACGGCAATTGATCTTGTCGCCATCGTTTTCATGTTCGCTGCTGGCATTAATTTCTCGCTGCACTTTTATGCCTGGCGTTTCGTCTCGGTCAAACACTACTCGGTTGATCCGGAGTTTCGTGCGTACGCCGCGATTCTGTTTGTTCTGTCCGCGCTGGTCATCGCAGGCCTGTTTCAGCACCACAGCTACGAAAACGCAGGCGATGCGATCGTTAATGGTCTTTTTCAGGCCGTATCGATCGCAACGACAACCGGGTTTACGACAGCCAATTACTCGATGTGGCCGGCAGCAATACCGGTCATGCTTATCTTCGCCAGCTTCATTGGAGGCTCGGCGGGGTCCACGGCAGGTGGTATCAAAGTCATCCGCTGGCTGCTGATCTACAAGCAGGGTGTTCGAGAGATCGTACGACTTGTCCACCCAAGCGCCGAGATTCCGGTCAAGCTCGGCAATAAGGCGGTTCCGCACCGTGTTGTAGATGCCGTGTGGGGGTTCTTTTCCATTTATGTCGTTGTTTTTAGCGCCATGCTCGTTCTGATGATGGCGACCGGGCTTGACCAGGTAACTGCTTTTTCGGCTGTCGCTGCTACACTCAACAATCTCGGCCCTGGTCTGGGCGATGTTGCGTCCAACTTCACGACCTTATCGAATCCTGCGAAATGGATCGCAGTGGCGGGCATGCTGCTCGGTCGCCTGGAAATCTTCACGTTACTTGTACTTATAACGCCGACATTCTGGCGACATTGAGCCCCAGCTCATGAGTGACTCTTCTGACGTGGCCTCACCGCAGAATCTATTCGATCGGATAAGCAGGGCAACGGGCAGGGCAACTTCATGGCTGACCCTGGCCATGGTCATCGTCATGTCGATCATCGTGGTTATGCGTTATCTGTTCGACGCCGGAATGATTTGGCTGCAGGAGTCTGTCACCTGGATGCACGCAGCGGTGTTCATGATGGGTGCAGCGTACACGCTGCTGCATGAAGACCATGTCCGCGTGGATATTTTTTACGACAAGATGAATGCGCGGCAGCGGGCGATGATCGACTTCGCTGGTGTTGTCGTGTTCTTGTTGCCGCTTTGTGCTTTCCTGGCGTACCTTGCTTATGACTTCGCTGCCGTCTCGTGGGCTATTCATGAAACGTCACGAGAGCCAGGCGGTCTTCCCTATCCGATGATTCCGATTCTGAAATCGATCGTTGTCATCATGCCGGCAGCCGTCGCTCTTCAGGGCCTTTCGCTCATGCTGCGTTCGCTCACCACCATGCGGACGGAATAGGGATGGAGTGGGTCGCTCTGCTGCTGTTCCTGTCTGTAATCGTTGTGTTACTCGCGGGGTTCCCTGTTGCGTTCACGCTCGGCGGCACCGCACTGATTTTCGCGGGCGTCGGAGTATTGACCGGCGAGTTTAACGGCGCACTGTTGTCCGGACTGCCAAATCGCGTGTTTGGCATCATGAACAATGAGACGCTGGTGGCGGTTCCGCTGTTCGTGTTCATGGGCGTGACACTTGAGCGCGCACGAATAGCCGAGGAGTTGCTCGAAACGCTGAGCGGTTTGTTCGGGTCGTTGCGTGGCGGTCTCGGCATTTCGGTAACGCTTGTTGGCATGCTGCTCGCGGCGAGCACAGGTATTGTTGGCGCGACCGTGGTGACAATGGGGCTGTTGTCGTTACCGACAATGCTGCGCCGTGGTTACTCGGCAGAAATATCAGCCGGCACGATCTGTGCTTCGGGCACGCTGGGTCAGATCATTCCGCCGTCGATCATCCTTGTGATGCTCGGCGACGTTATGACATCTGCTTATCAGCAGGCGCAGCTCGAAATGGGTATCTTCTCGCCGAAGACGGTTTCGGTCGGAGATTTATTCGCCGGGGCGCTCATCCCCGGACTCCTGCTTGTCTTGCTGTACGTTGTTTACCTGCTGGGCGTGGCATTCTTTCGACCGAACGCGATGCCGGCGCATGAACGCGGCCCGGACGACAATGTGACCGTCCTGCAAGTGCTGCGTGCGCTCCTGCCCCCTCTCATCCTCATATTCGCTGTACTGGGATCAATTCTTCTTGGCGTCGCGACGCCAACGGAGGCCGCCGGCATTGGTGCAATGGGCGCATTGCTGCTTGCCATGTTACGGCGCCAGTTGAATCTCGTGAGGCTCCAGGAGGTCATGCGAAGCACGCTCAGGATCAGCAGCATGGTGTTCCTGATTCTGATCGGTGCGTCGTTTTTTTCTTTGGTTTTCCGCGGCTACGGTGGCGATGACGGGGTACGCGCGATACTCGAAGCATTGCCGGGTGGCGTGATTGGCGCTGTTTTGGTAGTGATGCTTGTCATGTTCCTGCTTGGCTTCGTGCTCGATTTTATTGAGATCACTTTTGTCGTCGTGCCGATAGTCGGTCCGGTGTTGCTCGCGATGGGGCTCGATCCGGTTTGGCTCGGCATTATGATCGCCATCAACTTGCAAACGTCGTTTCTAACGCCACCGTTTGGTTTTGCGCTTTTCTATTTGCGGGGTGTCGCGCCGCCGGAAGTTACAACACCACAGATCTACCGTGGCGTCATTCCGTTTGTCGCTATTCAGGTGTTTGCGCTGCTATTGCTGGCAATCTTTCCGGATCTCGTCACCTGGTTGCCGAACAGGATCTACGGTGAGTGATTTGAACGTTTGCTTCGCCGCCGTTCGCAGCACGTTGAGGTATCAATATGAAATCAAGCTCAAGCCAAATGCTGAAATCGATGTTCATCTTTGGGGCGATCGTTGATGGTGCGATCGCAGTGTCGTGGTTCCTGATAGCTGCCGGTATTAGATTGCCGAATATATTCAATGGCTATGTTGGAACCGGTTTGGACTATCAACTGGCGATGTATGTTGGGGCGATGTTTATGGCGGGCTGGACGGCATTGTTGGCTTGGGGGGCAGTAGAGCCCATTGACAGAAGAGGTCTGCTTCTAATCACTTCGGTGGGCCTTTTTCTTTCCGTCATCGTCGAACTGGTCTTTTTCCAGGACCTGCTGGGAGGTGCTGGATTCATTTTTGGCGTAAGCAAGCGAATCTTGTTAGGCGTGTTGGCTACAGCAATCTATTTCTATTCGTTTAGAGACATAGAGGGCCAGGACGGCGCATAGCGATGCGCAAGGACTATTTCCGGGCAGCTAATTGATTCAAGTGGGCAGCTAATCGTGAAGAAACAAATTCAGACTGGGCAAGCATCGCAGAGATCGTCAGAACGATCGCCGTCGTATTTTCTCTCCTGTACGTGGGCTTCGAAATCCAGCGCAATACAAAAGTCGACCTTGCGTCCAACAGACAAGAAATTGCTGCCCGGGCTCAGGAGTTGGCGTTGTACTCGGCAGAAGCCGGTATCCACGGACTATTATTCGACAATAGCGCTGATGCCGCTGAGCTGTCAGCTGCAGAACGGGACCGACTAACCGCGTAAATCGGTGGGTTACTCCTTATCCGACCTCGATAGCCTTGCCATGAGCCTGTAAAGAAACTCCTGGCCTTCGAAATACGACTCGATGAGAATGCGCTCGTTTTGCCCATGCGCCCGATTGTCTGCGATGTCGGAAAAAAGGCCGGATACGCCATATACAGGTATACCGGCGTTACGCAGATACAGCCCGTCGGTCGCACCGGTACTCATGGTCGGTATGACCGGCACTCCTGGCCAGAGCTCTTCTGTGACACCTTCGATCGCACCGAGAATTTCCGGTGTGAGTGGTGACGGAGCGGATGGCGTGGCTTCATCAACCGGCGTGACTGTCACCTGCGCATCCCCGATAACCGTTACGAGTGTCTCCTGAACAATCGCCGTTGATTCACCGGGCAGCACGCGGCAATTGACAGTTGCTTTCGCCCGTTGTGGCAGTGCATTTTCGGCGTGCCCGGCATCCAGCATCGTCGCAACGCACGTGGTGCGCAGGCGCGAATTATAAAAAGGTGTGCGAGAAAGATAAGCGACTGCTGCCGGATCCGGAGGATATTGCAGGATGCCCCGCATAGCAGCAGCCAGGTCGCCTTCTTCGAGTTCTGCGGACCGCTCGAAGAATATCTGTGTTATTTCATTGAGTGCGACCGGAAAATCGTAGGCGCGAATGCGAATCAATGCGTCGGCAAGTCGGTAGATCGCATTGTCTTTTTCTGGCAATGAACTGTGCCCGCCGGGATTAGTTACTTCAAGCGTAAAGCTTTGATAGACCTTCTCGCTCGCTTGCACGCCGTTCGCAATGCGTACACCATCTCTTATTGCGCCACCGCCACCTTCGTTCAATGCGTACTCGGCGTCAATTAGGTCGGGGTGATTCTCCAAAAGCCAGACCACGCCATTGTCTGTACCGCCTTCCTCGTCGGCAGTCAGCGCCACGATGATGTCGCGATCCGGCTGAAAGCCTTCCCGTTTCAGGCGAATCAGGTTGGCAATATGAATCGCTGCTTCGTCCTTATCGTCAGTGGTTCCTCTGCCATAGTAATACCCGTCCTGTTCGGTAAATGTGAACGGATCAAGGCTCCAATCGGCCGGATCTGCCTCGACTACATCGATATGCGCGATCAGGAGCAAGGGTTGGCGGCCGACATCGCGTCCTTGGTAGCGAACAACCAGATTGCCTCTGTTCTCTGACGGGCCAAGCACCTGCACATCTTCCGCCAGGAACCCTTCGGCGATCAGATGCGCGGCCATTGCCTCGGCGGCGACCGTCGTGCTGCCAGTACTATGGGTAGTATCGATCTCGATGAGTTCGCGCAGAAAATCCCTGGCCATTTGCTGGTGCGGCAAGAGCCCGGGTACTCGCGTTTCAACCGACGAGTCAGTCGTCGTTTCTGTTGCTGTCGAATCCGTATCTTCGCTGCTGCACGAAATCACAAAAAAAGCCAGTAGTACAAGCGGCAATGCAGTGTGAAATGCTGGTTGATCCGTTCTCATTCGGGCTCTCGCAAGTGTGGAAAAAGCTATAGTATCTTGCTGGCTTTGCTCACTCTACAAAACCATCGATCTTCTACTAAACTGAATATATAATAACGATAAAGCTATACCCACCAAAGTAGCTGTTTCATAGCCACTCATCAGCCCGCAGGCTGTGGGTCGAGGCACTGCGATGAAAATTCATGAGATTGGTAAGCAGACAGGAAAGTTGGTGCTGTGCGCGGGCGTCTTGATGTGCATGCTCTATGGCTGCAGCAATAACGACCTGCGAACCCATGGGCTGCGATCGGATCTGCGTGGCTGTCCGGCTGACAAACAATTGATATGTCACGGCCAGTCCGCCACCCGCTTCAGGAATCCGGGCCGCAATCTTGACTGTAGCTGCAGCAGCCTCGACGATCACGCTCACTGACAAACGATCGTAACGTTACAATTTCCGCGTTTTCAAATTTGCCAATTCGGTAACGTACTGGTTCTTTGTCGACTTCTCGATAAATGCGAAATACGACTCCGCGATCTTTTTCCAGGCCGGGTCCGATGCAGACATCTCCTCGACGATATCCTGCGTATGTGACTTCAACAGGCGCAGCACGTCATCGGGGAAAGGGCGCACGTCGACTTTCGGATCGTCCATCAGCTGCCGCAATGCCAGAGCATTGCCGTGTGTGTACTCGGCCAGCATATCCGTCGTTATTGCCTGGCAGGCAACCTCAACTATCGACTGCAAGTCGGCGGGGAGTGAAGCCCATGCATCGGCATTGATCATGCATTCGAGACCCGCGCCCGGCTCCTGCCACCCCGGGTAGTAGTAGTACTTCGCGGCCTTGTGCAGCCCGAAGGCAATGTCGTTATAGGACCCGACCCACTCTGTCGCATCGATGGCACCGGTTTGCAGCGAGGTGAATATGTCGGAACCGGGCATTGTTACCGGCGTCGCTCCAGCGCGCTTGATCACTTCGCCTCCCAGTCCCGGAATGCGCATCTTGAGACCTTTGAGGTCATCGACTGAGTTGATTTCGCGATTGAACCAGCCGCCCATCTGCACGCCTGTGTTGCCACAGGGAAATGGCACGATCTTGAACGGCTCGTACAGCTCACGCCACAGCTCGAGACCACCGCCATAGTAGAACCAGCCAGCAAGCTCGGCCGCATTCATGCCGAAAGGGATAGCTGTAAAGAACTGCGCGGCGGCGACCTTGCCCTTGTGGTAGTACGATGCGTCGTGGCCCATCTCAACGGTGCCACGGCTAACAGCGTCGAACGCTTCAAACGCGGGCACCAGTTCACCACCACCGTAGACCTTGATCTTGAGGCGTCCGTTCGATGCTGCTTCGATGCGATCCGCAAGGTTTTCCACGCCCATGCCCAGGCCGGGAAATCTGGGTGGCCATGAAGTGACGCAAGACCACTCGAAAGTCTCTGTGGATTGCATGGCCCCGTTTTCGCAGTTACCACCGTCCCGCGAACACGCGGCAATACTGGCCGCGGCCGCCAGACCGCCTACAAACTGTCTTCTTTTCATTGTCTTCCCTGTCCAGCACGAACGGTCCGTCAAGTGTATTGGCTGAAGCGCCCGAAGCCAATGTGCCACCATCCCGCTCATTAACCCCCACTTTTGGTTTATTTTGACAAATAAATACAACCATGTTCCCACTTTTATGAATTTCGTCATCTGGTGGTAAATTGCCCCATCATCTTTCCTGTTTGTTGACCATCGTGGGGCATTAACAACAAAAAAACCCCGGTCTCGCGACCGGGGCCCGTTTCCTCCATGGACTGCTCAGGCTTGTCGTGTCCCTGATTTGCCATCCGTGGCCCTTCAAATCCTGGCACTCATGCGCCCCCACTATGGCTATTCGTATCTCGTTGATGCATTAATAAACACCCGGTTTTGATCGATTATGGGAACAACAGCCAGAAATGATTGGGCTCCTGCAACGCGTCACCGACGCCTCCGTCTCCGTCGACGGCGAGACCATCGGGCAGATAGGCCGTGGCTTGCTGGTGCTGATCGCCGTGCACCGCGATGATGGCGACGAGGACGTGGCAAGGCTCGCGGAGCGAATTCTCACCTACCGCGTGTTTCCGGACGCTGAGGACCGGATGAATCACAGCGTCGTGGATGAGGGCCTCAGCCTGTTGCTCGTGCCGCAGTTCACGCTCGCGGCAGATACAAAAAAGGGCACTCGAGCCAGCTTCACCAGGGCGGCCGCGCCCGAAAAGGGATCCGCCTGTTTCGAGCGCCTCGTGAGCATCTGCCGCAGGGGGCTGAGTAAGGTTGAAACTGGCCGATTTGGTGCCAATATGCAGGTAAGGCTTACAAATGACGGCCCCGTGACCTTCTGGCTCGAAACCTGAGCCGCATTGCGGTGTGACGTCAGCACGGTATTGTGCGGCCTTTGGCGTTATTATGACGTCGAATGATTGCGGGGCGCGGCCCCAGGAGATTGAAAATGTTATCAGGCATTAGCTGGCCACAATTACTAATCGTGCTGGTCATCGTGCTCGCCATATTCGGCACCAAACGCTTTCGCACACTCGGTTCCGATCTCGGCAATGCCGTCAAAGGGTTTCGTTCGGCCATGACCGATGCTGAAGAGGCGAAAGATCAGCTCAGCGAAGACAAGAGCGAGGACGCCAACTTCGACAACACTCCGGTTGAAGAGCCGCGCAAAGACAAATAAGCCGACTGCATACTATGTCCGGGGTCGGCTCTTCCGAACTCATCATCCTGATACTGATTGGGCTCATTGTGCTTGGGCCCAGGCGTTTGCCGCAGATCGCCAATCAGCTTGGTAGCTGGATCGGTCAGGCGCGGCGCATGACGCGCGCCATGCGCCGCCAGCTCGAAGACGAGCTGAACTTCGATGATGACTTCAGTATCAAGCCACGCAAAATAGCGCCGCCGTTTGCCGCTGATGCCGTGGACCCGGCCCGCCCGGCCAGTGATGACGACGAGCCGGCGGCCCATGTTCCGAACGACGACGACACCTACTCGCCCGCCCACGACGAAGAGAGCGAAGACGCGCCGAAAGAGGGTGAAGCGACAACAGAGAAGGACGCGTGACCGACGGCGGTGACAACACGGAAGAGGATCTCGCTGAAGGCACGCTGCTCTCGCACCTTATTGAGCTACGCAGTCGACTGATCAAGATCGCCGCAGCAGTCATTGTACTGTTCGCCGCACTGATACCCTTTGCGCAAAAAATATTCGAGGTCGTCTCAAAACCCCTTGTCGAGGTTCTTCCTGGACAGCAAATGATTGCGACAGCCGTCGCATCACCGCTGCTGACGCCATTCAAACTGACTTTTTTTGTCGCACTGTTTATCGCCATGCCGGTCATTCTTTACCAGGTGTGGGCTTTCGTCGCGCCCGGCCTGTATCGAAAGGAAAAGCACTTTGCATTTCCATTGCTCGCGTCGAGCATTCTATTGTTTTACGCTGGCGTCGCTTTCGCCTACTTCGTCGTCTTTCCGCTCGTGTTCGGTTTCTTTACTGCAATAACACCGACCGGCGTCGAGATGATGACCGACATTTCCTCGTATCTGGATTTCATCACGACCATCGTTCTCGCTTTTGGTATTGCGTTTGAAGTACCAATCGCGACGGTCCTGGTTGTCTGGACGGGGCTGACAACGCCCGACAAACTTGGCAAAGCTCGCCCGTACGTCTTCCTGATGGCATTCGTCGTCGGCATGTTGCTGACACCGCCGGACATTATTAGTCAGACGCTGCTGGCCGTGCCCGTATATCTGCTTTACGAAGCCGGCATCATTATGGCGCGTGTGTTTTCGAAGAAACCTGACGAGACAATAGACGCAGAGTAGGAGCGCTCCTCGAAGCGCGATTGGTGTGTGTACCGATCAAAGCGCGATCGCGCCTGGCCTCATTCGCGCCTCGAGAGGCGCTCCAACAAGGGCTTTCCTGAGGTCAAGTAGAAAGTTACGTGTGAAATAGTGTTTAATGCCTAGCCCGAGCTGCACGCTTTCTGCGGCACCGGGCCAAAGCCGGGGAAAAAATAATGACAGACTCCGTTGCCGCCACGGCGGACAACCAACGTAACGATGATTTTCTGGGCCACCCAAAAGGCCTTTACGTCTGCTTCACCACCGAACTTTGGGAGCGCTTTTCATTCTATGGAATGAAGTACCTGCTGCTCCTGTATCTAACCAAATACCATTTGTTCTCCGATGCGGCTGGCCTCGATGTTCTCGGCTCGTATGCGGGTCTTGTCTACGCGCTTCCTGTCATCGGTGGCCTGATCGCTGATCGCTATCTCGGCATGCGCAAGTCGGTGTTATTCGGCGGCATCTTGCTATCGATGGGCCATTTGCTCATGGCTGTGGAGGGCTTCAAAGCTATCAACTACCCCGCCGGAACCGTGCTCACAGAAAGTCTGACGCTCGCCAGCGGCGAGATACTGGCCGCCGGAACCATGCTGGCCGAGGCCCTGACCTACCGCGATACTGCCGCCCTCAACGTTTTCTACTTTGCGCTTGCGCTCATTGTCATGGGCGTCGGTTATCTGAAGCCGAATATTTCAACCATCGTCGGCAAGCTGTATTCAAAAGATGACCCCCGGCGCGATTCCGGCTTTACGATTTTCTACATGGGAATCAATATCGGCTCGTTCGCCGCTACGCTGCTCTGCGGTTGGCTTGGCGAAACATTCGGCTGGCGGTATGGTTTTGGCGCAGCCGGAATCGGCATGATCATCGGCCTTATTTCATTCTCTTATGGACAAAGATTTCTTCGTGGTCACGCCGAACCGCGGGACCCGGAGGAATTACGACAGAAGGTATTTGGTCCGATCAGCCGCGAGCTGTCGATTTACCTTTTGAGCCTCCCGGTGCTGGGGGTGTTTTGGTTGCTGGTGCAGCATGAACCCGTCGTGTTGCTAACGCAGAACGTATTCCTGATTTGCGCCATCGTCGGCATCATTCTGTACTCGATGATTCACAAGAAGACCGGGGGCAGCAATACTGTCGCTTATGTCTTTGCGGCCATCGCCATGATTGTCGGTGCGTACTCTGCCGCCGCTAACCTGGGCTTCCTGCCGGGCAGCGACCTGGTCGTCGAATATACGGTCTATGCTGCGATCGCGCTGATCGTCGGTTTCGTTGTCTACGGCTTCAAGACGCACAACTCCGACGAGCTCGGTCGCACGGTTGTGTTGATGGTTCTTATTCTCACGACCGTCGTGTTTTGGGCGCTGTTCGAGCAGTCTGCCGGTTCAATGACGCTGTTCGCGGATCGCGTTATCGATCGCGAAATCGGTAGCGTAACGGTTACAGCCGCACAATTCGGCTCACTCAATGCGGGCTTCATATTCTTGCTTGCCCTGCCGTTCGCATGGCTCTGGGTCTGGCTTGCAAAACGCAAGCTCGAGCCATCGACACCTGTCAAGTTCGGACTCGGCATCATCCAGGTCGGGCTTGGTTTTGGCGTACTGGTTCTCGGGGCACAGTCCCCCGATGCAGCTGGCAAGGTGGCCATGATCTGGCTCGTTCTTGCCTATCTGCTGCATACCACGGGTGAGCTGTGTCTGTCTCCGGTTGGCCTGTCTGCCGTGACAAAGCTGTCAGTCGGGCGCGTAGTCGGT
>Ga0255052_10001312_pt1 | contig 18818 bp, 16 predicted proteins | sample JV7_2_21_MG_FD_188632 | JGI IMG/M metagenome (GOLD analysis project Ga0255052, IMG submission 188632) | Seawater microbial communities from Jervis Inlet, British Columbia, Canada - JV7_2_21 | ecosystem: Environmental > Aquatic > Marine > Inlet | place: Canada: British Columbia | collected... | reverse complement strand
CGTGCCGAGAATCTGGAGCCTCCGGACAGGGACAATGATGAGATCGTGGTGCTTGCCGCGGCGCGCCTCGGCACTGCGAGGCTCATCGACAATATCCTCGTAAAAATCTAGCTCGATACCGCGTTTCTGCCGGCATTTTTCGCACGGTACAGGGCGGCGTCGGCCGACTTCAGGAGTGACTCGTAGGTTCCCTGTTCCTCGAGTTGGGCAACACCGATAGAGACTTCCACCGGCACTCTTATCAGGGAGTCGCTGCCATCACTGGTCTTGCCTGAAACTGCCGTGCGTACGCGCTCGGCGATCACAATTGCTTCCGTCTCCGCCACTTCGGGCAACAGTACCGCGAACTCGTCACCTCCATAGCGCGCGAGCAGATCTTTGGTGCGAAACTGTTTTTTCAGGACATGAGCGACTGCCGATAATGCCCGGTCGCCGGCGACGTGTCCGAACTTGTCGTTGAACGACTTGAATTGATCGACGTCGATCATGATCAGTGACACCGGATTTTCGCTGTTGGCGCAGCGCTTGAGCTCGCGCGGAAATGTCTCTTCCATGGCATGGCGATTGCCGAGACCTGTCAAGGCATCGGTCGTTGCGTTGAGCTCCGATTTGCGCCAGTCGCCGATGCTCGCGGCAATGAACTGGTTGTGACTGCGAACGCGCTCCGACAACACAACAAGGAGGTTCTTCGAAAACTCATGCGAAGCATTCACCATGTTCCACAGGATATCCTTGTGGATGACGAGGAGGTGCGTTGGTTCTGCGGCGACGACGTAGGCGGAAGGATCGCGATCCTCGATGATCGACATCTCGCCGGCACAGGCGCCGACTTCGAGACTGGCGAGCGATGGCGCATCCGGTGAACCGACGTGTACGTTGAGGACGCCGGACAACACAATAAATACGTGTTCATTTTTTTCGCCTGGGGACAAGAGCAAGTCGCCTTCGTCGATATCCCGGCGCTCGCACTTCTGCAGCAGTTCCTGGACGTCATCAGGGCGAACGCCGTGGAACAGCTCGAGCCCTTCCAGCAATGAGCGCTTGTAGTCTGAATTAATAAGATGTAACTGACCCGCCATCAGAATCCTTTCAATGTCGTACAGTTCGGTCGAAAATGCCGACTCTACAGTCCGGAATTTCCCGACTGTATTTACGCGAAAATCGACGCAATGACAATGTAGGCAGTCGCAGCTCCGCAGGAATCTGGTTTCATTGACCGTCTGCTCCAGATAGTTCGCGTCGCGCGGCCTCGAAGTTGGCCAGATTATCGTCATCGGGCTTCGGATAGGCGAGCTCGAGTGTGGCGAGCGATTCTACGATCGTCTCGGCGACACGGGCACGCATATAGGGCTTATTGTCGGCCGGAATCGCGTACCAGGGGGCCCATGGCCGCGATGTTGCGTTCAGGGCCTTTTCATAGGCGTCCATGTAGGCGTCCCAGTGTCTTCTTTCGGCGATATCCGCAAAATTGAATTTCCAATGCTTTCGCGGCTTATCGAGCCTGGCCAGGAAGCGCTTTCTTTGCTCATCGCGAGAAATATTGAGCCAGAACTTGAGAATGATCGTACCGTTCCTGGCGAGGTGCTTTTCCTGATCGTGAATCGACTCCAGCCGTTGATCCCAGATGCTTTCGAGGTTTATTTCGCCGGGTAACTTCTGCGAACTCAGAATCTCGGGGTGTACGCGGACAATAAGGACTTCTTCGTACTGGCTGCGATTGAAAATGCCAATGCGGCCACGCTCGGGCAGGCTCTTTGTGGTGCGCCAGAGAAGATCGTGATCCAGGTCGATGTCATTGGGTTGCTTGAAGTTGAATACCTGGCAACCGGCAGGGTTGATGCCTCTCATGACGGCCCGGATCGTACTGTCTTTGCCGGCGGAGTCCATGCCCTGGAACACGATGAGCACGGCATGCCGGTCGCTCGCGTAAAGGACCTTTTGAAGATCATCAAGGCGCTCTACAGCGTTAGCGAGCCGCTTGTCCGGCCTCCATTTTTCCTTGATCGTCGGTTGCGTCGGAGCGTCCGCGACGCGGAATGTGCCGTCGAAGGGAACCAGGTAATCGGTCTTCGGAGCTTCAAACACTTTTGTCATCCCTTTGTTGTTGTATGGCCCAGTGAACGTGTTCGTCGACGAGGTCGTCGCCCGAATTCCGTCTCGAATTCAACGCATCCGTGATCCGCGGCCCCGGTTTCGCATTGCCGAGCGCGATCGCAATATTTCTCAGCCATCTCTGGTAACCGATTCTTCTTATCGCACTGCCTTCGGTTTTAGCAAGCCAGGTCTCTTCCGACCAGGAAAACAGTTCGGTGAGTTCGCTGCTGTCCAGGCCGTGGCGGGGCGTGAAATCGGATTCTTCCGATCGTCTGGCGAATTTGTTCCAGGGACAAAAAATCTGGCAGTCATCGCAACCGTAGATCCGGTTGCCGATCGCATTGCGAAATTCTTCGGGAACAGGACCGTCGAGTTCAATGGTCAGGTAGGAGATACAGCGGCGGGCGTCGAGTTCATATGGGCCGACGATCGCACCGGTCGGGCAGACGTCGAGACAGGCGCGGCAAGTGCCGCAATGCGAAGTCTCCGGCTGATCGATCGGAAGCGGCAGGTCTGTGTATAGCTCGCCCAGGAAAAACCAGGAACCGGCATCTTTGTTGATCAGGTTCGTGTGTTTGCCAATCCAGCCGAGACCGGCTTTCTCGGCCAGCGGCTTCTCGAGGACGGGAGCGCTGTCGACGAAAACGCGATTGCCGAATTCGCCGGCGACATCCTGGACTTTTTTTGCAAGTTGCCGAAGCCTGCCGCGCAACACCTTGTGATAATCACGCCCCAGCGCATAGCGCGATACGTAGGCCCTGGATGGATGATCGAGTAATGCCTCGCTCTTGTTTTGATCCTCGGGCGAATAATCCATGCGCGCCGAAATTACCCGCACCGTGCCGGGGATTAATTCCGCCGGGCGGCTGCGCTTGTCCCCGTGCTTTTCCATGTAATACATCTCGCCGTGAAACTGCCGGGCGAGCCAGTCCCTGAGCCGTGCCTCCGCCTGAGTCAGATCGATGTCACTGATACCGGTTTGCTGAAAACCGAGTTGCTGCGCCCATTCCTTTATACGGGTGGCAAGAATTTGCGCATCGGACACTGTGTTTTTACGGATTGCATTCAATCGGATGATCCTCAGGATGAGTCAGTATAATCAGAGCTTCCCCATGTGTAACTTGCCCCAAAGGATTTACTCGGTAGAAGGCGTTCGCGAGGTCGATCGCGCCGCAATCGAGGGCATGGGCATTCCCGGTTATACGCTGATGACTTCGGCCGCGATGAAAGCACTGGACGAGGGACTGAATTTTTTCCCGGACGCCAGGCGCTGGCAGGTCATCTGCGGCGGAGGGAACAACGGCGGCGACGGCTACGTACTGGCGAGACTGGCTGCGCAACAGGGAATGGCGGTGTCCGTCATCGCGCTAGCGCCGCCCGATAATCTGCAAGGTGACGCCGCGACCGCCTACCACGATTTTGTCGTGGACGGCGGTGTGGTCGAGACCTGGAGCGGCGCGCCGGACCCACATGTCGAGCTGATCGTCGATGCCCTGCTTGGCAGCGGACTTCAACGAGATGTCGCGGGGCGCTACGCGGAAGTGGTGAATGCGATCAATGCGCACACCTCACCCGTACTGGCGATCGATATTCCAAGTGGCCTCGACGGCGACTCCGGCGCCATTCGTGGTGTTGCCGTACGCGCGGACATGACGGTGACGTTTGTCGGACTGAAAGCCGGGCTGTTCCTGAATGATGGGCCTGATTGTGTCGGCGCATTGCGTTTTTCAGATCTGCTGATTCCCCATCAATGTTACGACGACGCCGAGGTACGAATGCGCAGAATCGACTACGCAGACCTGGGAAAGGCCTTGCCGGGAAGAAGTCGAAGTGCTCACAAAGGCGACTTCGGTCATCTGCTGCTGATCGGTGGCGGGCCGGGCATGCCGGGTGCCATTCGAATGGCCGGCGAGGCTGCGCTTCGATGTGGAGCAGGTCTTGTCAGCGTAGCGACGCATCCCGCCCATGCCGCTGAGATAACGGTCGGACGACCGGAGTTGATGTGTCATCCAGTCGAAAAAGCGTCTGATATGAAAGGTCTGCTGGACAAGGCCGACGTGCTGGCGCTCGGGCCGGGCCTCGGGACCGGGAAATGGAGCCAAGGTCTGTTCGCCGAAGCGCTCGAAACCGAACTGCCGCTCGTTGTCGATGCGGATGGACTGAATTTGCTCGCCGCGTCAGCGATGAGCCGTGACAACTGGATTTTGACGCCGCACCCGGGCGAGGCTGGTCGATTGCTGGATATCAGCGCAGGGGCGATACAGACGGACAGGCTGGGAGCGATCGGCAAGCTACGAGACAAATATGCCGGCACGGTCGTATTAAAAGGAGCCGGATCGCTGGTCTCGTCACAAGATGGGCCGAACTGGATCAGCACATCCGGAAATCCAGGTATGGCATCTCCTGGCATGGGCGACGTGTTGACGGGCGTTATCGCGGCGCTGCTTGCGCAGGGCCTGCCGGCAGAGTTGGCGGCGACGTTCGGCGTCGAAATCCACGCGCGTGCCGGCGATCGGGCCGCGGCGACCGGGCAGCGCGGACTAATTGCCTCGGACGTGCTGAGTGAACTCAGGCCGCTCGTCAATCCCTCGACCTGAGATGCATCTGAAGGACACGGCTGCGACCGAAAAACTTGGCAAAGATCTGGCCGGGGCGCTGCCGGACGATGCCGGCGGCTGGATGATTTTGTTGCAGGGGGAGCTGGGGGCGGGCAAATCGACGCTCGCGCGCTCGATGATTCGGGCACTGGGACACAGCGGCAATGTTCCGAGCCCGACTTACACGCTGGTCGAGCCATACGAGCTCAACGGCAAGACCATCTACCACGTCGATCTGTATCGAATCGGCGATGAGAATGAGCTCGAATTCCTTGGCTGGTCGGATCTTCGCGAAGGATTATTGCTGGTCGAATGGCCCGAACGCGTCCAGGGCTTGAGCGATCAGGGCGATGTATTAGTCAAACTCGGCTATGGCGGTGGGGGCAGGATTGCCGAGCTGAACGGCCTGAGCCAGCGCGGCCGGCAAATACTCGAGTCGGTTCTACTTTAGATTACGGTTATATCTTCATAATTTTGAACAGAAAATATTGGCTTTTCCGGCCAGATTCGTATACTGGCCGGACATAATCCTGCTGCTCGAGATCTGACACACACCATGCCCTGGCTGCGCCTCATAGTGATTGGCCTTCTTCTGCTGACTCCGGCTGTCAGCCAGGCTGACACGACGGTCGAAGATATCCGGGTATGGTCCGAGAGCGGCAAGACCAGGGTCGTGCTTGATCTGAGCCGGCCGGCCGACCACAAAATCTTCACGCTGCGTGGCCCCGAACGCCTGGTTGTCGATCTCAAGAACGGCAGGCTTTCGAATTCCCTGAAGCAGTTACCGAACGGCATCGGTTCGATCAAGGCAATCCGAACCGGTGTGCGCGCGAACGGCCAGCTTCGAGTCGTGCTGGACCTCAGCGAAGCGGTCCGGTCGAAAAGCTTTACGGCCGGACCCAATGACCGTTACGGCGACCGACTCGTTATCGACCTGCAGCGGCAGGGCAGCCTGCATGCCGTGAAGCGGGCCTCGGAGGGTTATGTTCGCGGCAGGGACATCGTCATTGCCGTCGACCCCGGCCATGGTGGCCATGATCCCGGCGCGGTCGGACGCGGCCGGACCAGAGAAAAAGACGTTGCGCTTGCAGTCGGAAAACTGCTTGCCAGTCGCATCGATGCCGAACCGGGCATGAAGGCGATCCTGGTTCGCAAAGGCGACTATTACATCCCGCACCGTGAACGCACGGAAATCGCCCGGCGCAACAAAGCCGACCTGTTTGTCTCCATTCATGCCGACAGTATCGATGATCGTCGCGCCAAGGGCGCTTCTGTCTATGTGTTGTCTCTCAAAGGCGCCAGTGACGAGGCGGCCAAGCGTCTGGCCGAGCGGGAGAATGCGGCAGGTCGGGTCGGTGGTGTGACGCTTTCGGACAAGGATCCGGTGCTGGCGTCGGTGCTCCTGGATCTGTCCCAGAATGCCGCACTGAGTGCGAGCCTCAATGTCGGCTCCAAGGTAATTACGGAAATGAGCAAGGTCGGCACCGTACACAGGCGCAAGGTTCAGCAGGCGGGTCTCCTGGTCCTGAAGTCGCCCGATGTTCCATCGATCCTGGTCGAGACGAATTTCATTTCCAATCCGCGCGAGGAGAAGAAACTCAAGAACAGGAAACACCAGGAGCGTCTTGCCTCGGCAATACTGGCCGGTGTTCGGGGCTACTTCTATGCGAATCCGCCGCCTGACACGCAGATCGCGATGAATCTCAAGCGCACACCGACGAAACAGGTCAGTCATGTCATTCGATACGGTGACACACTCAGCGAAATCGCCGAACGATACAACGTCAGCATGTCCGCCATCAGGGCTGCCAACAAGCTCGGCAGCGACAGCATAAGGGTCGGCCAGACCCTGAGAATCCCGGTTTTCGCCGGTACCTAAAAGGGCGCTGGCCACATTCATTTACGTTAATATCTGGCGATGCCCATTCGCCAGTTACCGAATCACCTCGTCAATCAAATCGCAGCCGGCGAGGTCGTCGAGCGGCCGGCGTCGGTCGTCAAGGAACTGGTCGAAAACAGCCTCGATGCCGGCGCCAGTGCGATCACCGTCGATATTGTCTCGGGCGGGCAAAAACTGATTCGCGTCCGCGACAACGGTGCCGGAATCCCGAAAGAAGAGATCGAACTGGCACTCGCACGCCATGCGACCAGCAAGATAACGAGCCTCGAAGACCTCGAGGCGGTTGTTTCGCTGGGATTTCGCGGCGAAGCATTGCCGAGCATATCCTCGGTTGCCCGCCTGACGCTTTGCTCGAAATCCTCGGGCGGCGATTCGGCGTGGCAGGTAGAGGCGCACGGAGGCGAAGTCAGTTCGCCGCGCCCGGCTGCGCACCCGGCCGGTAGCACGGTCGAGGTATACGATCTTTTCTACAATACGCCGGCGCGCCGCAAGTTCCTGCGCACCGAAAGAACGGAATTCAACCATATCGACAAATGGATCAGGCGGCTCGCGTTGGCGCGACCGGACGTTTCATTCACGTTGACGCACAATCGCCGTGCCATATTGAAACTCGATGCGGTGAGCGACGACGAAGGACGACTTCGACGTTTGAGCCGGATATGCGGGGAGGAATTCGCCGCTAACGCGATTCTCGTGCAACGCGAAGCCGAGGACATCGCGCTATCGGGTTGGCTTGCCCTGCCGACCTTCAATCGCAGCCAGCCGGATCTGCAGTTTTGGTTCGTCAACGGCCGGAGTATTACAGACAAGACATTGAGTCATGCGGCCCGGCATGCTTACCGCGACGTGCTTTTTCATGGGCGGTATCCGGCGTATGTATTGAGCGTGAGCATGGATCCTGCACAGGTCGATGCGAATGCGCATCCGGCCAAGCATGAAGTGCGCTTTCGCGACGGACGCCGTGTACACGGCATGGTGTCGCAGGCGATCGAATTCGTTTTGAGCGACACGAAACCGGGCGCATATCAGACGGCTATGCCGACGTCGCTGCCCGAAATCAGAAACAGGCAATCGCAACAATGGATACCGTTGTCCGGCGGCGGTAACCCGTCGCCGTCGGCGGTCGCCGAGGCGATAGGCGCATACCGAACCTTCGCGGGTTCGCACCCGGCGCCGGACCGGCCCGAAACACCCGATGATATGCCGCCACTCGGTTTCGCGATCGCACAACTTTCGGGTGTCTACGTGCTGGCAGAAAATGCGGGCGGGCTGGTCATCGTCGACATGCATGCGGCACACGAGCGCATCGTCTATGAAAAGCTGAAGCGCTCGTTCGACAGCAAAGAGATTGTGCGCCAGCCATTACTCGTACCGCTAACCATCGCCGTCTCCGATAGCGAAGCAACACTTGCCGAGGAGAATGCGGAAATCTTCGCACGCCTGGGACTCGTCATTTCCCGCAGTGGACCGTCCGGAATCGTTATCCGTGAGGTGCCGGCGCTCCTGAATCAGGGCGACGTCGAGGGTCTGGTTCGGGATGTTCTGTCCGATCTGCAGGGATCGGGGCGCAGCAATCAGGTGGAGGACGCCTGTCATGAGTTGCTGGCGACGATGGCCTGTCACCATTCAGTGCGAGCCAACCGGACACTCAGTCACGATGAGATGAATGCGCTGCTTCGCGAAATGGAAACCACGGACAGGGCGGATCAGTGTAATCACGGCCGGCCGACCTGGACGACTGTAAGCATGAACGAACTGGATCGGCTGTTCCTTCGCGGCCGCTAGTTAATGCCGAAACTGCCTGTGATTTGCCTGGCCGGCCCGACCGCGTCGGGTAAGACCGAAATCGCGATTGAACTCTGCAGCAAATACCCGCTCGATGTCATCAGCGTCGACTCCGCGCTCGTCTATCGCGGCATGGATATCGGAACCGCCAAACCCGACGCGGAAACCCTGAAACGAACGCCGCATCGATTGATCGATATCCGCGATCCGGAACAACGCTATTCGGCCGGCGACTTCGTGCGCGATGCGGAAAACGAGATTGACGACATCCTTGCCTCGGGTCGCATACCCCTGCTGGTCGGCGGCACGATGATGTACTTCCGCTCCCTGACCGAAGGAATCGCCGAATTGCCCGAGGCGGATCCCGATGTCAGGGCCGCACTCGATGCCGAAGCAGCATCAATCGGCTGGCCTGCGATGCATCAAAGACTCGAAGGCGTAGATCCGGAATCTGCTGCCAGAATACACGCCAATGACAGTCAACGAATTCAGCGTGCGCTCGAAGTATTCGAGATCAGCGGCCGACCGATCAGCGTATTGCATGCCGATGGCCAGAGAGCTGTTGCCGGGCACTCCTACCTGAAGTTGGCGCTCGTTCCGGGTTCGCGGCCGCTGCTCCACGAACACATCGATTCCCGCCTGCAATCAATGTTCGACCATGGCTTCATCGAGGAAGTTGAAGGGCTGCGACAGCGGCCGGGTCTCAGCAGTCAAAGCCCGTCCATGCGCGCCGTCGGTTACAGGCAGATCTGGTCGCACCTCGATGGTCATTACGATCGGGCGGAAGCGCAGAACAAGGCGCTGGCAGCCACCCGGCAGCTGGCCAAGCGCCAGCTGACCTGGCTGCGCTCGGACAAGAGCCTGCATCAGCTCGACCCACTTGAAGACGACGTGATCGATGCCATATCGGCGATTCTTGACAAACAATTGAACTGAAATCACTTCGTTACCAGTAGCCTATGATAGAATTTTCTCCGCATTGGGCTGGGCGTGGCTTGTGGGCAACCGGCGCCACCGGAATGCCATTCCCACGGTTGGGCACACAATAATAAGGAGAACCCAAAATGGCTAAGGGCCAATCACTGCAGGACCCCTTCCTCAATATATTGCGAAAGGAGAAAGTGCCTGTATCGATCTATCTCGTGAATGGAATCAAACTCCAGGGCCAGGTGGATTCATTTGATCAGTTCGTGGTGCTTTTAAAGAACAGTGTCAATCAAATGGTCTATAAACATGCGATATCGACAGTCGTGCCAGCACGAAATGTTCGCCTTCCGCTCCCGGATGACGAGTCCGGAGAATCTGGAGATTCCGGAGATTCTGACGACTAGGAATATCGATACAAGCTTCCCGGAGGTCGTTGTTGATTGAGCGACCGCGTAGCGGCGAACGTGCAATTCTGGTTCACGCGGCGGCCGGCGGGGCCCCGGGCGACCTGGAATGTGAAGAGTTTGTTGAACTGGCGACATCGGCCGGAGCTGTCGTCGTGGACGAACTCGTTTGCGCACGACGACGTCCTGATCCCCGCTTCTTCATCGGCAAGGGCAAAGTCGAGGAGCTCTCGGATGCTGTCAAACGGAGTGACGCCGAGCTAATCATCTTCAGCGCGGCCCTGAGTCCGAGTCAGGAGCGCAATCTCGAGAGAAGCCTCGGTTGCCGGGTCCTCGACCGAAGTGGCCTGATCCTCGATATATTTGCGCAGCGTGCCCGAACTTTCGAGGGCAAGCTGCAGGTCGAGCTGGCGCAGCTCGGGCACCTGTCAACGCGATTGATCCGCGGCTGGGCTCACCTGGAGCGCCAGAAAGGCGGCATCGGCCTGCGCGGACCGGGCGAAACCCAACTCGAGACCGACCGCCGCCTCATTGGCAAGCGAATCCGTCAGTTAAAAGCGAGGCTGGATCAGGTAGACAGCCGCAGGGCGATGAACCGGCAGAATCGCATCCGGGCGGAAATACCCACCGTCGCGCTAGTGGGTTACACGAATGCCGGCAAGTCGACTCTGTTCAATGCGTTGACCGATGCGGGCGTGTATGTGGAGGACAAGTTATTTGCGACGCTCGATCCGACCATGCGAAAACTGAAATTGCCGGACGACAGCCATGCGATTCTCGTAGACACGGTCGGATTCATCCGCGATCTTCCGCACGAGTTGATCGCAGCCTTTCGCTCCACGCTGCAGGAAACCAGGGAGGCCGATCTGATCCTGCACCTGATCGATGCCAGCGATCCCGATCGCTGGCATCGGGTCAGGCAGGTCAACGCGGTATTAAAAGAGCTGGATGCGGATCAGGTTCCGCAGATTAGGGTGTACAATAAAATCGATAAGCTGGATCGCAAGCCGCGTCAGTCGAGCAATCGCAGGGGCGAAGGACGGGCGGTCTGGCTGTCTGCCGTGACCGGCGAAGGAATCTCCTTGTTACCTCAAGTAATCGGGGATCGTCTGCGCCGCAAAAAGGTCAACGGTACTATTCGACTCAAACCCAGCCAGGGCCGGCTTCGTGCGCTGCTTTTCGACCTGGGCGCGGTGAGCGAGGAAACCGCTCTCGAAGACGGTGGTTGGGTGATGGAGTTGAATTTGGGTGAGCGGGAGTTTTCGCGGCTCGTAAAACGGGAAAACCTGCCCGCTGACATATTGGAAACAATGGTGATCACTGAATCCACAGAGATTGCCGAACAGAGATGACGTAAAGAATATGGCCTGGAATGAACCTGGAAACGGCAAGGATCCCTGGAAGAAAAAGGGGGAGGAGCCGAACGACCTGGACAAGATCGTCCAGAACTGGCAAAGACGCCTGAGCGGTATCGTTGGCGGCGGCGGCGGCCGGTCCGCGGGATCCGGGGGCTATGTACTTGCCATACTTCTGCTCGTCGCCTGGGCATTGACGGGGCTCTACCGGGTCGATGAAGCGGAGCGCGGGCTCGTGCAACGCTTCGGCGCCTACACGGTCACGACCATGCCGGGACTGCACTGGCACTTCCCCTATCCAATCGAGACAGTCGATATCGTCAATACCAACGAAGTCAATAACTATCCGTTTCGCACAGAGATTCTGACGGCAGATGAACAATACGTTTTCATCCAGATGGTCGTGCAATACAGGCGCGAAGATCCGGTGAAGTTCAGTTTTGAAGTCGTCGAACCAGAACAGACGCTACATGACGTCACGGAAAGCGCGCTTCGGGAAGTCATCGGTACGAGCACGCTGCTCGAACTCGTGACGGACAGACGCGACCAGATCGCGCCACGGACCAGCGAGGTCCTCCAGAAGACGCTGGATAACTACGACGCGGGGATCACGGTGACTTCCATCAGTCTCGAAAAGCTGGATTATCCGCAAGCGGTGCAGGCAGCGGTGGACGATACGCAAAAAGCGCGCAATGACAGCGATCGCTATATTCTCGAAGCAGACACTTATGCCAAGGACATTATTCCGAAAGCACGAGGTGCCGCAGCCCGCGTTCTCCAGGATGCCGAAACTTACCGCGACCGCGTCATAGCCGATGCCGAAGGCGACGCGGCCAGGTTCGAGGCCTTACTCACGGAATATCAAAAAGCGCCGCGCGTCACGAGATACCGGCTTTATCTCGAAGCGATCGAAGAGGTATATGCTAATTCCAGCAAGGTGTTCGTGGATTCCCAGGGTAGTGGCAATCTGCTTTACCTGCCGATCGACAAGCTGATCAGGGAGCAGGCGCAGGGAACGCAGGCCGCTCCGGGTCGTACCGGTGATGCCCAATCATCCCAGACATCGAGTGACACGCCATCGGATTCGGATACTACCCGCGACAGGAGGACCCGCGAATGAACGGCGGCAGATTCGGCGCGGTCGTTATCACCGGTCTCGTCCTGGTTGTAATCGGTCTTTCGGCCTTCACGGTCAACGAGCGCGAGCTTGCGATCAAACTACAGGTCGGTGAGGTGGTCGAATCCGACTACGCACCCGGGCTTCATTGGAAGATTCCCCTGATACAGAACGTGCGCAAGTTTCCCAAGCGCATACTGACGATCAGCGACAGGCCGGAACGAATTTTCACGGCGGAACGTCTCGCTTTGCAGGTCGATTTCTTCGTCAAATGGAGAATCATCGATCCAGTCCAGTTCTACATATCGACCGGTGGCGTGCAACGCGTTGCGAACGATCGCCTTTCTGAAATCACCAAGAACGCCATCGTCACGGAATTCGGCAAGCGCTCCGTGCAGGAGGCGATATCCGTCGAACGCGCAGAGCTCATGCGAGACATGCTCGAAACAGCCACGACGGCGGCACAGGGGCTCGGCGTCGAACTCATCGATGTCCGCGTCAAACAGGTGGAATTCCCGGATGACGTCAGGAATTCTGTCTATCAGCAGATGCGTGAAGAACGGGCCCGGGTCGCGGCAGAGCGACGGGCAGAGGGTCGGGAAATCGCCGAGCAACGTAAGTCGACCGCCGACAAGGAACGCACGATCATCCTTGCCGACGCTTACCGGGAAGGACAGAAACTGAGAGGCGAGGGTGATGCGCGTGCGGCGGAGACATATGCCAACGCGTACAACAAGGATCCGGAATTCTACGCTTTTTATCGCAGTATCGATGCTTATCGAAAATCGATGGGAAAACCCGGCGATATTCTCGTTCTGGATCCCAACAATGAATTTTTCCGTTACCTCAATCAATCGAGTGGAAATCCTGATTAGCCGGTAATTCCGAGGCAAATATTCTGACAAAGACGACGGCCGTCGAGACTCGTTCGCGATGGCCGGGAATTTTGTGAGTGAGTTTTATGTGGCAGGACGTATTCACCGCATTTGCGCTTTATCTGGTGATAGAGGGAATGATTCCATTCATCGGCCCGAACAGGTTTCGTCAGGTGGTGGCCGAGATTTCGAAGCTCAGCGACAATCATCTTCGGGCTACGGGGCTAACCGTGATGATCGCGGGCCTCGTATTGCTGTTTATCGTGCGTTAGCAGGAGATAGATAGACACAATGGGCAAAAACGTCGTTGTAATTGGCACCCAGTGGGGCGACGAAGGCAAAGGGAAAATTGTCGACCTGCTGACCGAAAAAGCCGCAGCGGTCGTGCGCTTTCAAGGTGGCCACAATGCCGGGCACACGCTGGTCATCGGCGGCAAAAAAACGGTTTTGCACCTCATACCCTCGGGTATTTTGAGGGAAGACGTACATTGCCTGATCGGCAACGGCGTCGTGCTTTCACTCGAAGCTTTGATCAATGAAGCCGATGCCCTCATTGCCAATGGGGTTCCTGTTTACGAGCGGCTGCAAGTCAGCCCGGGGTGCCCGCTCATTTTACCCTCGCACGTCGCACTGGACCTTGCCCGTGAAAAGGCGCGTGGTTCGGCCGCAATCGGAACGACCGGCCGCGGCATCGGCCCGGCCTACGAGGACAAGGTGTCCCGGCGTGCACTGAAGGTGTCGGATCTATTTGTGCGCGAAAAATTTGCGGCAAAGCTCGGCGAGGTCCTCGACTACCATAACTTCCTGCTGCAAAACTATTTTCGGACCGAACCGGTCGACTTTGCGAAGACTCTGGAGGCGGCAATGGCAGCTGCCGAGACGATCGCGCCAATCACGGCGGATGTGACGCAGATATTGCACGATCTTGCCGGCGGCGATAAGGGCATACTGTTCGAGGGCGCGCAGGGAACCTTTCTCGACATCGATCACGGCACATACCCGTTCGTCACTTCGTCGAACACGGTTGCTGCCGCCGCGAGCACCGGCAGCGGTATCGGCCCTCGCAACCTCGACTATATTCTCGGCATCGTCAAAGCCTATACGACGCGTGTCGGCGCCGGTCCGTTTCCGACAGAATTGTTCGACGATCTCGGCGAACATCTCGCGACCGCGGGGGCGGAGTTTGGTGCGACGACGGGGAGGCCGCGGCGATGCGGCTGGTTCGATGCAGTCGCATTACGCCGATCGATTATCAACAGCAGCGTATCCGGACTTTGCGTGACCAAGCTAGACGTGCTGGATGGCCTCGAGACGATTCGGATCTGCGTCGGGTATGAGATCGACGGAGAGGCGATCACAGGACTGCCCGTTGTCGTAGACCGCTTCGCCGATTGTCAACCGGTGTACGAAGACATGCCGGGCTGGAGCGAATCGACGGTCGGCGCGACGACCGAGGCGGATCTACCGAAGAATGCGCAAGACTATCTGGCGCGAATCGAAGACCTTGCCGGCGTGCCGCTCGACATCATTTCGACCGGCCCCGATCGCGAGCAAACAATCGTTAAACGACACCCCTTCGATTAGAGCGCACGAGCGCAGCCAGCAAACCGAGCACGAGGAGCCACAGCAAGCCCGTTGCGCCGCTGCTTCGTCTGACAGGAGGAGGATTGTTGGGAACCTGGGCCGTGCCACTGGCGATATTTACGGTTGCGATTGCCGGGCCGCCGATCGTTGCGCCGACTGAGTTGCTCAGCGTTACGCCGAAAGTTTCGGTAGGTTCGCCGACGCCATCGTTCTCGATGCTGAATACCAGTGACTTCGGATTGGCATCGCCGTCCGCCCATGAAACGGTGCCCGACATAACGCCCTGAAAATCTGTTCCGGCGGTTGCATCACCACCTGTCACCGCAAAATCCACGGTCGCTGCACCCAGTGCGCTACCTTTTCTCTGTAATACAATAACTGCATTGCCGAAGCCGAGTTCGACGGCGTTGACGACACTGTCGGCGAGTCGAATCTCAGGCATGACGCCGGGATCGCTCAGGTAGACGCTGGCCGTATGAGTGTTGCCGACGGTCGCCCCGCCCGCCGGGTTTATCAGCCTGATGAGCAATCGCTCCAGGCCTTCAAGGACGCCGTCATCCGTCGGCGACAGATCGATCGTCCGACGGGTCGCATCACCGGTATTCCAGTTGAGTTGTCCGGTGCTGACCTGATAGTCGGTGTTATCTGCAGTTGCTGCGACGATCTCGTAGTCGACGCTGATGTTGTTACTGCTACCCCCGACTCGTTGCACGGTAATCTGTGCCAGTTGACCTTCAGGTGCCGCAAATGACGATTCGGAGAATGACAGCGTGCCCTGGGGAACAGATAAAGACTGGTCTGCGGCGAGGTACAGTCCGGAGTTGATGTCGCTGATCGCGATCGTATTGCTGAAGAAGAATGGGAAAACGCCCCAGGCGCCATTGAAGCTATTGGCATTGCCCGGGAAGGTATCGAGGAAGCCGACCTCTGCAGGCGCGACGGGATTCGATATGTCCAGAATAGTGAGGCCGCGCGTGTAGTTGGACATGTAATAGCGGTTGCCGCGAACGAATCCATTGTGGTCGATGGCTGCGGTCGGTCCTGACCATACGCCATCAAGCGATGGCGCCCGCAGATCGGTCAGGGAGAACACCCTGAGAGTGGTCTGCAGTCCGAAAGTGCGCTCATCGAGCTCGTCGTGGACAAACACATACTGCTTGTCCTCTGACCACCAGCCCGAATGCGTGTAGCCGCCGTTCGCATAGCCGGTGCTGCTAAGCATGCTCGGGCTGTTAGGGCTTGTAATGTCCCAGATATCGACACTGTTCTCGTTGAAATCGAACAATACTTCGCAATAGGGCCCGGCCACGGCACATTGAGTGTCCTTACGATTGTCGGTAATGATCATCGACGATGCATCGTGCATGTACTGCGTGGCCGCTGTACCGGCAACCAGCGTTGGTGCTGCCGGATTATTCAGTGAGTACGCGCGGTATTGACCAAAGTTGCGATTGGGGCCCGCGATGATGAGCGTCGACAAGGTGCCGCTCTGAGGCACACCGGTGCTGTAATCCGTATTCGTCGCATAGACGTTGTGTGCGCTGTTGAAATCGTTGGTTGCGAAATTCATTCTACTGATGCTTTGAGGCAGTCCGGTGAGGTCTATCACGACAAGGTCATCACTCGCATTGTCGGCCGTGACATAGGCGTAGGCGTTCCAGCGATCAGCGATGGCATCATAGGACTGGTACACCTTGATGTCGCGCCAGGTCGTGCTCTGGCCGCTGATGAATCCGACTTCGACGGGCGCTACAGCATCAGAGACGTCGAACACGGCAGTGCCTGAACTCGTGCCGATAATTGCGTATTCGCGATTGGAATTGAGATCTACGAAACCCCAGATATCGGCGGCGCTATTTGGGCCCGTGCCAATATCCTGAAGTGCGACATGCGACAACAGATCGACCGAATCACAGGCAAATCCGCCCGCATCGCCAGCGACGCACGGTGCGGCGGCCGCACTCTGTTTCAATTGTTCGTTAAACGCGACCAGCGCATGCACTTGTGCGGATGTCGCTTTGTCATTGCTTTTCTGATCTGCGATGACATGAAAACCGCGTTCGCTTAGTTGCTCCCGATACTGTGCCGGAACCCCGGCGATAAAAGACTTCTTCCGATCCCGCTGGATAATTTCCGGCTTGAATCGAAGACCGCCTTGTATGTCAACGGCTCCACTGACCAGGTAGAAAATATCGTCGGGTGATTCGATGTCGTACGATCCCTCGGCAACGCGGATCTGGCCACCCTTGCCGACAAGATTCAACGCGTAGGAAATGCTCCGACAAGGTGCCTGCGAATCCCGACAATTACCGCGATCGACACCATAAGGTGCGACAAACAGGGCGGTATCGGGATCGCTGTGCGCGGCCGCCTGCAATCCGCAGAGGAAAAGCGAGACGCCAATGAGATATTTGAGCTGTTTCATCCGTATCGACCTTAACAGGTGGAATGCCGTTCCTTCTCACGTTGCAACATAAGGATTTGGCTGAAATTGTACATTGTGACTAAGATCACGGTGTGAGCGACTAGTTCCCAAAGTCTACGATGTGAATAGCAATCAGGCACTGATTTTCAAAGCAGGTCCGTCCGCCTTCGCGGAGGTGCGGCATAACGGATTCGCGGTCGAGCAAATCGGCACGATTGCGGGGGCTTCGGGCGGCGCCAAGTGGCTGGTTCTGAGTCAGATCGATCGGGTCATTGCATCGCAGATACTGCCCAGGTTGGTGGGGCCGGTGCACCTGATCGGTTCATCGATCGGTTCCTGGCGGCACGCCTGCTACGCGCAATCCGATCCGCTGGCTGCGATCGATCGATTCGAGTCTGCCTATCTCGAACAAACCTACTCCCGCGAACCCGACATCAGTGAAATCTCCGCGAAAGGCCGCGAAATTCTGAATCATTTGTTTGGCGAAAACGGTGTCGAAGAGGTGCTCTCGCATCCCGTGCTTCGCACGCACATCATGACGGTGCGCAGTGGTTTTCTGACAGACAGTGACTCGAGACTGCGTCTCAGTATCGGATTATCGATTGCCGCTACCGCGAATCTGTTCAATCGCCGCGCGCTCGGATTATTTTTTTCCCGCGGCCTTTTTTACGACTCGCGCAACCCTCCGCCGTTATTTAGCGTCAAGGACTTCCCACTGCAAACTGTCTCTCTGTCCGAGGCAAACATTATCGATGCGATTGCCGCGTCCGGTTCGGTGCCGCTCGTCATATCCGGCGTAGAAAATATTGACGGTGCGCCTGAGGGCGTCTACAGAGACGGCGGTATCATCGATTACCATCTCGATTTGCCACTCGCAGAATCGGGACGACTGACATTGTACCCACATTTTTTCGATCGCCTGATCCCGGGCTGGTTCGACAAGAGACTGTCGTGGAGAAAACCCGATCCGAAACACATCGACCGGACGATTCTCATTTGCCCGTCGCCGGACTTCGTGTCTCGATTACCGAACGCCAAGATTCCGGACCGCACCGATTTCGTGAACATGACGCAGGATGAACGCATGCGTTCCTGGCGCGAAGCGGTTTCTGCATGCCGGGAGCTTGGCGATGAGTTGGGGGAGGTGCTCGACAAGAACATGCTGGCGGCGCGACTCCAGCCGTTGTGATAGGCTTCGCACGATCTTGCGGAACAGACAAGAAAAAAAATAAATGTCTTCAGATGCAGTAGCTCAGAAAACGTACCCGGAACTTACCTGGACAGCCGTCATCGTCGGCTGGTTCCTCGGCGTCATCATCGCGATCTCGATCGGTTACGCAGCGCTGATATTGGGATTTTCCATCGAGGGATCCGAACTTGCAGCCATTCTGGGCTTCGGCATCCTGAGGGGAATACTGCGGCGCAGGAGCATCATTGAGAACAACATCGTTCAGACGATTGCGAGCGGTGTAAATGGTGCATCCTCGGGCATGATGTTTTCCGTGCCGGCAATATTCATCCTGGGTTACGGCGATCATTTTGACCCTGTTATTCTGACTTTCGGTTGCATTGCCGGCGCGTTTCTCGGCATCGCATTCATCATTCCGCTCAGGAAACACATGATCGACTATGAGCGGCTCACGTATCCGGGCGGGGTCGCAGTCGCAACGATCCTGAAGTCACCAGGCGCCGGCGTTCGCAAAGCCATAATCCTGCTGTTAGCCGCAGCCGCCAGTGCACTGGCGGCTGCGGCTA
>Ga0255052_10001311_pt1 | contig 18822 bp, 20 predicted proteins | sample JV7_2_21_MG_FD_188632 | JGI IMG/M metagenome (GOLD analysis project Ga0255052, IMG submission 188632) | Seawater microbial communities from Jervis Inlet, British Columbia, Canada - JV7_2_21 | ecosystem: Environmental > Aquatic > Marine > Inlet | place: Canada: British Columbia | collected... | reverse complement strand
GATCCGGTGGACTGTGGCGAGTGTCATAGCGACGCGCTGGTCGCGCATTCCGAGAGCATGCACGGCCGGGCGGACCTGCTGCGCTTCCCTGACGCAGAGCTGCCAACGTGCGTAAGTTGTCACGGTGAGACCCATACCATGACGCTGGTCAGTGAAGAGGCCTCTCCGGTACACGCCAGCAACCAGGGGGCAACTTGCGGGGTTTGCCATGGAGCCGGCCAACCAGCACCACCGGGTGTTCGCACAATCCGTCCCATCGAGGCCTATACGGCCAGTGTGCACGCCGCCGCAGTGATCAGTGGCGAGCACGGCGCGAGCTGCAGCGATTGCCATTCAGCCCATTCGGCGTTGCCACATTCGGATCCGGCTTCTACGATTCACAGGCTCAACCAGCCTGGCACCTGCGCCCAATGTCATGCGGAGATCACGGCCCAGTTCGAACGCAGCATTCACGGATTGGCCGCGGCCGACGGCATCGAGGAATCCCCCGTCTGCACGGACTGTCACGGCGAACATCGCATCCTTGCTGTTGGCGCGGAAGGCTCACCGGTGTCGGCAACCAATATCCCGATTCGTGTGTGTGGGCCTTGCCACTCAGACTTGCGTCTCGGGGAGAAGTACGGCCTGGACGCCGACCAGGTTCCTTCCTACGAGGATAGCTTCCATGGACTGGCGGCACGTGGTGGCGTGCAGAAGGTCGCGAATTGTGCGAGCTGTCACGGCGTACACAATATCCTGCCGTCCAGCGACCCGGGTTCCTACATTCACCCGGACAATCTCGCCGGGACCTGTGGAAAGTGCCATCTCGGTGCAGGCAGCCAGTTCGCCATCGGGCCGGTGCACCTGTTGGGTGACGAGGAACCCCATGTTGTCGTGTATTGGATCAAAGCGATCTACATACCGCTGATCTGGGTCACTGTTATCGGCATGCTGCTCCACAATCTGCTGGACCTGGTCAAGAAGACACGCCATTCGGCACCGCGTCTTCGCATACCGCCCGATCACTGTTCGATCAAAGAACGCATGTCGGTCCCGTTCCGGATTGCCCACGCCGTGGCTGCAGTGAGCTTCATCGTGCTGGTTATTTCCGGCTTTGCGCTGAAGTATCCTGAGAGTTGGTGGGCAGATCTGGTACAGATCGCAGATGGTGCATTCCGTGGTCTGATTCATCGCGTCGCTGCGGTCGGTTTGATCGGGGCCTGCCTGTTCCACTTCGGTCATGTGGTCGTCAGCGCGCGTGCTCGACGTCAGATCGCCGGGATGCTCCCGCGTGTTGCCGACTTCAAAGAGTTCTCGCACCGCATTAGTTACAACCTTGGGCGCCGTGATGATCCGCCTGCCCCAATTCGCCTCGGTTACGTGGAGAAGATCGAATACTGGGCCGCACTTTGGGGTACCGCGATCACGGCTATTACCGGTTTCGTGCTGTGGTTTGAGAATTTTACACTGGCGAATCTCCCCGGTTGGGTACCGGAGGCTGCCACAGTGCTGCATTTCCTTGAGGCGATTCTGGCGACGTTGGCTGTCCTGATCTGGCACTTCTACTTCGTTATTTTCGATCCTGCGGTCTATCCGATGGATACGGCCTGGATGACAGGCAAGCCACCGTTCTCGCGGGCCGAAGAGCGTGATGAAGTCGTCTATGAAAACGCAACTGAGCAAAAGGACGGCTAGTCGCGCGCCAACTTCGGAAAACCCGGATATCCAGAGCTACACCAAAGGAATATTACACACATGCGGCGTTTCGCTCGATTAGAATTAGCAGAGAAAAATCCGTAGTCTCGAAATAATCAGGGGAATGCAGTGTTCAAGAATTTTCTGGCGTCTATCACGCGCAACGCGATCAGTCTGATCGGTACCGCGCTCGCGGCCGCGAGCCTGGCACTCATTCTGAGCCTGTTTGCGATGCAGCAGTTCGGCTTCGAACGCAGCCCGTACATAGGTATTCTGACCTATCTGGTTCTGCCGATGATCTTTGCAACCGGCTTAATTCTGATTCCGGTCGGCGCCGCGTTATGGCGCCGTAAGAGGCGCAAAATGCCCGGCGGGGATCGGACGCCCCGGATGCCCGTCTTCGATCTAAACGTGTCGCATACACGCCGTTGGCTGTTTGTTTTCCTCGGTGCAACGATGGTTAATATCATTGTTCTTGCCAGCGCAACTTACAAAGGGGTGGAGGTCATGGAATCCGTCGAGTTTTGTGGCCTGGCGTGTCATTCGGTAATGGAGCCGGAACATACTGCACATGCCAGGTCGCCGCACTCGCGCGTTGCCTGTGCGGATTGCCATATTGGACCCGGCGCCGACTGGTTCGTGAAGTCGAAGATGGATGGGGCATGGCAGCTCGTGTCGGTTGCGCTTGACCTGTACCCACGCCCCGTTCCCACACCGTTGCACGATCTGCGCCCGGCCCGCGACACCTGTGAGCAGTGTCACTGGCCGACCAAGTTTGTGGGTGACAAGCTGAAAGTCATCAAGCATTACGACGAAGATGAGGTAAATACTGAGTTGACGACCGCACTTTTGCTCCGCGTTGGCGGGGCAAACGGGTTGGAGTCATCCGGGATCCACTGGCACGTCGATCCCGGCATGGCAATTCGTTACCGCTCGGATGAGACACGAGAGGAAGTCTATGAGGTCGAATATACAAACGCCGACGGTGAACTGACCCACTATGCTGACAGAAAGGCGCCCGAGGACGGCGGCGTCTGGCGCACCATGGACTGCGTCGATTGCCACAACCGGCCGAGCCATATTTACAGTCCTGCGGCAAGTGAAGTCGATCGCGTCATTAACGAAGGACTCGTCGACCGGTCATTACCATTCGTCAAGCGTGAGGCGCTAAGAATAATCGATGCTGAATACCCGTCGCATGAAGAAGCGCGTGCCGTAATCAGTGAAGAGCTAACCAGATTCTATGTCGAGAATTATCCGGATGTTGCAGTGGAGAAAGCGGACGATATCGTCGCGGCAGCGACTGCACTCGGTGATGCCTACGCGGTCAACGTGTTCCCGAATATGAACGTGTGGTGGGATACTTATCCGAACCATATCGGTCATGAACAATCACCTGGATGTGAGCGCTGTCATACAAAAAAAATGCGTACATCTGAACGCGAAGAAATTTCGAATGATTGTGATACTTGCCACGTGATTCTCGCTGAAGAAGAAGAGAATCCGGACATCCTGGCGGTGCTGGATCCTGAATGAGAGTATTGCACCAGCGGGTGATGCTTCCCGCCAGCTTGTCTGTGAAATAATAAGTGGCGGCTGCGGAGTTTACGGATTCTGCATAGGATTCTACGTATTGCGCCAATAGGCGATGATACGTATCCATAGCAGCTGGCGACTAATCGGTTGAGCGGGCATTGCTCAATTCTCAACTGTGAATTGCTGGCAAACGAATAGGGTGTGAACCTTTCACGCCAAAAAAACCTTCGGGAAGCAGAGATGAAATGGCACGTACTGCACCCCTTGTGGGTGGGACTTGGAGTGGTCGGACTGATCATTCTCGGCGGGCGATTTTTGGTTCCGGATGACTTCGGTGTTCATGGCAGGAGTTTCACCTACGGCTATCACCGTCTCAGCAGTCTCGATGACTGGAAGGCTTTTCCCGTCAAGTATCAGGGCAGAGAGTCCTGCACTGAGTGTCATGAAGAAAACGTTCAACTAGTCAGCAGCTCAGTGCACGCGCCCATCCAATGCGAAAACTGCCATGGACCAGCGGTAAATCATCCAGACAGCGTTCAGTCTCTGACTGTCGATACCAGTAGGGAGCTCTGCCTGAGGTGTCATGCGTATCTTGGATACCCCAATAGCAACAGAGGCGCAATGCCGAGCGTCGAAGACCGCACACACAGGCGACGACGTGAATGCAGTAGTTGCCATGATCCGCATAATCCCGGGGAGAAATCGGAATGAGCTGTTCCAGGCGGGATTTCTTGAAAGAAGCCATTAGCACCACGGCGGCTTCCGTACTGCCTTTAAGCGCATTTGTTCTTCTGAGTACAGAAGAAGCCAAGGCAGCGGTTGCGAATTCGAAAGTAAGGTATGCGTTTCTCATCGACACAAACAAGTGCGTGGGCTGCGGGATGTGCGTCAGGGCCTGCAAAATCGAAAACGATGTTCCTTACGATGCGCCGGTCACGCGAAACTGGGTTGAACGCTACATATTTACGAAAGACGGCAAAATACATATCGACTCGCCGATGGGCGGTCGCGACGGCTTCACTGACAACGAAATGTACGGTGAGGAGATTGATCCGAAAGACGTAACGAAAGCGTTTTTCGTTCCCAAAGGTTGCAATCATTGCGACAACCCGCCCTGTGTACAGGTGTGTCCGGTCGGCGCAACCTATCAAACCAATGAAGGGGTTGTGCTGGTTGACAGGGATTGGTGTATGGGGTGTGCGTACTGCATCATGGCCTGCCCCTTCGGCGCCAGGTACTTTCATCCTGTACATAAAGTCGCCGACAAATGTACCTTCTGTTATCACCGCATCAACAAGGGCTTGCAGCCCGCATGCGTCCAGTCCTGTGCATTCGGCGCGAGGAGATTCGCTAACTTGAAAGACCCCGACGATCCGGTGACCAAGATAATTACGACAGAAAGGGTGGCAGTTCTCAAAGACCTGTACGGGACGAAACCACATGCCTTTTATCTAGGCCTCGATCACGATGTGAGGTAATTTTATGTCCGAGGACATGATCGTTCACGGAGTAGAGTGGACTGTAAAACAGCTATTCGTTTATCCAAACGAATACATTTACTGGAGCATCCAGATCGTCATGTATCCATATATGACGGGTCTGGTGGCGGGCGCGTTTGTGCTGTCGTCTCTGTACCATGTCTTTGGTCAAAAGGACCTCAAGGACATTGCTCAGTTCTAGCTGGTCTTCTCGCTGGCCCTGCTGCCGGTGGCGATGGTGCCATTGCTGCTTCACTTGCAGCAGCCGACGAGGGCTCTGGAGCCGCTGCTCACACCACATTTTACTTCCGCTATTGCGGCATTCGGGATCGTGATTACAGTCTATGGGCTCATCGTCATGGCTGAAATCTGGTTCGTCTATCGAGAATACTTCGTGGCGCAGGTTCACAAACTGAAGAATCAAGCAGGACTGTTAAGTGTATTGCGGCGAACCGTGTATCGCGCCCTGACGATTGGCGCTACCGACGTCAGCGATGCTGCGATTGGAGTGGACAAGAAAGCAGCGAAACTCCTGGCAGCTATCGGCATTCCGACCGCGTGTTTCCTGCATGGTTATGCCGGGTTCATCTTTGGTTCGGTCAAGGCGAATGCCTTGTGGATGTCGCCACTGATGCCGGTTATTTTTATAATGTCCGCCGTAGTTTCAGGTATCGCCCTTTGCATGTTGACCTACATCATCATCAAGGAGTGGCAGGCATTTTGGCGCAAGCGCCGCGGTAGCGCTCTCGAAGCCAGTGAAATCAAAGGGGCGGAGATAGACGTCATCACCAAGTCCACGAAGTTCCTGCTGACTTTTCTCGTCGTAGCGATCTCTCTGGAAGTGCTCGATCTGATATTCCGCGGTTACACCGCTATGAAATCCTGGGACATTCTGCGCTCTGTCATGTACGGCAAAGATTTCGTAAACATATTCGTCCTGCAGTATATGCTCGGTAATATCGTGCCAGTCACTCTGTTGCTACTCCCGGGGCGGACCTTGCGACGAACAGCTCTAGCCCTCTTACTGATTCTGTTTGGCGTGTTTATGATGCGCTGGAATGTCGTAATTGGTGGCCAGGCGTTCTCCTTGTCGTTCTCGGGCTATATGCATTATGAAATACCAGTCATTCCGCACAGCCTTAACACCTTCAAAGAAGGCGTGTTCGGGGCGTTGAGCGTCATGGCGTTGCCTTTCATCATATTTTGGATCCTCAACAAATTCGTACCTTCACTGGGGAGGGAAATAGAAGGGAGCAAGTAGCCGTGTCAAAAGACTTTCGTACTCAACATCTGATGGCATCGCCATGGAAGATCGCGTAACGGCGCTCGAGATACGTATTGCCGCTGTTGAGCAGCGGCTGAGTGCGCTTGAAGGCGCGCAAGCGGGAGTATCGACATCCATTGAGGAAGCCCCCGCACCACATCTTGATGAGGGTTTTCTTTCGAGTGCTCCTACGCTGATAGGCAGCGTTCTACTGATTTTCGGCGGCGCCTACCTCTTGCGCGCTATCACCGACCTGAACTTCGTCCCGACAGCGTTTGGAATATTCCTGGGCGCAACCTACGCACTTGTCTGGCTGTTTATGGCCTATCGAACCGGGCGCAACGAAAGTCGGAGTACCCGTGCCCTGTTTTACGGTGCGTCATCAATATTCCTGGCGCTGCCGTTACTTGTCGAGGCAACTACCCGATTCCAGTTGCTGTCCGGCCGACAAGGGATCGCTGCTTTGGCAATATTCTGCACACTATCTCTGCTGGTGGCCGTCGCTCGAGATCAACGGCTCCTCAGCTGGCTGATCACGGCGGGCGGCATTGTGACCGCGTTCGTCATTTTGAGGGCATCCCACAGCGCGATTCCGACCGCGACATTTCTTATCCTCCTGGGACTGGGTTCTTTGTGGGCAGTCTATAAGCAGCAATGGGTGGGAACGCAGTGGTTGGGAGCGCTGGGGGCCGACGCCGGTGTCGTGGTACTGGCCGTGCTGACCACCAGCGAGCAATGGTCTGTGCAGCCACTGACCGCGCTCCTGCTGGCGGTGATATTGCTAATCACTTATTTGGTGAGTTTCGCCATTCGGACACACATCCGGGGGCAACACGCGGGCGTTTTCGAGACAGTTCAGGCAATCCTGAGCGTAGGTATTGTATTCGGGGTCGCAAGCGTCGCCTCGAAAGCCGGCCACTTTGCACTTGCAGAGCTTGGTATCCCGACTTTGTTGCTCAGTGCCTGTGCCTACGGACTGGCCTTCACACCCGAGACCCGCGGCGCCCGCGGTCGAAATTTCTACTTCTATTCGACAATGGGACTGGGACTTGTGGTCGCTGGTAGCGCCCTGGTGATGTCGCCGGCTATAGCCGCAGCTGCCTGGTCAGTAATGGCATTGGGTATGGCCTGGTTCAGTGGCCGATACGGCAGGGTTTCTCTGAGTCTGCAATGCACTTTCCTGTTACTCGCTGCAGGAGTGGGCTCCGGTATTCTGGCGACGGGTCTTGAGGCCCTGGCGGGAGACGCTTCGGCTTTATGGCCACCCTTGGTTCCATGGCACCTGATTATTGCGCTGACTACAGTTGCCTGCCTCTTCATTCCGGTGGCGCAGCATTCCGATCGTTGGGGCGTCTCGGCCGGTGTGCCGCAGTTGATTGTTCTGGCGCTGTCAGTCTGGGAGGTCGGTGGCCTGATGGTCGTGTACCTGGCGCCCGTCCTGGCCAACGTGCGCGGCCCGGAGCCCGATCTTGCTGTCCTGGCGGCGTTGCGGACAGCTGTACTATCTGTGTCGTCGGTAACGTTGGCGTTGTCCAGCCGCTTCAAGCGGTGGCCTGAAGCCCGTTGGCTGGTCTATCCGGTCCTGATTCTGGTCGGCGTCAAGCTGTTCCTCGAGGACTTTCCGAACGGCCAGCCCGCGACCCTTTTCGTGGCACTCGCTTTGGTTGGCGGTGCCCTGTTGCTTGTGGCAAAACTGCTAACCCGCGAAAAGATCGAAGGATAAGAAGCTGCATGGCGTCGGCAGCATCAGTCTGGTTATTTTCCGTTGTTTTACTGTGGCCATCCCTTACGCAAATAGGACACAATCCCTGCTAACGTCTGTTTTGCGAGCCCATCCATAAAGAAAACGAATGCACCCATTGTCCAGTCCAATCCAGTCCGCTGAATCGCGGGCTCGGGAAGCGAGCAACCAGCTTTACTTTGAGCTGGCAAGTGGCGCGAGTGGCCTCATGCTGGCGCTGTTCATGTGGGGGCACATGGTCCTCGTCGGTTCCATTCTTACCGGCGAGCGTGGTTTCAACTGGATGGCGACCATGCTTGAGGATTACTACATCGCGCAACCGACCGTGCTGGTCATCTTCTTGCTGTTCCTGGTACATGCCGTGCTCGCCAGCCGCAAGATCCCGGCACAGTTGGCCGAGCGCAAACGCATGCTGCGACTCGGGAAAGACCTCGCACATGCAGGTCGGGACAATCCGAGTACGGCCAGCGTTTTGTCGGCGCAGCAGCCGCATGTCGAGTCCTTGCTCTGGATCTGGCAGGTCCGCACCGGCATGGTCATTCTTGTTCTCGGCAGTTTTCACCTGATTTTGTTGGGCATCGACGTAATGACGCCGCTGTTCGGTGCGGGGTCCGGTATTGAGGCCGTCACGAGTATCGCCAGAGTTCGCGCCGGACTCTGGTTGCCATATGCCATCCTGCTGGTATGCGTCGAATTTCATGCCGGCATCGGTCTCTACCGACTTGCGATCAAGTGGATTAGCGGTGCATTCCTGACGCGAAAGACGCTGCGAGTCCTCGAGCACATGTTGCTGTGGTTTTTTCTGGGCCTTGGCGTCGTTGTACTGCTGGTTCTCGCGGAGGTGCTGCCGCCCCCGCTCGCATTCCTGCTATCGGAATCGGTGATATGAGCGCACGGTTAGTCAGCACCGACGTTCTCGTCATCGGTGGCGGTCTCGCAGGCGAACGCTGCGCAATCGAGGCAGCTGCTGCCGGTCATGACGTCCTGGTGCTTTCAGTCGTGCCGCCAAGACGCAGCCACAGTTGTGCGGCGCAGGGCGGCATGCAGGCCGCGCTCGGCAATTGTGTCAAAGCGGAAGGCGACAATCCGACGCTGCATTTTCTGGACACCGTCCGTGGGTCTGACTGGGGCGCCGACCAGGAGGTTGCGCGAATCTTCGCTGACGAAGCCCCGGTCGCCGTTCGCGAACTCGCCCACTTCGGCGTGCCGTGGACCCGGGTTCGGGGTGGTCGCAACAGCTACTTCATCAGAGGCGAGCGCGTCGACATTGACGAAAGCCTGGAAAACGACGGCCTTATCATGCACCGCGACTTCGGCGGTACGGCCAAATGGCGTGCGTGCTATGCAGCAGCCGGAACCGGGCATGCTGCGCTGTATGCCGTCGACAGCGAAGTTGTCAGACTGGGCATAACGGTCAGGGATCGTGCGGAAGCGGTTGAGCTGATCCACGATGGCAGCCGTTGCTGGGGTGTTGCCGCCCGCTGCCTGAGAACCGGGCGTCACTTTGCAGTCGTTGCGAAGGCCACCGTAATCGCTACTGGTGGTTATGGCCGGATCTATGGGCAATACACGACGAACGCGACAATAAACGAGGGCATGGGCGCGGTACTGGCACTGAATACGGGTGTTGTGCCGCTGGGTAACATGGAGGCGGTGCAATTTCATCCGACGGCGCTGGCGCCCAGTGGCATCCTGGTTACCGAAGGTTGTCGCGGTGATGGCGGCTTTCTGCTCGATAAGAATATGCACCGCTTCATGGTAGATGCCGAGCCGGAGAAACAGGAACTCGCAAGTCGCGACGTCGTTTCCCGGCATATGGCGCAGTGCATGCGGGACGGCAACGGCATCGAGACTCCATTCGGGCCACATCTTTGGCTCGACATCCGCCATCTTGGCGAGGAACATCTCACGACGAAGCTGCGCGAGGTGTTCGATATCTGTCGCGACTTCGTGGGCCTGAATCCCGCGAATGACCTGATCCCCGTGCGCCCCACGCAGCACTACTCGATGGGTGGTGTACGCGTCAACAAAGATGGTCAGGCCTATAACATGGCCGGACTGTTTGCGGCGGGAGAGGCCGCTTGCTGGGATATGCATGGCTTCAATCGTCTGGGCGGCAACAGCCTGGCCGAGACGATCGTCGCCGGTCGCCTGGTCGGTCGCCGGGTCGCAGAATTCGTGACTACAACGAGTCTCGACGTGCAAACCAGCCTGGCGTTCGAAACAGTGAAGCGCGCGGAGCAACGGGCGCAACACTGGCTTGAGCGTTCCGGATCCGGCCCGAGCGTGTACGACATCCGCGATGCCATGGCCGAGTCGATGATGAGCGAAGTGGGTATCTTCCGAACTGCTGACGAGTTGACACAGGCCGACCACACACTGTCGGCTTTACTGCTTGATTGCGACAACGCCGTACTGCGATCAAAAGCACCGGGCATGAACCCGGAGCTGTCATTCGCATTACGCTTGAAGGGCATGCTGCGTCTCGCGGTAGTTACGGCTCGTGGGGCGCTGGCGAGAACCGAAAGCCGCGGCGCACATTTTCGGACGGATTACCCGCTGCGCAATGACGCTGAGTGGTTGAATCGCACGTTGGTGCGGTGGTCCGATGATTCGACCGAGCCCACATTCAGCTACGAGCCTGTCGGCTTGATCGATGTACCGCCCGGTCATCGCGGTTATGGCAGCGACGAGCGTATTGAGATGAAGCGAACCATTGAAGACTACAACGGGGGCCTGCAAGAAGATCAAGCTGATCACGGTCGGCTACCGACGACAGAACCGGCAGGCAGCAGGATTCGGTGGGGTGAATGGGCGGATCAACATGACGGGCAGTAACGCTGGAAAGTTGCGGCGATTGCATTTCGAGATATTTCGCTACAACCCCGAGGATCCGAATTCGGTGCCTCATATGCAGAGCTTTGAGCTTGACGAGGCGCCATACATGTCGCTCTTTATTGCGCTCAATCAGATTCGGGAAACTCAGGACCCCAGCCTGCAATTCGATTTTGCCTGTCGATCGGCAATATGCGGTTCATGCGGGATGATGGTAAACGGCCGCCCAAACCTGGGTTGTCGAACATTGACATCTGACCTTCCAGAAATTATCCGTTTGCATCCGCTGCCGGTATTCAAACTCATAGGTGATCTGTCAGTCGATACGGGCACCTGGTTTCGGCAAATGGCCGAAAAGTCCGAGGCTTGGGTGCACGCGGCGAAGGTCTTCAATCCCGATGCACAAGAGGAGCGCATGGATGATGATCTTGCCGAGGCGATTTACGAGGGTGATCGTTGTATCGAGTGTGGTTGTTGCATCGCTTCCTGTGGCGTCGCGAACCTCAACACTGATTTCGCGGGTCCCGCCGGGCTCAATCGCATCGCACGATTCATGATGGATCCGCGCGACTCACGCGACGAAACGGACTGGTTTGAGGTTATCTCGAACGAAGATGGCGTGTTCGGTTGCCTGGGAATGATGGCTTGCCACGACGTATGCCCGAAGGAGCTGCCGCTCCTTGAGGTATACGCCTACTTGAGACGCAAGGCCCTGGCCTCACGATTCAGTGGCCGCAAGCGCTCGTAGTCGCAAGGCTGTTAAAGCGCGAAGAGCCAACGATCAATCCTTTGTGGCCTTCAATGCCGTAGTGCCCTTTTGGTGGGGCCAGTCCACTTATCCATCGCGACTCTCCTGCGCTACATGCCGTGATTGCTGCAGTCGATCGAGGCGAACTCGCTAATCAGCCATTTTCCGTCCTGAAGGTCGGCGAGGTACCAGGAGCACTCATAGGCAATGTTGCCGCCCGTGTAGTAGTCACGCCATTTGGCCTTGAATGAGGCTGTGGTCGGGTTCAAAAGGTCATACTCAAGATCGGAGAGCTCACTGCGAATCCATCCTTCGATCTTCCAACCTTCCAATGCCTCGGCCAACCACTCGCGGCTATTGTAGGACCCGCCTTCCCCGTCGTGATCGTGAATAGATTCGGCATAAAAAGGCACAATTTCGTCAAGCTTGTCCCACGGCTTGTCATCGTAAAGTGGGGCGTACTGAGCTCTGTACCACTCATCGGCAGCCGGAATCTCCGTTTCATCCTGTGCGTGGATAGCGCTGGTCAGGCCAAACGCTGTAATAAGAAACAGTATCTTCATGAAATTCTCCAGGGCGGGTTTCTTCTGTTTTCTCCCGCGTGATAAATGCATAGACGATTACCGCTTGGATCCTGCAAATACGCTTCGCGCCACAACCAGTCCTGATCCTGCGGATCTGATTCGAAATGAATGCCTCGGTTTTCTAGTTCTCGGACTTTCATATCGACGTCATCCACCTCGAAGTAGATAACAACATCCGAGCAAGTCTCAAACGACTCGCTTGCGTGCACGGAAAAAGTCGAGCCAGATCCGGTTTCAAACCTGGCGTAGCGTGGTGGGCTGTCGACGATCTGGGTAAGCCCGAGATTGCGGTAAAACTCCACAGTCTCGTCGTAGTTGGAGCAGGGAAGTGTGACCTGGTTGAGATTCATCACTCGGCTGTTCCGTTCAGGTACATGAGTTAAGCCATGAGTTTCAACGTAAGCCAAGGCGCAAAGCAGAACACGGTGATCATCAGCTTGTATGCACCAACGTACTTGAATGACGTATTGGCCACCTCTTCTTCGCCAATACTGAACATTCTGGCGTTCATTCTGTAGACGAAACTGCGCATGGCAGTGAGCGCAAACACCGTAAGAAGGTAGATACCAATATTAACGACCGTTAGCCAGCCGAAAAACGTCGTCCATGTTTGTAGTGAGTTCATGACTCCGGGTCCCAACTTGAGTATTAGTGGATGAGTGCCTCGATCTTACCCTGATCGAGCTCCTTGAGCTTGTCGGCCATTATCGGCACAAGTGTCTCAATGTTCATGTCTGCTCCTGCTAGCTGATGGCGAGCTCGCTGAGTGCGCGCAGTGCGTCGCGCCGGCTGATCTGACCGACCAAACGGTTGTTCCTGAGCACGGGGAAACGGCGAAAACCTGACTCCAGGAATTTCTGTGCCAGGTCGACAATGTTCATGTCTGCATCGACGGATTCGACGCTGGTCGACATGTAATCGGCGACCGGACCGCCCCAGTCGCCGTAATAGCCGGCATTTAGCGCGACTTTCATGCAGTCAAGTTCCGACAACATGCCAACGAGATCACCCTTGTCATCGACAACCGGTGCTCCCGCAATGCGTTGCTTTACCAATTCGTGAATTGCATCCATCACTTCCATGTCGGGTTTGAAGGTCACGAGATGGCCCGCCATGTAGTCACGTACCAGGCACGATTTAAGATTCATTCTTCGGTCTCCCGTTTACACTTGCCGCTGCAAAGTTCACAGCCGCCACCGTTGAGGCCACCGCAGCTTCCGCTGATAGGCTTGCGACCATTCACGACGCCGATCGCCATTGCGCCGATCACCGCGAGCATGACCGCGAAGGTTACAAGTAATGTCGATACCAGTGTCATGAGGCGTCCCTTAACACCGCGAATGCGGTGGTTTGCCGCTCTTCGATGCCGCCATCTGTTCTCAACAGCATCAGCACGGCCATGCCCTCGCGTTCCGCAAATGCCAGGCCATCCTCTGGCCCCATTACCAGCAGGGCAGTAGCCAACGCATCCGCACGCCAGGCCATCTCGTCGACGACTGTCACGGAGGCCAGCGAGTGCGTCACCGGCTTGCCGGTGCGCGTGTCGATGGTGTGTGAGAAACGTTGTCCATCGACTTCAAAGAAGTTGCGATAGTCACCCGATGTGGCCATCGCGGTATCGGTCAGGTGAATGATCGTGTGCGGTTCGCGGCTGCTGATCAATGGAGCCTCGATGCCGATCGCCCAATTGCTGCCGCTGGCGTTCTTGCCACGAATGCGCAACTCTCCGCCGACCTCGACGAGGTAGCTCCCAAAACCAAGTTCTTCGAGAAAAACCGCCACCCGATCGGCGGCGAAGCCCTTGCCGATTGCAGACATGTCGAGCATCAACTCAGCAATGTCTTTCCTTATGGCCGGTTGCGTACAGTCCGCCTGCAGATGCTCGTATCCGGTAATTTTCAGCAACGTCGCAACCGTCTCATCGTCGGGCACCGTGTCGACGATATCAGCCGGTCCAAAACCCCACAGATTGACCAGCGGTGACACCGTGATATCAAACGCGCCTCCGGTAAGTTGGCTGATCTGCAGTGACTTTTGCACCTTGGCACAGAACGCGTCCGGTACCGCATACCAGTCGACCGAGTCGCTTACGCTGAACTGCGTGATGACGGACTCCCACTGGTAGGTGGACATCTGAGCCTCGGCATCGTCAAGCACTGCCTCGATGTCTTTTTGTAAGCGCAGCGGAGCATAGTCGCCGATACCGCCTGGCAGCTTGACGTTGAATCGTGTGCCCATGGTGCTGCCGGACAGCTCAACGGGCCCATGCTCGCCGGCGCACGCGGCCAGCGCCAATATCGCAACCAGTAGCGCCGCTCTCACCTAGCCCCCGAAATCGTCAAGCAAGATATGGTCTTTGTCGACGCCGAGGTCCTCGAGCATCTTGATTACGGCCGTGTTCATCATCGGTGGCCCACAAAGGTAGTACTCGCAATCTTCGGGCGCAGGATGGTCTTCCAGGTAGTTTTCGAGCAGGACGTTGTGAATGAAGCCTGTGTACCCAGTCCAGTTGTCCTCGGGCAATGGTTCCGACAATCCGATATGCCACTCAAAGTTCTCATTCTCCTCGGCAAGTTTGTCGAACTCCTTCACGTAGAACATCTCGCGCAGGCTTCGCGCGCCGTACCAGAAAGATATCTTGCGGTTCGATTTTAGTCGGATGAGCTGGTCAAAAATATGGGAGCGCATCGGGGCCATGCCGGCACCGCCGCCGATGAAAACCATCTCATTGTTGGTTTCCTTGGCGAAGAACTCACCGTATGGCCCGGAGATCACGGCTTTGTCGCCAGGTTTCAGATTGAAGATAAACGACGACATGATGCCCGGCGGTATGGAATCGTCGGAGCCCGGCGGTGGCGTCGCAATGCGGACGTTGAGCTTCACTGTGGTCTTCTCAAGCGGGAAGCTCGCCATGGAGTATGCACGCGATACTTCCTTCTTAACGTGCGATTCGTAGTTCCACATGTTGTAGCGGTCCCATTCGTCGCGGAACTGTTCGTCAATATCGAAGTCGCTGAACTTGAGATCATGTGGGGGGCAGTCGATCTGAACGTAGCCGCCGGCACGAAAATCGAGTTCTTCACCCTCAGGTAGTTCGAGTACGAGATCCTTGATAAAGCTGGCAACGTTGTTGTTCGACACGACCGTGCACTCGATCTTGCGAATACCGAAGATCTCTTCGGGCATTTCAAGTTTCATGTCCTGTTTTACAGCCACCTGGCACGACAACCGGTAGTGATCTTTGGCTTCACGCTTGCTGACAAATGATGTCTCGGTGGGCAGGATGGCGCCACCACCTTCGAGAACGCGAACGGTGCACTGGCCGCAGGTCCCGCCGCCACCACAGGCTGACGGTATAAAGATGCCGACATCCGCAAGCGTATTCATAAGCTTGCCGCCGGTCGGAACGTCGAGTTCCTTGTCGCCATTGATCGTGAGGTGAACGACGCCACCGGCCACGAGTTTTGAGCGTGCAGCCAGGATTACGAACACGAGTATCAGGATTATCACTGTGAACAGGACTACGCCAAGGCCGACCTGCAGCATTGTCGACGCGTCGAAGCTCATAACCTGATCCCCGAGAAGCCCATGAAGCTGAGCGACATGAGGCCAACGATGATGAATGTGATGCCGAGGCCCTGCAGGCCGACTGGCACATCACTGTATTTGAGTTTTTCGCGAATGCCGGCGAGGCCAATGAGGGCAAGTGCCCAACCAAAGCCGCTGCCGAAGCCAAACACGAGCGTTTCGCCAAAGTCGTAGTTCCGCTCGACCATAAACAGCGTGCCGCCAAGGATGGCGCAGTTGACCGTGATCAGTGGCAGGAAGATGCCGAGCGCGTTGTAGAGTTTCGGAAAATACTTGTCGAGCGTCATCTCGAGAATCTGCACGAGCGCGGCGATCACACCAATGTAGGACACGAGGCCGAGGAAGCTCAGGTCAACATCTGGCAGGCCAGCCCATGCCAGGGCGCCGTCCTGCAGCAGGTAGGTGTAGATCACATAGTTGGCGGGTACTGTAATGATCTGAATGACAATCACGGCGGCACCGAGGCCAATAGCCGTTTCGACGCGCTTGGACACGGCGAGGAATGTGCACATGCCGAGGAAGAACGCGAGCGCCAGGTTCTCGACGAAGGCTGCCTGGATAAAGAGATTCATATAGTCGCCCATCACAGCACCTCCGTGCGGTGGACTTCATGAATCTGGTAGTCCGGATGTTCGGCCTGTGCCGTCCTCCAGCTGCGCACTGCCCAGATCAACAGACCAATAATGAAGAACGCACTTGGCGGTAGCAGCATCAAGCCGTTAGTTTGGTACCAGCCGCCGTCGGAAACGAGTGGCAGGATAGGGTAGCCGAGCAGCGTGCCGGCACCAGTCAGCTCTCGAATCGTTGCGACGATGATCAATATCGCGCTGTAACCGAGGCCATTGCCCAGGCCATCAAGAAAACTGAGGCCGACGCCATTTTTCATCGCAAACGCCTCGGCGCGACCGAGCACGATGCAGTTAGTGATGATCAGGCCGACAAAGACCGATAACTGTTTGCTGGTCTCAAAGGCATAGGCGCGTAGCAGCTGGTCCACAACAATCACGAACGATGCAATGATCGTCATATGCACAATGATGCGAATGTTGTTGGGAATGCGATTCCTGATGCTGCTTATCGTGGCCGTCGACAAAGCGGTAACGCTTGTCAGCGCCACACACATCAACAGTGCAGGGAACAGTGACGTCGTTACAGCGAGCGCCGAGCAGATACCGAGTACCTGCAAGGTAACCGGGTTGTTATCGACAAGGGGGTCGATCAGTACTTTACGTGCGTCACCCATTACTACTGTGACTCCTTATCACCGAGCGACTTCAGGTACGGACCGTACCCTGCGTCGCTGATCCAATGCCGGACAAATACACTGACACCACGGCCGGTCAATGTTGCTCCGGCCAGTCCGTCAATCTGATATTCACTATCGCGCGGTGCCGGACCTTTTATGACCTCGATCTGGATGTTTCCGTCCGCGTCATAGAGTTTCTTGCCGTGCCACAGCGCCTGCCAGACAGGTTTGTCGACGCCATCACCGAGCCCCGGTGTTTCGCCGTGTTCATAGAACTGCAGGCCGCGTACCGTATTACCGTCGGCTTCGACGGCAAGGAAGCCGTACATCGTTGCCCATAGGCCGGCACCCTCGATCGGCAGAATGACTTGCTGAATCTCTGCGCCGTCTTTTACGAGGTAAACAGGAGCTTCAGCTCCCGAAGACAGGGCGGTCGAGGTTTCCTCGATCGCGGTGTAAAGCTCAGCGATGTTCGCATCCGGTTCGTACAGACCTGCAACATCCAGAATGATCCGCTGGCGATACTCTTCTTCGTTGAGCAGCTGCCGCGGCTTCAGAATGACCGCGGCGCTTGCGACAAGGACGGAGCAAACGAGACTCACGCCGATCGCAACGAACAAAACGTTGCCGATGCTGTCGCGATCAATTTTTCCTTTTGCGTCAGACACTGCGGCTAACCCTCCGTTTGACGTTGGCGTTGACGACGAAGTAGTCGATCATCGGCGCGAAGACGTTGCCAAACAAAATCGCGAGCATGATGCCTTCGGGGAACGCCGGGTTGACGACGCGAATAACGAACGTCATGAAGCCGATCAGCAGACCGTAAATCCACCGACCTGTGTTTGTCTGGCATGCCGAAACAGGATCGGTCGCCATGAAGATGGCACCGAATGAGAACCCACCCAGCACGATGTGCCAGTGCCAGGGCATCGATATCATCGGATTGCTGCTATCGATCATTCCGACCAGTACGACCGGGACGATCAGGCCGGCGAAGCAGCCCAGCATGACGCGCCACGATGCGATGCCCGTGTATATCAGTAGCGCGGCACCGAACAGGCATGCAGCCGTCGATGTCTCGCCGAATGAGCCTTGCATCTGGCCGAAGAAAGCTTGTGTCCAGGTCAGCCCGGTGGCCATTATGCCGGTGATGCCGTCGAGCGCGCTGATGCCGAGTGCAGTTGCACCGCTGAAGCCGTCGACTGTGGTCCAGACCGCGTCACCGGATATCTGTGCGGGGTAGGCGAAATACAGGAACGCACGACCGACAAGCGCCGGGTTGAGCACATTCTTGCCAGTGCCGCCAAACACCTCTTTGCCGATGACGACGCCAAAGCTGATACCGATCGCAACCTGCCAGAGTGGAATCGTAGCGGGCAGGATTAGTGCATAAAGGAATGAGGTGACGAAGAAGCCTTCGTTTACTTCATGGTTGCGAATTCCGGAAAAGAGCACTTCCCAGAAGCCACCCGCAGCCATGGTTACCGCGTAAATCGGGATGAAATACAACGCACCGATCAGGAAGTTGTCGTAGATACTACCCGCGTCATGACCGCCACCGAGCAACAGCAGAATTGTCTCGCGCCATCCGGGCAGGGTCTCGAGCCCTATCGCGAGCATGGCGGTATTGGCCTGGTAGCCAGTGTTCCACATGCCGACCAATGCCGCTGGCGTAGCCGCGAACACCACCATGATCATGACGCGCTTGAGGTCAATTGCGTCGCGAATGTGCGGCGAACCGCGCGTTACGTCGGGCGGAGAGTAGAACAGCGTGTCGACCATCTCGTACATGGCATGGAAGCGCTGAAAACGGCCGCCTTTAACAAACAGCGGTTCGACGTTATCGAGTAGTTTGCGAAGTCGTTTCATCAGCCATTCGCCTCGATTTCATCGAGGGCCTTGCGCAAGTGAGGCCCATAGTTGTATTTGCCATTGCAAACGAAGGAGCACAACGCAAGGTCTTCTTCGTCGAGTTCAAGTGCGCCGAGTCGCTGCGCGCTGTCCGTGTCGCGAACGAGCAGAGCCTTGAGCAATACCGTTGGCAGGATATCGAGCGGCATGACGCGTTCGAAGCTGCCAGTCGAGACCATCGCACGCGGACTTCCGTTCTGTGAGCTCGTCAGGTCGT
>Ga0255052_10001310_pt1 | contig 18837 bp, 14 predicted proteins | sample JV7_2_21_MG_FD_188632 | JGI IMG/M metagenome (GOLD analysis project Ga0255052, IMG submission 188632) | Seawater microbial communities from Jervis Inlet, British Columbia, Canada - JV7_2_21 | ecosystem: Environmental > Aquatic > Marine > Inlet | place: Canada: British Columbia | collected... | reverse complement strand
AGTCGTCAACTTGCCGACTCGAATAATCTGCTGTTCGCCCGGACCTATCGTGAAAAGTGGCGGTACCGCAAGGATGTCTTCTGTTGGCGCATAAACTTCACGTCGTTCGTCCGTTTGTGACCATGCGACCATCTCAACCTCATAGGATTTTGCTGAATCACCCTGATTGGTAATTCGTATGACGTCTTTATCGTGATCGTCGCTAAGATCAACCCTCAACGGGCTGATATTTATTGACGCGTGTCCGGCAGTTGTCAGAAAACCGGAAAGAAAAAGGAAGGCAGCGATGACCGCTGCCTTCCGATTGTATCGCTCGTTCATAGTCGCTCTCTATGAAAAGGTTTTCATTACAGCGTTAGTGTGATGAGTACTGTGTCAAAGTAAGTCGTGTCAGCAGCGGCCGCCTGTACATTGAGCTGAGTTATCCTGCCTTGAATCGTGGCAGTGTCAACGATGCTCCAGCCCTGCGCAGTCATCGCAACCGATGCGGTATCAGCCAACGTTCCCCAGTCAAGCCCACCCGTGGTTTCCAGTCTGTATGCGAGTGTGTTCGTGCCAGCACCGGCCATTACACGATTCGCCAGGTATGTTGCCGGCGGAGCATTGTTACCCGTTCCGAGTTCAACATCGACAGTTGTTCCAGCCGTACAATGGAAATCGAAATCCGCGGTCACAACAGTATCAGCGACAGTCGCCGGATCCAGGCTACCGAAAGGCATGTTAATTATTGCCGGGCTATCGATTACGCATCCTTCCAACACGGTTGCGGTAACGTTCAGGTTTGACTGTGCATTCGCTTCAAACGCCGAAAACATTGCGAACAATGCGACTGCGCCTAGCAGTTTTCTATTCATCTTCATCATCATTTCCTCTATTCGTGGTTTAGCAGTTCAGCCATCTCGCTTCACAATTGGTCCACGAGATCTGTTCACTTTGCGTCCCCGCCTCGCGACGGGTTTGCCTTTTATCGCCACCGGAAATGACCCGGCGCAGCAAGTAAAGCAGTAAATCTTTCAATCACTTAGAACGAAATCTGACTCACTACCCCAAAGTGTTATGTCGGATGCTACCCAAGTTATGTTCAAGACTGTGTGATGCAGATCATGTTTATAACGGTACAAGGTCACATTTCCCACATGTGGCAGATCACTGATGCCGGAAAATCTTACAGCAGGGCAGCTTTCGGAGGCGTAAACTATTGATATATAAGGGGTAGCAGAAACACCTGCTGCCGACAATAACGAGACCGGAATACTAATAAAAACCGAGGTTTCGATGAGAAAAGGCTCCCTGTTTTTCCTGTTCCTATACCTGGTCCTGGCCAGTGGCCCTCTGTTGGCTGACAAATCCATCCGGCTGCGGGTATCGGCGACCATTCCGCCGCGACCCTGCGAGCATCCCAATCTTTGCGATCCGGTTCCAGCCGCCACTCAAACCAAAGTTGTCGTGAATAACGGAGTTGTCAGCTACGTGGGTTCACCGCCAGAGGTGACGACGAAGGACGATCTGATGACGGTGAAATTCTAGCCCGGATAATTCACCAGTATGGCGCGTAAGATCAGTCAAGGATTTGGTTGGCTGAAAGATATTCCGAGCGAGCGGAATAACGGGGTCTATTTCCGAGTGAGGAAAAGCTCTCAGGCGATCAAAGACTCCGCGAGAGCGCGGCATACTGGCGAATTATCCGGGCAAGGCCGATCAGTGTCCTGAACTTCTCTGCGAGTCGTCGTACATCCGTGTCAAGAAGCTGCGAATTGCAGGAATCGCTTCTTCTTTCGACATCAGTTTCTGTTCCTCCAGAACCGTCGCCATATCACCAATGGTCCGCTTGCCATCGATCAGCGACATGATGAACGCATGAATTTGCGTCGACATCGCCTGGCTCCTGAATGACTGCAACGCAGGTACCGGCTCTTTGCCGGTCACAATATAATCGGGCAAGGCCTTGTGTCTGGCGGGCGGCTTAACGTCGGCAGTCTTTGTCGCCGAGAAGGTCAGCACAGTCTCCTGCCTGCCGTGGCGACTGGCGGGCGAACACATGTACGGAATACTCTCCTCGTGCACTTGTGGTGTCGAAAAACCCGTTTGCTCGACAATCTCCAGCGTTTCTTCCGTGCTGTAACAATGCGCTCGATCGGGATGGTCAAACGCCAGCGAACCGAAATTGATCCAGCGTCCTTCGGTCTTCAACAGATGATTGACTCGGGCCGCCTGGATCGGCAGGTCTTCATTGACGATATCGATGATCCAGGGCGTAACGACCGTGTCGAATGAGCCTTTGGCAAACGGCGGTCGCAAAACGTCGCCGAGGACCAGTTCAAAGTTGTCTTTAACCATCTCAGGTGCGGACAACTTTCGCAGAACGGCGAAATCGTCGATGGATTTGGGTGCGATCGGAAATTCATAGAGCGCCGTTTCGTCGCCGCTCATAACGCTCTTCGCGATTAGCAGGAGCAATGGGTTGAAGTCCATGGCAAGACAATGCTCGGTGTCCAGTTGCATGTGAATGTCGTAAGCCAGGCGACACGCTCCTGCGCCGAGCACCAGGGTTTTACCGAGCCCCTTACCGCCATCAGCAACCGCTTCGATCTGTTTCAGGGACGCCGCGTTTTCCTCGTCGCCCCAGGACCAGTCGCGATGAATGTTGGCGTAATAGGTCGCGATGCCCTGGTCGCTCGGCAGCCGCGTCCTCAATGCAAGGTAGGATTCGTAGCTGGCCTGGGAAGACCGGATGTCGACCGGCTCCAGGATCTCCCGCAACATGTTGCGATGCTCATCCGCAGCCTTGATCTGCTGCTCGAGTCGCCGACGGGTCAGCGCGGAGACGCCGTCGCTGTCCAACGAGGCCTTAAGTCGCTGTGAGTCATTTGAAAGCTGTTGCAGGGAGAAATGCAGGCGATTGCGCCACTCGCCGAGGCTCGCTTCGGGCTCTGCGAAAAGCCAGGGGATGCCGCCAACCAATGGAAAATCAACCTTACACGCTGCACAACGGTATTCGCCATCGGTCTGTGACAATGGGGACTTGTCGCAGCGAGGGCAAGCGGTGAGTGCAGTGAGTTGGGTATCACCCGGCATGGTGTTATTCACGAATCGTTATAAGTGAGCCGCATTCTATAAGAAACAGCTAGCCAGGAAACCTGGCTAGCCGCATTTTCACACCACCGACCTACTCTTGTCCGATACGCCAATCGAGTATCGCAGTTTGATTGGCTCTCCTGACTAGGTCGGGTTCAGGGGACCCATGGTGCCGTTCACGATCGGCTGGAACGCTGTCAGGGCATCACGCGCGGTGGGGTTGCCAAGACCATGGTTCGAGAAAACATTCTCGAACAGTCCTTCCTCACCGTGCAGCGCCATGTAGTTCAACAGCACCGTATTCACGAGCAGATTGACGTTGTTTGCCGCAGGAGTCGCGCCACGAACGACCGATCCACCGGAATCAAAATGACCAATCTGCTGATGTTGCGCAGCCGTCTTGCCTGCACTGGTTCTCAATGCCGCCCGACCTGCCGGGTCAAATACCAGGAAGAAACCGGCAGCAGTGGATGAGTTATCACTAACCCACTCTCCCTTGCCGCGGCCGTCGGTTGAGTTATCGATTGCACCGTTACTGGAAAGCGAACCGTCACTGAATACGTACATCATCAGCGGGACGCCGACTCGTGCTGCGTACTCAATGCAGGCACCCATGCATCGTCCGGCACGGAAGTCTTTGACTTCACCTTCGGCCCGTGCACCGCCATGATAGTCGTAGCCACCCATTTCAATAACCGCAGCACCAGCGAACCCGTTGATGACCAGCTTCATCACTGAAGCTGTCTTCTGGAATTCGTTGCCATCGCGACCGCCGCCGAAGAATTCGGCGTTGGTGAAAATGCCTGTACCCGGTGCACCCAGCTGATCGACAATCATCGGATCTTCACCGGGGTCCAGAGGAACGCCACCAAAACGATCCGCAACATCTGCTGCTTTCATGTAGCCGCAACGCACGAGGTCGTAGACTTCGGGATCCGGCGTTGCGATTCCCATTTTCTGCTCACTGATGCGATATGCTGATTCCATCACTGCCGTCGCATCTCTCGCGCTCAGGATGCCGACCAGTTCACCGGTATCAACCAAACCAACGACATCGCTGGGTCGGTCAATTTTCGTTGGCTGTAACGAAGGATCCGCCATCATGAGAGGGATCGCCGAATTACCGCCAGACATGCTGTTCTCCGTGCCGGCAAGAGTCAGGATCTGCCCAAATGATCCGGTCTTGGCGATTCCATACAGCGGATTATGAGGATTGTTACCGGTATCGTTATCCGAGCGAGCGGGAATAATGGCACCGTTAAGCTGCGGGCCGCGACCCGGTGCACTGACGTCAATGCCCCGTTTGAACGCGCTGTCGGAATGGAACGCGAGGCCGAAGTCAGTGTTCGCGTAAGGCAATCCGTTGGCGTCGTTGAGGCCCGGGACCATGTCTCCTGGCAGGCCCAGCTTGGAGTAGCCGGAGGTGCTCAGAAAGTCCATTTGTCCGCCTTCCTGACCGACCAGTACATTCGATCCGGAGATGTTGGCACCACCTGCCAGGTCGAAACAGATGAACGGAATCCTGTTTGCGCCGCCGAGGGAGATTCCGCATCCAGCCGTATCCAGATCGCCGGACAGTGCGGCCAACGCTTCACGCGGGTTCGAGAACAGGCTTAGTGCTCCGCCACCCAGCGCGAATGCGGATCCGGACATGAATCCCTGCGATACAAAGTCGCGACGCGTTACCGGCCGCGCGTGATCGGGGTGAAGTATCGGATCGTCATAATTCCGTTTACGTTTCTTAGCCATAACTTTCTGCCTTTATCCTTAAACTTTTGTCTACTGAACCAGCGCGGCTGCGCTGCCAAGAATCGCACCGCAAATGCCTTTAGCGATTCCTCGCGTAGTAGCTTGTGGCTCAAGCGGGTCGGGATTCGGAACCAGCATCTGATCGACCAGGTTGTCCGGTCGGATGCCGTTTGTCGTGGCGTATCCGAGTTCATCACGAACGGTGACGAAATCCGGTTGCGACAAGATCGCAATGCCCACGATGTTGTCGATCAGCGGATCGATAATCTGATTTCGGTTCGCGCCAGCGTAAGCAACCGACGGCGGCTGATTGAAATCGAAGTTATTGAAGTACGCTGCCGCATTCGGCCCGTCCACCAGGGCGTTGCAGTACTCGAACGCCAACTGGGCGATCGCAACCTGGTGAGAAGACAGGAACGACTTGGCATCATCGGTAGCCGGTAATGACTGACGGAGATTCTGGAACGTCATATCTACATCGATTTGTTCCGGGTCTACCGTCGTAACCGCTGCAAATGTGGCGTTGATCTCATCGAATGTACGGACGCCGACGCGCGGAGCAGTAGGCAGGTCGTTTTCGGTGATCACCAATGGCGGATCATCGGTGCGCAGACAAATACCTGTCGGCGAACAATAGATCTGAGCGCCGAGCACGTCGAAAGTCAGGAAGAACTCGTCGCTGGCCGGACCCTTTTCGAGCGGAATTACCGCGCCGAGTTGAGACAATGGCTGGCCAAGCTCTGCGAACATGGCCGGGTCCGAACTGAGGGCATCATCCATGTTTGCGTACGTCTGGCTCTTATCCACTTCGGTACCGTTAATGCCAAGGCGCAGCCCCTGGATGACAATATCCTGCGGCAACTGCGATCCATCCAGGGTGATGAAGTGCGGTTGAGTAAACAGGTATGAATAGCTGTCGTATTGAGCAGCCTCAAACAGGATGTATGCGGTTGGCACATTGATAATGTCTTCGATGCTGAACAGCAGGAAGAATTTCTCACCAACGCCAACATCGAAGTTCTGCTGGGCCTGCGCTTGCGTCAAAGCGAACTTGTGGATCGCGGCCATGCGGATCGTGCCTTCCCACAAACCATCACCGCCAGCTTCGTTACCCAGCACGAATGCGAAGGTATCGTCCCAGTCAGTCATGGTTCCCGGAGCTGCCGGGTCTCCATTCGGAGTGACCAGTTGTCCGTTCACGTAAATGTTACGGCCTTCCGTGGCACTAAACGTTGCGACAACGTGCTGCAATGTTGCCTGCAGAACCTCAGCGGCATCAGGCGTCGACAACTGCGGCTGGTCGCCATTGGCACCGGTAACAGTGCTTCTGTGCAGGAAGTCGTAGTTGTACAGCGTTTGCTGCAGCGTAAAGTTGCGCGCGGTTTGGCCGCCGGAATAAGTCACGATGCGTGACATCTCCTGCGTGACGTTTGCTGGCACGATCCAGGCTTCTATTGAATATTCGCCGGTCGCACGGAGCTCGTTGAAGAGCTTCTGGCTGTTCGTCGTTGTACCTTGTGCACGACCATCGGACTGGCCCAGAAGCGGGTCTCCCGATTTTATCGTGATGCCCCAACCGCCAAACCACTCGTATTCACCGGACAATTGCAGGTCCAGTGAAGGCGGAACACCACTGGTATCAAGGGCGACATTGCCAGAGCCTTGCTTGAATTCCCACAAGGCGATCTGGTCGTTTTCGTAACGGTTGCCACCGGCAGCGATGGTGCCGTCAATAAGACGCAGTGCCTTGGAGTTAATCAGCGTCGGATCGAGCTGTGTTATCGGAACAGTGTCCGCAAACAACTGGATCGCGGCCTGCATCTGGGCTGCTGCCTGTGCCGGCGTGACATTCGGCCAGTCCTGCAGGTTGTGGCCTTCTGCCAGTCGCAACACGAATTGCGAATTGGACGGATCATTGAGATCCATCCTGGGCTTCGCTGCTTCATAGGCGGTCAGGTATGAATCAATAGCACCAGACTCGGCAAAATATGGCTGTTGAGATATCCCGGATGACGAGTTGTGACAACCAGAGCAATACAGTTCGAGATACGGCGTATAGACGAGGTCGCGGAAATTCTCCGCAGTCGCGTTCGCGTAGTTCCTGCTGGCACCCGGGTCAACCGAGACAGGAGCCGTGAGGACGATCTGACGTCCACCGTCACCTGCGGTTGCACCAGCCCAGCCTTCAATCCACGTCGTCATGATGTCGGCGCAGGCATTGCCATTGCCAGTCCAGCAGTTATGACCGTTGGCGGCGCCATCACCCCGGACCTTGCTCACCAGCAGAGAGTCGCCAGGCAAAGTCAGGTTGGCCGCCAACAGTGCCTCGTCATAGGCGTCATTAATATTGTCGAACCGGGCAAACGTCGGCGTTTGCATAGTGATTTCATTGTGGCAGTTGCCGCATGTCGCGGTGTTTTGCATCGGCGTCCAGAAATTATTCAGGAACGCCTGCACGTCGGAATCACGAGGTGGTGTCAAACCGTTATATATGACGGTTGTCGGGCCCGTCACATTGGGGATCGGGTTGTCGACCGTTTGTGCGCCACCGCCACAGGCAGCGAGCACTACGCTCATCAACCCTGCGACGACAGTGGCACGAACCATTTGGGCCGGGGCCGTAGCAAATCCTGTTGCTTTATTCATTGTCATAGCCTCCTACTGGCCCATGCAATAGACAGCCGCTTCAGCGAATGTCTGTTTCATGTTGTAGCCGTTATTCTTCAGCGAAGGCACCATCACCAGGTTAACCTGATTGCGATCGGCCAGGTCTTCCGGCTCACGCAGGCAAACCGCCTTGAAGACTTTCTTCACTTGGCAGCTCGCGAAAGCATCGCTGTTGGCGAGTTCGTCACCCATTGAAGCAGCTCCCATACCACTGCCGACACTGCCCAGGCCGTTTTGAGCCCAGCCCAGAAACTGGTTCTGGCCCTCACGCCAGTAGTTCATCCACGAATCGTCCGTTGTGCGGTAACCCGTCTCGAAGTTGGTGTCATTGTTGAAATACTTCGGCTGCACGTTACCCGGCGTGTATTCAATGCTGCCGGTAGTTTCATTAAAGTTGTAGTACGCAAAAGCACCGGCCAGTGGATCCATACCACTGTGACAGCCAATGCAGTTATTCAGGAAAAGCCGGCTATCGCCACCAGGGCTACGGGGAACATCCTGACGAATACGATCGGGTGTACGTTTGACATCAAGCACCTGCTCCATATCGTTACAAAGATGATTAATCATCGTGAAACGAAACTGCGCCCGGTTTGTACCAGCGACGAAGAACGCCTCGGCAGAAGCGCGGGTGGTCAAGACACCGGCCACAGCGCCGGTTGGCAGGCCGCTCATATTCGACTGAACTCTTTCCTGCAGTTCGACTTTCATATCAATGCTCTGGTTTTCCATTGCCTCGTAATGGTTGTTGTTGTTATTCGAGTACGCGGGCAGCGAGCTCGGGCCTACATAAACGATGTTTGCAGAGAGGACAGTATTGAACGGCTTGTCGTCGCGAATCATGCCGATGACGGTCGCGATGTAGTCATTCAATGGAACGAATACGTTTTGATCACGGTTTGTCCAGGGAGCAGCGAAGTTTTTCAACGTGACGTTGTAGAAACTCGGGTTCTCCATCGCACGGTAGGCTGCATCGATCGCGGTACCGGGCCTGCCGGTGTCGACCTCGGCCTCCATTAAATTCAGGACAGCGTCAGTCGGCGGTACGCCGGCCAAGCGGTCGTGAATCCGCTTCGCGAACTCGCGCGGTCCTTCCTGGGCCAGCGCCGGAGTGCCAGCCAGACCAAAGCAAAATAGTCCGAGTGTCGCCAGCTGGATTAAGCGTCCGGCCGTAAAACGACCGTCAGCATCCTTATCGCTTTTCCACATCCTGTTTTTCATAACAAACCTGCTCAGTTATAAAACAAATCGATCACAAGCCAGTTACTCCTGGCAGTGGTGCGCATTCTTCAGAAGGTTTTTACCAGACAAATGAGGGCGCCAAGTTGTTCTGACGTTGTGTCCACCTTTCTCTGGCAACTCCGCTACTGCGAATGTGCCTTTTTCGAAAAGTCCATGTTGTTAGAGGTTCTTCCCTGAACAATCTGTTTCTTAACAGGCGGACTTGAACGAAAAATAGTGCCTGAGGTTCTTGGGAAGTGCCGTGAATACACTCACAGTCCGTTCAATTTTCCCGAAACCTCCGGAACACGTGTTTGTGCCCCGTATAACTAATAAGCAATTGCTGTGCCATGTTTCGGTTTTCCACTATAAAACGACAAAAAACCCAGTACAAACAATCAGTTATCTGACTACTTTGAGGGCCCATTCGCGCTGTGATATGTCAAGTCATTGTCGTTGGTTTCGCACAGTTTTCCCCGGTCTGTGCATAAGCCACTGATTGTTAACGCCATGAGCGCTGTCGCGGAATACAGACATATGTGACTACATTGGCACGGTTTTAGGAGACGTTTTGGCCCCCGTTTTCCCGGTTCGGACACGAATCAGTTGCTAAAACGACACGAATCATATTGACATCAAGAATAGTTCAAACGAAATGTCATGGAACCTGTTTCGATTTTCTTTCGTGTTCTAAATCATAGGTTCGAAAACGCGATGGAGAAAAAGTGTGAACGAATACCGTAAGCGACAGAATTGTAAAAATGGAATTTGACTTTGCGCACTGTCGTACTTTCGAGACATTACATTGCTGTTTTTCCTTCACTAAAATGATGTCGAGCCGCGATCCTAACTTGTGATCGCGTTAACGGTATGCCGTGCGTTTCACGTTCACCATTGCAAGCTGTATGTAATGACTGGAGTAGTGCGCACCTGGTACGTGATTCGGCGGTCGATAAGGAATGTCGATCGTCGTCGTTGAGGTAGAAGCTATGAGTAAGCTAGCGCGAAAAAAGCTGGAAGGATCCACTACTGTGAAAGGAGTGCGTATTTTCGCTCTCCTGGCGGCGTCGTTTGCGATCGTCGCGTGTGACGGGGCCAATCAAGGCGTGCAGATCGGCAACGGTCAGGCGCCAGACCCGGTCGTCATTGATTTTCCTATTGCCTATATAAAAGCGCCGCTTGCCGTCGACGTTAATGGCGACCTGATTCAACCTGATTTACGCGAGCAAATCACTTTTGACTTCGGTGCGGATCTCTATGTCAAGGATCGTGCATCTCCCAGTTCACCTGCGATAAATGTTACCGGCGACCTGATGCAAGGCCTTGCTGCAGTTCGCGACGTTGAAATGGCGTTTGATGGCAGCACGGTTGTGTTTGCTATGCGCGGCCCCGTCGACATCAATCTGGCGCTTGATGATGAGGGTCAACCAACCTGGAATATCTGGGAGTACACCTTCGAGACTGGCGCGTTGCGTCGAGTCGTCCCCGGTGATGTGACTGCAGAAGGCGGCCACGATGTTGCGCCACATTATCTGCCTGATGGCCGGATTATTTATTCTTCAACACGGCAACGACGTTCCAAAGCAATTCTCGTTGATGAAATCAAACCGCAGTTCGAGGCTCAGGACGAAGACGTCAATGAGGATGCGTTTCTGCTGCACGTGATGGATGCTGACGGTACCAATATCCAACAGGTGTCCTTTAATCAAAGTCACGACATGGATCCTGCGGTGTTGTCCAACGGCCAGATCGTATTCAGCCGCTGGGATCATGCCGGACGGAACAATGCGATCAATCTCTATCGCATGAATCCTGACGGTTCGCAGCTGGAGCTTTTGTACGGTCAGAACAGTCACGACACCGGAACAGGTGGGGAGATTATTCAGTTTACGCAACCGCGTGAGCTCCAAGATGGCCGGATCATGGCGCTGATTCGCCCGTTCACAGATTCAAATGGTGGCGGTGCCATCATCACGATCGATACGCCGGTTTACCTGGAGAACACTCAACCGACAGCAGACAATCCCGGCATGGCCGGGCCTGCACAGGCACCCGCGACGATCGTCAATGTTACGACGGTACCCGGTGAAGTTTCGCCAGGTGGTCGCTATACGTCAGTCTATCCGATTCAGGATGGTACAGAGCGTATGTTGGTCAGCTGGAGCCAATGCAGACTGACCGACATTGTTGATCCGCTGGTTCAGCCGCCATTGCCGGTGCTGTTCTACCCCTGCACACCCGAGAATCTGATCAATCCACTTTACGTCGAGGCAGATCCAATTTATGGAATCTGGATCTACGATCCACGCGACCAGACGCAGTTGCCGATCGTGCCGCCGGAAGAGAGATTCATGTTCACGGAAGTTGCTTCCGCCGATCCGCGCCCGACGCCACCGTCTATTCTGGATGTTGAGAACCGGTTCACCATGGGTCCGGATATGACCGCTGATAGTGAAGCAGTCCTGCATATCCGAAGCGTTTACGATTTTGACGGCACCGCAATTGTAAATATCGATGCCGTGGCAGATCCTGAATTGACAATGGCAGACCAGCGACCAGCACGATTCCTGCGTGTTGTTAAGGCAGTATCGCTGCCGGACGAGGACGATCTTGAGCTGGAAGACGAAGCTTTTGGTCCGAATCGAAATCTCGGCATGAAAGAAATCGTGGGTTACGGAATGATTGAACCTGATGGTTCGGTCATGATGAAAGTGCCCGCGAATACCGCATTGCAGGTCAGCGTGCTCGACGGCAATGGTCGTCGCATTACGGGACGCCATCAGAACTGGATTCAGCTGCGACCGGGACAATTGCTCGAATGCAATGGCTGTCACGTCGCACAGGGCGGCGTGTCACATGGTCGATTTGATGCCTTTGACGCAGCCTATGCCGGAACGACCGCCGCTCCTGGCGCTCCGTTCAATGCCAACACAGTGAATTCACTGTTTGTCGGTGAGATGGGCGAGACGATGGCAGAGGTTCGTGCCCGCATCAGTTGTGGCGCCGGCGACTGCGCGTCGCTGGAACCGTCGATGGACGTGGTTTTCGACGATGTATGGACTGACGAAATCAGGGCAAACCGGCTGGCTGATCCAAGTTTCAGCTACGCCTATCTGGATCTGACAACACCGGCGCCGACATCATCTAATTGCATCACGCAAGGGTGGGCTGCGAATTGCCGCACCGTGATCAACTACGAAATGCATATCCATCCATTGTGGGGAGCCGATCGACCCGTGCTTGATCCGGCTACAGGATTGCAGGCCTTTGATCCGGTGACCGGATTGCCTCTCACCAATAATTGTACGAATTGCCACACGTTAGTTGACGCTGCGGGTGTGGCCATGGTGCCTGCCGGCCAGCTCGATTTGACGGACGGACTGGATATTTTGGTTCCTGAGCACTTCAAGTCGTATCGTGAGTTACTATTTCAGGATGAACAGCTGGTTCTGGATGCCAACGGCGTGTTGGTGCCATTGCTGGTCGTGATCGGTCAGGATGTCGACGGTAATGACATTCTCGCGCCGGCCACAGTAAATGCATCAATGAGTGCGGGCGGCGCTAACGCCTCGAACCGGTTTTTCAGCCGCTTCGATTCGGCAGCGGATATGCACTTTGGGTACCTGTCAGACGCGGAGAAACGCTTAATTGCGGAATGGTTGGATGTCGGAGCGCAATATTACAACAACCCATTCGACGTCCCGATCAATTAAAGCGCTGTTCATCGCGGTATTGGCTGTAGCACTGGCCCAAACCCCGAATACCGCAATTGCTCAGGCCGCCGGAGAATATCGAACGGTGTCGGTGGCCGACGCCTACCTGGAAATGCATACCGGGCCCGGTCGCGGCTACCCGGTATTTCATGTTGTCGATCGTGGCGAAACAGTCGAAATCATGATGCGTCGCACGGACTGGTTCCAGATTCGTGCAGCAGACGGCGCCGAGGGCTGGGTTGATCGGGCACAGATGGAGCGCACCCTGCAACCGACTGGCAACGAGATCGTTTTCGCCGAAGCGAATCAGCAGGACTTCACGGACTCCAAATGGGAACTGGGCGTAATGGCCGGTGATTTCGGCGGTGCGAACATCGTTTCCCTCTACGGTGGGTACTCGCTCAACCCAAATGTCTCAATAGAGGTATGGGGTTCACAGATTTTAGGAAATTTTTCGAACGGCTGGACGGGCAGTGTTAACTTAACGCATGAGACTTGGCCCGATTGGCGTATTTCACCGTTTTTCACGCTTGGTAGTGGCGTAATTCACACCGAGCCGAAATCGACCATCATTCAGGGCGAGGATCGTACGGACCAGATTGCTCATGCAGGTGCCGGCTTCCGTGTTTACGCAACACGTCGCTTCATCCTCAGAGCGGAGTACAAAAGCTATGTGGTGTTCACGAGCCGCGACGACAATGAGGAAGTAGAAGAATGGAAAGTCGGTTTCGCCTTCTTTTTTTAGTAGCGATAGTCACGTTCGGACTGTCGGGCTGTGCTGCCACCAAGAACCTGTTCGGTTTTGGTGAAGAGGAAACGCCTCCACCTGCAGAAATCCCCGAAGGCCAGGTCATCGAGCCGGAAGTCGCCCGGCGGGAAATCAGAGAGCCTGAAATCGATTCAGAGGACTTCGAAGTCGGTGCCTTCGTCGGCATCATGGGTATCGAGGACTTCGGTTCTGACATCGTCTATGGCATTCGTCTGGCCTATCACGTGACGGAAGGATTCTTCGTCGAAGGCAGCGTTGGTCAGTCAGAGGCAGGACTCACCAGTTTCGAAATCCTGAGTGGCGGCGCACCGCTCCTGTCAGATAGCGAGCGCGAACTGACTTATTACAACCTCAACGTGGGTTACAACATCCTCCCTGGTGAGGGTTTCATTGGGGAAGGGCGCGCTTATAACACTGCGTTATATATAAGTGCGGGTCTTGGTTCGACACGATTTGCCGGCGATGACCGGTTTACCGTCAATTTTGGCGCGGGATACCGCTTCCTGCTGAACGACTCGATCGCACTGCATGTTGACTTTCGTGACCACCTTTTCGACATCGATCTGCTTGGTGAAGAGAAGACCGCCCACAATCTCGAAGGCTCGTTAGGCGTAACGTGGTTCTTCTGAGGAAGAGTTCACGGTTCGCGACCGGGACGTCGCGATATGCTTGGAGAATGAGCATGAAAAAGGATCAGGTTTCACGCATTTTGCTCCCGCTGGTAGCGCTCGCCGCGCTATCCGGATGCAGCAGCATCGAGCCGTGGGTCAAGCCCTACGAGCGCGACCGTCTGGCCGATCCGATCATGTTCCTGGACATGGATCCGGTCTCTAGCGCTTACATCTATCACGTCTATGAAGCCCGCGAGGGTGCCAGAGGCGGCGAGGGGACCGCCGGCGGCGGCTGCGGCTGTAATTAACATGGAGAGAATGTCTCAGGTGGCGCGATACGGCGTTAAAAGCGTTCTCGGAATGCTCATGTATTCGTTCATACACTCCGCGTCCTCGTCCACTTTTGCCTTGTCTCGCACTCACCTGAACCATTCTCACGTCAATGCCAGGATTATCGGAGTCAAGCCTTGAGGCTTCTCGCGAAAAAACTTCTGCTGACAATTGCGCTGCTCGGCGCAGGGCATTCTGCATTCGCGAGCGTGCTTCCGGAAGATCGTACCGATTTTCTTTATCACCGCTATGAAGGCGGTGGTGTCACGATCGACGGCCCATCCGTGCTGATTCGAAAATCAGTGGGGAAGAGTGTCTCCCTTGCTGCGAACTACTATGTCGATATGGTCAGCTCGGCATCTATCGATGTCATCACGACCGCCAGTCCGTATAAAGAAGAGCGAACTCAATATTCTTTGTCGGGAGTCTATCTGCGCGGCAATACGACAATGTCTGCAGGCATCACTAACAGCGAAGAGTCCGATTTCGATTCCAGGACTTACAACCTCGCAGTAAGTCAGGACATGTTCGGTCAGCTGACGACGCTTACGCTGAGCTATTCTTTCGGTGATGACACCGTTCGTCGCTCAGATGACCCAGGTTTCTTTCGCGACAATACTCGTCAGCAGTACGGTCTTGGACTGACACAAATCGTGACCCGTAACATGATTGCGGCGCTCAATTTCGAAGTGATTACCGACGAGGGATTCCTGAACAATCCGTATCGTTCTGTCCGCTTCGCCGACTCGAACAGTCCGGTTGGCTATAGCTTTGAGCCGGAGCTCTATCCGCGCACACGTACGACCAATGCTATTGGACTCAGGACCAAATATTATTTGCCTTACCGCGCCGCAATAGAAGCGCAGTATCGCTATTTCATCGATACCTGGGACATTGAGTCACACACGGCATCGATCGCATATCTGCACCCGTGGAAGGATTTTGTATTTTCCGCGAAATATCGGTATCACGATCAAACTGGCGCTCACTTTTTCAGGGATCTGTTCTCCCGTTCCGAAGCGACCAATTTCCGAGGTCGGGACAAAGAGATCAGCGCACTATCAAGCCAGACGCTCAAATTCACAGCCGCGTACGAATTCCTTCCGGATGGCTGGGGTTTCATCGACAAGGGCACCGTGAACTTTTCCCTGGACCGCTTGCAGATCGACTACGAGGAGTTCCGTGATATCTCGACTGGTGCCGTACTCGGCACTGAGCCGTTTTATGCGCTGGACGCGAACGTCTACCAGGTGTTTTTCTCGTTCTGGTACTGATGGTTAATGGGGTCAGAGCCCTTTTTCCAATTACCACATCTTGCCGTCGACGAGTCCCGTTGAAAAAAAGGGCTCTGACCCCGTTTCTTTGTACAATGTCGCCTTCCTGGATGGACTGGAGGCAGCGTGGGCCGCTTGATTGGCATAGCACGGCGCGAAGAGAAACGTGCCCCGATGGAGGCGCTGGATAGCGCGGACATCAGTACCGATACCGGTGTCGCCGGAGATTCCCGCGGCAAGCCGGGAGATCGTCAGGTCACTTTGTTGTCCGCGCGGGATTGGCAGGCGGCCTGCAATGAGCTTGGCCAGCAAGTGGCCTGGACAACGCGACGCTCAAACCTGTTTATCGACGATATGGATCTGCCGAAGGCAGCGGGGCACATCATTTCGATTGGCGATGTGCGTCTTGAGACAACGGTAGAAATCGGTCCCTGTTTCCGCATGGACGAGCAGGTAGAGGGGCTCAGGAATGCCTTGCAGCCAGAATGGCGTGGCGGGGTCGGTTGTGAAGTGCTCGAGGGCGGAAAGGTTTCCATTGGCGACACGGTTGAATTGATCGAATGATCTGGTTCATCGTTGGCGCTGTTACATTAGTCGCACTCATTGTGGTTCTGTACAATTGCCTGGTGCGCGACAGAAATCGCGTCAATGCTGCGTGGAGCGACATCGACGTTCAATTGCAGCGCCGCCATGATTTGATTCCACAGCTTGTCAAAGCTGTTGACCAGTACGCTGGTTACGAGCGATCGACCCTCGAAGCGCTCATCGCGCTTCGCGCAGAGGCGATGAAACTAACCGGCGGTGAGGATCTCGACGAGCTCGGGCAAAAGGAAGAAGAGCTCGATCAGGGGATTCAGCGACTGATTGCGGTGGCGGAGCAATACCCGGATCTGAAAGCGAACGAGAATTTTCTTGACCTGCAAAGAGACCTGGTTGAGACAGAAAACTATCTGCAGTTTGCCCGGCGTTTCTATAACGGATCTGTGCGGCAGCTGAATACGCGTATAGAAACCGTGCCGAACAATTTTGTCGCGACGTGGTTCAACTTCGAATCAAGAATGTTCTTCCAGAAAACATCCGACGAAGCGGCGAACGTACCATTGGTCGAACTGGGAAGTATCGAGTGAAGCGCGCGCTGCTCTTCCTGCTGGTTTGCGTCGCCGGTGTTTCTATTGCTGACGAGCGAATCCTGAACTATCACAGCGACATACTGGTTCGCGCAGATGGCTGGGTCGAAGTGACCGAGACGATCTCCGTGCGCGCGGAGGGCATTCAGATTCGTCGCGGAATATTGCGAGACTATCCGGTTGAATATGAGGACAAGTTCGGCAACAACGTGACAGGACTGTACGAACCGCGCTCCGTTACACGAAATGGCCAGCCCGAACCATTCCAATCGGAAAGACAAGGAAGGAACATACGCACCTACTTCGGCAGCTCTGATCGGCTTATCGAGCAAGGTGAGCACACCTATGTTTATCGTTATGACGCCGGTCGAATGCTCGGTTTCTATGATGAATACGATGAGTTGTATTGGAATGTAACGGGCAATGAATCCATCTTCCCAATCGACAACGCATCAGCAGCGGTTAGTTTCGATTTCGATGTTTCGAGCGGATCACTGCAGCTTGCGGCATACACAGGGGGCTTCGAGGCGACCGGCGAATCATTCGCATCCGAAGTCGACTCGACCGGAACGGCATGGTTTCGAATGACTACAGGTCTGACGGAAGGTGATGGGCTGACGATCGCCGTCGGTTGGCCTAAAGGACTTGTCAATGAGCCAGGGGACATGCAGAAGCTCGTCTGGCTCCTGTCGGATAATCTCAATCTATTGATCGTTCTTGCCGGCCTCATCGCAATGTTCAGCTACTATATTCCCGTGTGGCAAAACCACGGTAAGGATCCCGATCCCGGAGTAGTTTTTACTCGTTATGAGCCGCCCGAGGGATTTTCGCCTGCGTCTCTTCGCTACATCGACAACATGGGCTATGACAATTCAGTGATGACAGCAGCGGTGGTTAGTCTTGGCGTTAAGGGTTATCTGCGCATCGATACCGACGATGACGATACGCACACGTTGCGTCGTCAGGATCCCGGAGAAGATGCACCGTCGCTGGCGACCGGCGAACGGGAGCTCCGGGATGCCCTGTTTCAGGATGGCGATAAAGTAGTCTTGATTGACGAAAATCATGCTGTCATTGGTGGTGCACGAGCGGCGCACGAGAAATCACTCAAACGCGATTACCACAAACGATATTTCAGAACAAATGGCTTACTCAATTTGCCCGCACTTCTGATTGCGGTGATTTCTTTTCTCGTTGCAATAAGTATAGGACCGAGCTTTGCCGTTTTTGCCGTGGCTGCTCTGATGCTGATTACGTTCGTTATTTTCGCGATTATAATGAAGCGGCCTACTGCCCCCGGCCGTCAGCTGATGGATGAATCGGCCGGGTTTCGTGAATACCTCGAGGTTGCTGAAAAAGACGAATTGAACCTGCGCAACCCGCCGGACAAAACGCCGCAATTGTTTGAGCAGTATCTGCCGTTTGCGTTGGCACTCGGTGTTGAGCAGCAATGGGCCGAACGATTCACCCGAATTTTCGCCAACCTGAAGGGTCCAAATGACAGCGAATGGCACCCGGCGTGGTACACCGGCTCGTGGAACAGCCTCGACCTCAGTTCCAATACGTCCAGTTTGTCGAGTGGTCTCAGCAGCGCAATCAGTTCATCGGTGTCGCCTCCCGGATCGTCATCGGGAAGCGGCGGCGGTGGATTCTCTGGCGGTGGCGGTGGAGGTGGCGGCGTCGGTGGCTGGTAACTGAAGAAGGACAGCAACGCATTGAATCAACACATTTACCAACGTCGACCTGTTCAGGACAGTTCGATACCTAACATCATCTTCTTTTTGCTGATTGCGAACGGACTCGTTTACGCTGCGCAACGATTACTGGGGCCGAACAATATCCTGGACCAGTACTTCGCGCTGTGGCCGATCGGTTCCGTTTGGGCGGATTTCTACCCGTGGCAGCTCGTGACCTACGGTTTCATGCACAGCGATCGCGACATCATGCACATCGTTTTTAACCTGTTCATGCTGTGGATGTTTGGCCGCGAGCTGGAATTGCTAATGGGACCGCGGCGATTCCTGACCTACTACCTGACCTGCGTGGTCGGCGCCGGCGTTGTGCAGTTGATTGTCGCCGGCCTGCAGGGTGGCGGGTATCCAACTGTGGGCGCGTCCGGCGGTGTGTTTGGGTTGTTACTCGCATTCGGCATGGCGTTCCCGAATCGCATGATCATGCTGATGTTTCCACCGATACCGATGAAAGCGAAGTACATGGTGATCCTTTTTGGCGCGCTTGAGTTGTATCTCGGAATCAGCGGAACGTCACCGGGCGTGGCAAATTTCGCCCACCTGGATACCC
>Ga0255052_10001309_pt1 | contig 18840 bp, 9 predicted proteins | sample JV7_2_21_MG_FD_188632 | JGI IMG/M metagenome (GOLD analysis project Ga0255052, IMG submission 188632) | Seawater microbial communities from Jervis Inlet, British Columbia, Canada - JV7_2_21 | ecosystem: Environmental > Aquatic > Marine > Inlet | place: Canada: British Columbia | collected... | reverse complement strand
CGCCGACTACGTAATGGCCAACCCGCCGTTCAATATGAAGGAGTGGAATGTAGGCCTTGCAGAGGACGATCCACGCTGGGTCTACGGCGCGCCCCCAGCCAATAACGCCAACTTCGCGTGGCTGCAGCACATGCTCTATCACCTGGCCCCCAAGGGAAGTCTAGGACTTTTGCTCGCTAACGGATCGATGAGCTCCAACACCAATAACGAAGGCGAGATTCGAAAGTCGCTGATCGAAAACGATCTAGTTGAGTGCATGGCGGCATTGCCTGGCCAGCTATTCACCAATACCCAGATCCCGGCCTGCATTTGGTTCCTTACACGAAACAAGAAGGCTGGCGCCGATAAGAGCGGACGCAATCATCGCGACCGCAGCGGCGAAGTCTTGTTTATCGACGCTCGCAACCTCGGCTATATGAAGGACAGAGTGCTCCGAGACTTTAAGCCTGAAGATATCAAACATGTTGCTGACACATTCCACAATTGGAAATCGGGCGTAGATTACGAAGACGTCGCGGGATTCTGCAAGTCCGCGACGTTAGAGGAAATTACCAAGCACGATTTCGTACTTACGCCCGGCCGTTACGTCGGTGCAGCTGCCGAAGAAGACGACGGCGAACCCTTCGCCGATAAGATGGCGCGACTGACGGGACAGCTCAAAGAGCAATTTGAAGAGAGCGAGCGGCTGGAAGGGCAGATTAGTGAGAATTTGGCGGGGTTGGGATTCGATGTCTGAACTGACCAAGCCAACACTCGCGGATATTTGTACCGATGTGTCGTATGGATATACCGAGAGTGCAACTAAGAATCCAGTTGGGCCAAAGTTTCTACGGATAACTGATATCCAAGGAGGGGTTGTTGATTGGCAAAGCGTCCCTTATTGCCCGATAGATGAGGCTATTATCGATAAGTATCTCCTTGATGTTGGAGATATTGTTGTGGCTCGAACGGGGAATAGCACAGGGGAAAATTACGCATTTTCCGGCAATGAACGTGCAGTATTTGCGTCCTATCTTATTAGGTTTCGCGTTGACGATACGAAGGCAAACCCTTTCTTCATTTGGTATCAGATGCGGAGTTCGAAATGGTGGTCGTTTGTTGCTGGTGCACGTGGCGGATCTGCACAAGCTGGAGCAAACGCGAAGACGTTAGGACGGTTTGAATTAGATCTGCTGCCTCGCGAAGAGCAAGATAGGATCGCTGATCAGCTTACGACGCTGAACAGAAAGATTGCGTTAAACAATCAGATCAACCAAACACTCGAACAAATCGCCCAGGCTATCTTCAAAAACTGGTTCGTCGATTTTGAGCCGGTCAAAGCCAAACAACACATCCGTGCCCTCGGCGGCAACGACGAGCAAACCGAACGAGCTGCCCAAGCCGTCATAGCCGGCGCCGTGAATCTCGACATCATTACCGCCGCCACCGACCTCAGCTCGCTGGACCAGCAGCTGGTTGAGGCGCTCAGCGAAAAACTCGCCTGCCAAACCGACGCACAACGCGAACAACTCGCCACCACCGCCAGCCACTTCCCCGAGCAGCTCGTGGACTCGGAGCTGGGGCCTATACCTGAGGGGTGGGATCGCGTAACTATCGCCGACGTGTGTGATTTCCAGAATGGTTATGCGTTCAAGAGTAAGGAAATGACAACTGAGAGCAAGAATGCGAACAAGATATTCAAGATGGGAAATATTCGAAAAGGAGGAGGGCTTAATCGAAAAGGGTCGAAGGACTATTACTGCAAAGAAAAGTGCGAAGGTCTGGATCGGTATTTGGTGAAAAAAGGGGACCTTTTAATGTGCATGACCGACATGAAAAATAATGTCGCATTGCTTGGCCATACGGCTCTTATGGATGCTGAAGATGAGTTTATATTGAATCAGAGAGTTGGCCTAATTAGATCGAAAAATCGGGAGGTGGTTAATTTTCCGTTTTTGAATATCCTGACGAATAGCAAGAATTTTATAGAAGACCTGAGAAGCCGGGCGAACAGCGGCGTACAGGTTAATTTGTCGACGAAAGAGATAAATAATACTCAGTTCTTATTGCCTACGACGGATGTTCATGAGTCATTTGATAGATTGTGCGTACGAACTAGTGAGAAAGGTTTCGAACTGGGCCGCCAATCCGAGAAGCTGGAAAATTTACGAGACTTGATGCTGCCTAAATTGCTTTCGGGCGAGCTCGAAGCGGCACGGGCGGCCTAGGTGGGGTTAGGTGCCTATGTCTAATTGGCCTAGAGTAACGATGCATGAAGCAGGCATCACATTGCTCGATTGCGACCACAAGACTCCAAAGACCCAGAATGAAGGGTTGCCTTATGTTGGAATTCCTCAACTAAAGGACGGCAGAGTAACTCTGGCTGGTGCACGACTTATCTCAAACGATGACTTTGTACATTGGCGGCGTAAGGCCAAGCCGTCACCACATGATGTAGTTTTGTCACGCCGTTGTAATCCCGGTGAAACTGCGTACGTTCCCGCCGGGCTCGAGGTTGCACTTGGTCAAAATCTTGTGCTACTCAGATCCGATGGTGCTCGAGTCTTTCCGAAATTCTTGCGGTGGGTTGTAAAGACTCCTAACTGGTGGTATCAGGTCGGCAAGTACATAAACGTTGGCGCTGTGTTCGATAGCCTTAGGTGTGCAGATATTCCGAAATTCGAAATTACTCTGCCGCCTATTGAAGCTCAAATACGAATTGATGAAATTCTATCTTCCATTGACAGCCGCATCGAGTTAAATCAGGAGATCAATCGCAATCTCGAGCAAATCGCCCAGGCCATCTTCAAAAGCTGGTTTGTCGACTTCGAGCCGGTCAATGCCAAGCAACACATCCGTGCCATCGGCGGAAACGACGAGCAAACCGAACGCGCTGCCCAGGCTGTCATCGCCGGCGCCGTCAATCTCGACGTCATCACCGGCGCCACCGAGCTCAGCGCGCTGGACCAGCAACTTGTTGAGGCGCTGAGCGAAAAACTCGCTTACCAAACCGACGAGCAGCGCGAACAATTGGTCGGGACTTCCCGCCATTTTCCCGATCGGCTTGTGGAGTCGGAGCTGGGGCTGATTCCGCAGGGGTGGGCTGCTAGCACGATTGACAACGAATGCGATTTGATTATCGATCATCGCGGTAAAACACCGAAAAAACTGGGCGGCGAATGGTCTGCGCATGGTTATCCAGCCATTTCGGCTAAGAATATTAAGAACGGCCGGCTGTTGAATTTGGAGAGCATCCGATACGTGAAAAAAAGCCTCTATCGCAAATGGATGTCAGATGAGCTTGCCTTTGGCGATGTAATCTTGACATCAGAAGCGCCTCTTGGAGAAGTCTACTACTTGGCATCAAAAGATAGGTATGTGTTGAGTCAGCGGTTATATGGATTGAGAGCGCGCGCCGAATCGATCTCAGGTTCATTTTTGTACTATTGGCTGAGGTCCTCTGCCGGTCGAGCAGACTTGGAGAGTCGTGGTACAGGTACGACAGTCATTGGTATAAGACAGTCGGAGCTAAGAAAAATAGCAATATTGCGACCAAGCAGAGGTTTAGTTAAGGAATATACAGCCGTGGCTAATCGGATTCACGAGGAAATCAATTGCCTACATACTGAATCAGGGTGCTTGACCAAAACGAGCGATGCCTTACTCCCCAAACTACTTTCCGGTGAGTTAAGCGTAGATAAGGTTGCCTAAAGTAAGATGATTACCGAAGACGAACTCGAACAACTTTCCCTCGACTGGTTTCGTGACCAGGGTTATGACTATGTCTGCGGTTACGATATCGCCCCAGATGGAGATGATCCTGAGCGCAGCGATTATCGACAGGTAATCTTGCAGGGCAGGCTACTTAGTGCCCTTCAGACGATCAATCCGAATATTCCAGTTATTAAGCTCGAGGAAGTAGCTTCGGTAATTTCAACACCCGAGTATCCCGTCCTTGTTAAGAGCAATCGCGCTTTTCACAACTACTTGCTTGAAGGCGTGGCGGTTACATGGATTGAGGGCGACAAAGAAAAGCACGACCATGCTCGATTGATTGATTTCAATAACGTCGATAACAACCGATTCTTGGTTGTCAATCAATTCACTGTGAAAGGCACGAAGATGAATCGCCGACCGGACGTGGTCGTATTCATCAATGGTTTGCCTTTGGCAGTGCTCGAATTAAAGAATCCGGCGGACGAAAACGCTGATGTCTGGCGTGCAGTCAATCAGTTGCAGACCTACAGAGACGAGATATCAGATCTGTTCGTGTTCAACGAAGCGCTGGTGGTGTCGGATGGCATTACAGCTCGTGTTGCCTCGCTAACAGCCAGTAAAGAGTGGTTCATGCCGTGGCGGACAATTAAGAACGAAGACGATAGGCCGCTGTTGGAGTATGAGCTGGAAAAAGTCGTAAAGGGTTTTTTCGATCGAAAGCTGTTTCTGGATTACATACGTCACTTCGTCTTGTTTGAGCAAGACGGGGATACAACGATCAAGAAGATCGCCGGTTATCACCAGTTTCATGCGGTGCGAGAGGCGGTGCAGGCGACGATGTTGGCTTCGGGCGTACCGGTCATGGGTGTGCAAGATGGTGACGGTACACCGTACGGGGACGGCGCACTACCGGGTTCGCGCAAAGCCGGCGTGGTTTGGCATACACAGGGGTCGGGCAAGAGTATTTCCATGGTCTGCTACGCCGGCAAATTGCTACAGCAGCCGGAGATGAATAACCCAACGATTGTTGTCGTGACGGATCGCAATGATTTGGACGGTCAGCTTTATCAGACGTTTTGTGCGGCGAAGGACCTGCTGAAGCAAGACCCTATTCAGGCGGACGGTCGTGAGGTGTTGCGTGAGGAGCTGCAAAAGCGCCAGGCGGGTGGGATCATCTTCACTACCGTGCAGAAGTTCGGCCTTCTGGAAGGCGAGGGTCAACATCCAGCACTGAACGTACGAGAGAATATCGTTGTGATCTCGGACGAGGCGCATCGCAGTCAGTACGGTCATCAGGCCAAGTTGGATACCAAAACCGGTCAGTACAAGTATGGCTACGCCAAGCACTTGCGAGATGCGCTGCCAAATGCGTCCTTCATCGGCTTTACCGGTACGCCTATTTCGACGGACGACCGAGATACACGGGCCGTGTTCGGCGACTACATCAGCATCTTTGATATTCAGGACGCCGTGGATGATGGCGCCACCGTTCCGATCTTCTATGAAAGCCGATTGGCCAAGCTGGACATCGATCGGGCTGCCATCGAGGCGCTAAACGCCGAGGTCGACGAGGTTATCGAGGACGAAGAAGACCTACAGGCACGGGAAAAGACCAAAGGCCAATGGGCAGCGCTGGAGAAATTGGTCGGGGCAGCACCACGAATCAAAGAGGTTGCTGCGGACCTGGTTGAGCATTACGAGGCGAGAACGGCAAGCATCGAAGGCAAGGCAATGATCGTCGGCATGAGTCGCGACATTTGCGTTAGCTTATTTGACGAAATCACCGCATTGCGCCCAGAGTGGGCCGGCACGCGCCTCAACGGCGATGATAGCGCCTGGAACCCGGAAGACGGCGCGATTCGTATCGTAATGACGGGCAGCGCTAATGATCGCACCGAATTGCAGCACCACGTTTACTCTAAGGCGCAGAAGAAGCGCGTTGAGCGCCGTTTCAAGAAAGCGGATGACCCGCTGAAGTTGGTCATCGTGCGGGACATGTGGCTGACGGGCTTTGATGCTCCTTGCGCGCACACGATGTATGTGGACAAGCCAATGCGTAGCGCCAATCTGATGCAGGCAATCGCTCGTGTGAATCGCGTGTTTAAGGACAAACCTGGCGGGTTGGTCGTTGACTACATTGGCATTGCGAACGAACTTAAGAATGCTCTAAAGACCTATACCGACTCAAAGGGCAAGGGCCGGCCCGCCAATATGAGCGCCGAAGCACTGTCGGTATTGCTGGAGAAGCTGGACGTTGTGCGCGGCATGCTTGCGACAGCCGTAGAAGTCGGTGGTCGAGGTCTAGACTACAGCGCGTATGAGACTAAAGCGCTGGCGCTGCTCATGCCTGCGGCTAATCATATTCTCGCGCTGGAAAACGGCAAGCAGCGGTTTATGGACGCGGTCCTTGCGATCAATAAGGCGTTCTCGCTTTGCGGTACGTTGGATGAAGCCAAGACGCTGCGCAAAGAGATCGCTTTTATATCGGCCGTTAAAGCCGTAATCACCAAATACACTACGGTTGATAAGAAGCGTACAGAGGAAGACAAGCACTCCGCTCTCAGGCAGATATTGGACAATGCCATTGTTGCCGATGGTGTTGCCGATATCTTTGAGTTGGCGGGATTGGAAAAACCGAATATTGGTTTGTTGTCCGATGAGTTCCTCGAAGACGTCCGTAATATGGAGAGCAAGAACCTGGCTGCGGAATTGCTCGAAAAACTCTTGCGGGATGAGATCCGGGCGAATACCAAGACCAACGTTGTTCGCGAACAGAAATACGGCGATCGACTGCTAGCAACGCTTCGGAAGTATCACAACCGCGCAATTGAGACGGCTCAGGTTATTGAAGAACTCATTCAGATGGCCAAGGACTTCCAGGCAGAGCTCGCCAAAGAAAAAGAACTTGGCCTCAACGTTGACGAGCTAGCTTTTTATGACGCATTGGCGAACAACGAGTCGGCGGTTCGAGAGCTCGGTGACGATATCTTGAAAAAGATAGCGCATGAGCTAACGGAGAAGCTTCGCAAAAGCACTACCGTCGATTGGCAGGTTCGAGACAGTGTGCGCGCTAAGCTGCGTAACCTTGTCCGTATAACGTTACGACGTTACAAGTATCCACCGGATGAGCAAAAGGCAGCGATTGAGCTTGTTCTTAGACAGGCCGAGGTGTTGTCAGAAGGATGGAGTGCAGCCGCATAAGCAGCTCAGTTGTTGATGGCTCGTTGGATTTAGGCAGCGACTGATTGGAGTGCTGAGAAATTGACGAAAAAAGAGCTACCCGCCGTTCGCAAAGTGCAAAAGGCCTTAATAGACTCTACTGCGACAGTGTCTGATGCGGCGTCGTCTATCTTCACTAAGATCGGTGTGCTACTAAAAAACTTGGACGATGATCTACGTGTCTCTAGCACCGTTAGTAAGAAAGGTGAGCAGGTGCGCGAGGTCATGAGCGACATCGATCGAAAATACCATGTCTATGAAAAAGCGACTGCAGTCAGTCAAGACGCGCAGCGTTTGCTTGACGAGGGGAAGGTATTAGTTGAAGGAGTCGCTGAAAAGACCGGCATCAATACTGCGACAAGTGCGATCAAGGAATCATTTGACGTGTATGTTGATGATCCAGTCTCTGCAATTGCCAAAAAATATGAATTAGCACGGCGTCTCGGCGCGATTGGCAGAGCGGTCGAAGATCTTTACGGTGAGGCTCGCAGCGTTATTAAGCCGTATTTCCCGCCAGAAACGCCCGAAGAGTTGTTGCGTAACGCTCGAGAAGAGCTCGCCTATGTCTCTGCTTGTATCATGCAGATCAGTCCTGAAGAAGCTAAAGAGATCGCTAGTCAATTCGGCAAACTGGTGGTTTCCAAAATTGCGGGTGTTGCAGCGGGCGGGGCACTGCTGTCTCTAGCCAGTATTTTCGGAACAGCGGGGACCGGTGCTGCAATTGGCGGTTTGTCTGGTGCCGCCGCGACTAGTGCGTCTCTCGCATGGGTCGGGGGGTTCGTAGGTGGGGGCATGGCGGCCGGCGCGATACTAACCGGGGGTGTCAGCATCGTGATTGGACTAGGTGCGTATAAGATGCTCGGGTCGGAACGCCGTGCCTTTGAATCGTTGGATGAAGTTGAGCAGCGAATTGTCCAAAGTTGCTGGATGCTTATCACCATTATTGATGACTACCTTCAAAACAAAGATAGTAAATTTGATGCTGACAGCGCGTATACGATTCTGACTAACACCCTATTGCCGCTACAAAAATTATTGATAGAAAACAACGACGGCATTTGTCAAAACCTGGACACAACGAATGCCGGTGCTTATCGACAACATGTATTGACAGATTTCCAGCACACGGTTATCGATCCATTCGCTGAGTTTACTGCTTCTGGCCTTGCTGAGAAGGCGCTTCACTATGACTATGTGATCGGCGGCGTGATCTATGCTCTCTTGACGCAATCCGCCATCGACGACAGCGAAGAAAGCCAATTAGTTTTGGCCGCATTAAGGCGGTCTGACAGTGATTTAGCCAATGCAACCGAACCAGAGATAAGTAATTACCTTGACCACTACGATCCGGAGCAACTGAAAGGCATTGCGAATAACGTCAAAGGGGTTTATCACGAACTGCTTTGGGTTGAGCAGTACAACGCGGCGAACGAGACGACGCAGGCTGAGCTGTTTGGCACATCAGGTCACGCCGGCTCGGATGTTCGAATCGTGAATACTGAGACCGGCGCAGTGGTGGATGAGTATCAGCTAAAGGCGACAGACGATGTAGCTTACGTTAACGAGCACATAATCAAATATCCGCACGTTAAGGTCGTTGTAACAGATGAGGCAGCGGCGAAAATGGAAGACGTACAGGCGAGCGACAATCGTAACGCCGATTTGCAGGACCAGGTTGAGGGCGATATGGGAGCGCTTGAAGGCAACACTATAGATGACAGAGTGCTGGAGGTTGCTGGCCTAGCAGCGACTATAGCTACAGGCCAAGAACTTCTCGAGATGTTGCATGGGAAGAGAGAGTTTCCGGAAGCTGTAAAGGAAGTCGTTAGGAAGACTGGCACAACAGGAGCGGCTACTGCTATTGCGGCATATTTGTTCAGTTAGGCGGCGAGAATGAACTTGCGCTATTGGTTGGCAGATCAGAATCAGACATTCCCTTAAATAGTCGCACAATGACCAAGAATTTACTTATGACAAGCACTCGATTCATACACACATCCGACTGGCAACTTGGAATGACTCGTGCCTTTCTCAGCGAAGAGGCGGGCGCGCGGTTTAGCCAAGATCGAATCGGCGCGATATCGAAGCTTGGCCACCTTGCCAAAGAAAATGATGCTCAGTTCATTATTGTTGCTGGTGATGTGTTTGAGTCGAATCAACTGTCTCGGCAGACTTTGCTTAGGAGTTTGGATGCGCTGGAGTCTTTGCCTGTTCCGGTCTTCTTGCTACCGGGAAATCACGATCCGCTGGACGGTGCTTCAATATTTTCGACAAAAGAATTTCTCGACGCAAGCGAGCACATTGTTGTCATCAGGGACATGGAGCCGATTTCTGTTCCTGGAATTGATGGCGTTGAGATCGTCGGCGCGCCGTGGCGGACCAAACATCCGAGCGCTGGCCTTTGTAAGGATTTGGCCGCGGCTTTGGAGCCAGCTCAAGGCGTGCTTCGTGTAGCGGTTGCTCATGGGCAGGTCGATATTTTGTCGCCTGATGCTTCGAGACCAGAAATCATCGATCTAGCAGCAGTCGAAGAGGCCATCCAGGCAGGGAAGTACCACTATCTTGGTCTTGGTGATCGCCATTCGGTTACCGAAGTAGGTTCAACGGGACGTGTTCGATACTCCGGCGCACCAGTTGCGACAGCCTTCGATGAGGTCGATCCGAACAAGGCCTTGTTGGTTGAGCTTGAAGACAATGGCAAGTGCACAGTAGAGCCGTTGGACGTTGGTTCTTGGTCGTTCGTTGCCGAACAATTCGACATGAACGGGGTAGAGGATCTTGAGAAGTTCGAAAAATGGCTGAATGAGACACCGAACAAAGAGTGCACTGCGGTCAAGGTCGGGTTTCAAGGCGGTATCAATCTAGCGACTGCGGCAGCGCTTGACGAACTAATGGAATCAAAGGCTGAGCTCTTTGCGAGTCTGCGGCGACGTGAACGAACAACGGATCTTGCCGTTGTGCCTGATGAACTCGATCAAGACAGCGTTTCATTATCCGGCTATGCCCGCGATACCTGGGATGAGCTGCTCGAAAAAGCGAAAAATGATGATTCTGCTGCACAGGACGCACTGCGGCTGTTTTATCGATTGAGCGAACAGGGGAGTCAGTAATGCAGTTGCTTAGACTCTCATTGGAAAATTGGCGTGGCATCGTTGCACGAACCGTAGAGTTATCGCCCGGTGTGACCTTGATCGAAGGTCCAAATGAAATTGGAAAGTCGACGGTCGTCGAGGCCATCCGGACGCTCTTCAACGAAATGGACTCGTCGAACAAGAAGCATGTAAAGGCAGTACAACCTGTTGGCCAGGACGTCGGCAGCAGTGTCGAAGCAGAAATAAAATCCGGCGAGTATCACTTTGTATACGCCAAGACCTACAACAAATCGAAGCAGACCACGCTGGATATTCTCGCGCCAGCTAAAAAGCAGCTAACCGGACGGGAAGCGCATGAAACAGTGGAGCAAATGCTCGGCGAGACGGTAGACATGGCGTTATGGGACGCGTTACTGGTTGATCAGGGCGAAAAAGTAGCGCTTGCGAATATTCAGGACTCAGCTGGTTTGGCGAACGCGCTTGATGAAGCGGCAGGTTCAGCCTCAGATGGGGTTGACGATACTGGCATGTACAGCGCTGTTCAGGCCGAGTACGAGAAGTACTTTACGCTGAAGACCGGAAAGGCAAAATTCGGCGGTGTTGAAACCAAATCGGAAAAGGCGGGCGTTGCGTTAGAAGAAGCCAAAAACGCGCTTGCTGAGGTCGAAGCAGATTCTGCTGAACACGAACGAAGCGCCGCAGAGGTTCGCCGGCTGAATGCCGAAATACCAGGCTTGAAGGCCAAAACGGAGGCCCACGAAAAGAGCTGGAACAGTGTGCAGTCGCTTCAGCAAAAAGTTGATGCAAAGGCAAAGGAACTTGAATCTGCGGAGTTGCTTCGTAAAGCCGCACGCGATTCGAACGCCGGTCGACGGGAGTTGGTTGATGAAATTCAAGCGAGTCGGGCTAGCCTGGACGAGGCAACCGAGGAGCTGGGTCCGTCGAAGCAGCACGCTGAACGGTTGGCAGAGCAAGCGGGCAGCGCGCAACTCGTTATTAAGGATCTCAAGAAAAAAGCCAAGAACGCCCGGGTGGAACTTGAGCTTGCCCAGGAAGACGAACGGTACGCCGTGAACTTGGAATCCCTAGGTAAGGAGAAACACCGAAGCGAGCAATTGGACGGCATCGCAAAGGATATGAAGTCGTACATCGATATAGAGGCGGCTGTATCCATAACGGATGATGGGCTCGAAGATATTCGTGAGGCGGAGAGCGCGGTAGTCCTTGCGCGTAGCCGCAGAGACACAGCCGCAACGACTATTTCAGTTACCGCAGAGAAACAACTGGACCTGGACGTTGATGGAAAGAAAATTCCGTTGGATAAGGGTGACGTCGAGACACACACGATTGCCGCGGAGATGCAGATGCGACTGCCTGGGGTCGCAAGTGTTCAAATCAGTCCCTCTCACTCTGTTGCTGATTTGCAGGAGGAAACGGAGGAGGCGGAAGCCGATCTTACGAAGTTGTTAGATCGATACGCCGTCAAGAATTTGCAGGATGCTGTGACAACGAATCAGAAGCGAGAAGAGGCGCAGCGAGAAATAGACCGGCTTAAAATTCGGGAAACGGAGATTTTGCAGGGTGACAATATAGCGGAGATCGCTCAATTGGTCTCTTCGCTGCAAAAGGATTGCGATTCGTACGTTGCTGACCGCAAGTCTAAGGATGAAATCCCACAGACAGTTTCAGAGGCTGCTCGTAGAGTTAAGAGTGCACGCGCAGAGTTATCGGCAAAGGAAAGCGCGCTTGAAATGGCACAGGAGAAATCTGAGGCCTTGCGGGAAGAGCATAGCGAAGCAGATGCACAGTTACGCTTGGCCGAGCAGGACCTTGCTGGGCTGAACGCGGCGCTTAAGGACAGGCAGGACCGCCTGGAAAAATCCCGAAAAGCGGACAGTGACGAGGACTTGGCTGCCAAAGCGAAGAAGGCGAGTGACAATGCTAATCAGCTAGGCAGCGAGCATGAGAAGCTACAGGATTCACTACATGAGTCCTCTCCCGAGTCCGTGGAAGCACTATTAAATAACGCCAAAGACGTGTTTGCACGAGCGGAAGCGGATCTCAGTAATGCTGAGACAAATTTAGCGGTACTGGCCGATCGATTGCAGCATGCTCAAACGGACGGTCGGTTTGAGGCGTTTGAAGCTGCCGAAAGAGAGTTCGAGGAATGCCAGTCAACGCTTGAAGCGACGCAGCGACGAGCCGATGCCGTTGAATTGTTGTGGGCAACTCTAAATAAGCACCGAGATTCATCAAGGCAAGCCTATGTTCAACCGCTAAAAGAGGCGATTGAGCGATTGGGAGCGATTGTTTTCGGGGCGGATCTCGAGGTTGCGCTTGGTGATGACTGGTCGTTGGAATCTCGCACGCTGCATGGCAAGACCTTGCCGTTTGATGATCTGAGTATTGGTGCGAAGGAGCAGCTTGGTATTTTGACTCGTCTGGCCGCGGCCCAAATAGTCTCGACTCAGGGCGGTGTGCCCCTCATCATCGATGACGCCCTGGGTTTTTCCGATCCGTCGCGGTTGGAGTTGATGGGCGCGGCTATCGCCGCAGCTGGGAAGCAGAGTCAAATCATTATTCTTACCTGTACTCCAGGACGGTTTATGCATGTCGGAAGCGCGAAGGTGGAAAAGTTCTAAGGCGTCAAAAAGACACTTAAGTTGAGTTGATGGGAGAGATAGAGTTTGCGTTACTGGTGGGTAAATCAGAACCAGACGTTTGCGCATGAATTTGCCGGTGGATATCTATGGTCGCCAAAACGTAAATCCAACAACGCACGCAATCCATTCTATGAGTTCATGCGAGAGGTGGCGCCTGGCGACGTAGTGTTGTCTTTCAACAAAACGCGAATTCCGACTATAGGAATCGCTCAATCGTATTGTACCGAGTCGCCGAAGCCCGGGGAGTTTGGGGCCGTCGGTGATTATTGGAGTGGCATTGGTTGGAAAGTGGATATTCAATATTTCTCGCTACCAAACCCGATCAAGCCGGCCGCACATATGGATATCCTTGGCCCTTTACTTCCCGTGAAATATTCGCCGCTACAACTAAATGGTGACGGGCTTCAAGGTGTCTATCTAACTGAGTTATTGTCGGAATTAGCATCCGCCCTAATTGGGTTAATGGGGCATGATGCTCGCGCAATTATTCAGGGCAACAAGGTGGCTGAAAACATCGGTTCCGAGCCTAGCGATATGCACCAATTGGTATGGGAAGATTCATTGGAGCAATCAATTAAGAACGATGTGGATATTCCGGAGACGGAGCGACAAGCGATTGTTGTGGCCCGCCGCGGGCAGGGTAAGTTCAAGAAAAATGTACAAAAAATTGAGCGTCGTTGCAGAATTACTCACGTTGATCGGACGGAGCACCTAATCGCGAGCCACTGCAAGCCGTGGCGGGATTGTGAAACGAATAGGGAAAGGCTCGATGGCGAGAACGGTTTATTACTAACACCGTCAATTGATCACCTTTTTGATCGAGGATTCATATCGTTTGAGTCAAATGGGCGATTGATCTTGTCGCCCATCGCGCACAAGGAGTCGCTGCACCGCATGGGTATTCCTGATGAGCGGCACACGAATGTCGGCGAGTTTTCAGCAGGGCAAAAGCAATACCTGGATTTTCACCGCGAGTTTGTATTCTTGGAGGCGAATATTCGCTAATGCCGTCCTCATTGTCATGGATTGATTACGACAGCGAAGCACAACAACGTGCCCAACGTATCCTGACGCTGTTCAAAGAGCGGGACACGCGAGACGAACTTGGCTTCGGTCCTATTCGCGACGCCATCTCCGACAGTCTGTTCCCCGGTACCAGTATCCTGCACACGCGTTTGCGATACATGTTGTTTATTCCTTGGATGTATCGGTCGCTCGAAGGTAAGCACGTCTCCGGCAGCAAGATTCGCGAGTACGGTCGATGGGAGCAACTGCACCTATCGAAGAAGCTAAAGGAAAACGCGCCGAGAGATCTCGGAATAATCGGCGGCGATGTTGGCGACAAGTTGAAGACGCTGCCCAGCGCTCTTTACTGGTCTGGACTGCGACGCTGGGGTCTGCTCGTTTATCCAGGTTCGGAAGGCCAGTATCAGCATGCGATTGATGAGATCTATCGACGGCGCAAGAAGACTAAGGCGAGTTTGTCGTCCGCTGCTGAAGACGGTGATGATGTTGGCGGTCTGTGGGAGATCGGTGCGCATACTTATCATCCTGGACTTCCTGCTACGCCGGATGGCTTTCCCGATGATGTGAATTTCAAGCTGACTCGTGAAGAGGCGAGATATCTTCAAGAGCGACTGCGTCAATCATGCTCAGGCTCGTTACTTGCGGATCTACTGGTGAATCCAGTAGATGTGTCCATAAGCGCGCCTTGGGAGCATCCAAGCATGGCGGGTTTTCGTTCGGAGCAACGTGAACTGCTGCGGCATGCACACATGTTTTCGACTATCACGCACGGAGCGGCCCTGCTGTACAGCATGATGTTGGCAGAGATCTTGGCGAGCGACGAACTGGTGGAACGGCATAGAGCCTCGGCGGAAGTCTGGATTGCTGAAATATCAGGTCGAATGGGGGAGATTTCGCGTTGGGGCAGTGATCTGCCGGTCTTTTGGACGACGGTGCAAGATCGAGGTCATGAAATCGGCGCATCGACGATGGCATTCGTAGAGCAGTGGGTGTCGGCTCTGCTCGAAGACCACAAGGGGATATTCGATTCGGATAGTGCCCGACGCCTTATTCGCGATCGGGAAATAGAAAAGAAGAAGGCTAATTCGCGTTTTACGAATGCGCGGGTACGTGACCAGTGGGGCGGAAGCTCCGGTCTGCGACCAATGGTGTATCGCTGGCCGAATATTCAAGTCTATGTGTCCGACATGGCGGCAGCGTTTCGGTAACCACTATGATGTTGTCACCCAACAATCGGTCTGTGTACACGGATGCGCTGACGCCTCCGGCAGGCTACGTGCTTGATCGGGCTGTTGCCGCGACCTTTTCTATGGACCTGACAACGCTGTTATCGGTGCCGCTGCAGCTGGTGCTGCAATCAACCGAGGATCGCGACGAACTTATGCGCGATCCGATCTCTCTTTACGAGGCGTTGCAAAGAGCAACAGAGCGCGTGCATGTATTTGTCCAACATGGCCGCATTCAAGCGCCGCGATCGCATCACCTGCTATTCAGCCTACTCGAACCAATGATTACCGAGGTCGTCGCGCCTCGCGGCGGCGCTTTTCATCCGAAGCTTTGGGTGTTGCGATTTACATCTTCGGATGGGAAGCATGTGCAATTTCGACTCATGCTGGCATCGAAAAACCTGACGATGGATCGTTCCTGGGATGTCGCGCTAACGCTGGATGGTTCGGTCGGGGGCGTTGAAAATGAAAACGGCACTGCTATCGCGTCATTTGTGGGGCAACTGCCTGCGTTGGCCAAGGGAGGCTTTGAGCTAAGTGACAGCTATTCATCATTAATTTCGGAATTACGCCGGGTCGAATGGGAATTGCCAGAAGGGTTTGATTGGCTGCGGTTTCATGTCCTCGGGTTTGGCAACGATTCATGGAAACCGGCGCCCAATCGGCGACTCGTCGTCATTTCGCCATTCTTGCGTCCGAAAGCTCTGGAAATGCTCGCGGCCACCAGCGAGATTCCTGTAGCCGTTGTGTCTCGGTCAGAGTCGCTTGCGGAACTTGACGGCGCCGGGCCATTTCGGAATGCGTACGTACTGCACGATGCCGCGGAGACGGAAGACGGTGAAGACCACGAAGGCGGCGCGCCCGAAATTGGACTGCATGCAAAGGCCTTTATGTATCAGGCGGGCCAGCAGACCCACCTCGCTGTTGGCTCTGCCAACGCGACGGATGCGGCTCTTATCGCACGCAACAATGTGGAGATACTCGCTGAGCTGGCCGGGCCAACCTACAAAGTCGGTTCAGTTCTGAAATTCCTCGACCCCGATGCGGACAACGGCCTCGGCCAGTACCTGGTGCCATGGACGGTACAAGATATCGAGAAGATCGACTCAGCAGCCAAGGAGAATGAAAAGCGACTCGAAGACGCTCGCAATGCTTTGTTAAGCGCGAATCTGGCGCTTACTTGCCGGCAGGATAATGAGGATTGGGTGCTGGAACTCGGGGTTGGCGAGTCGATCGATCTGTCCGGATTGAAGCGTGTCCAGGCATGGCCGGTTACGGTCGGCGTCGAGCGGGCCGTGGACGCCTCGGAATTGAGCAATAATTCTTCCGTTCGGCTTCCGGCTCAGTCAATGAGCTCATTGACCACCCTGATCGCATTCAAACTGGAAGCTGGCAGTGAGACATTGACCTTTGCGCTGAATTTGCCAGTAACCGGCATGCCCGAGGAACGTGATCGGGCTATTCTGCGCAGCGTCGTTAAGAATCGTCAGGGATTTTTACGTTACCTGTTGTTGCTACTGGCAGGACTTGGTGATGGTGCGGATGTCGGTTCTGTTGCTCGCGCATTCAGCGCCAAAAGCGCGAAACAGGTACAGAGTTCGTTCGACGACCTTCCACTACTCGAAGAACTCGTTCGAGCATTCTCTCGAGATCGTAAGCGCCTGATCAAAGTGGAGCGATTGATCGACGACATCACGAAGGATGGCGAGGCAGAGGATATCTTGCCGGACGGTTTCCTGGCTTTTTGGCAGGTGTTTCAGCAGGCGATTTCAAGCCATGACCGATAAGGTAATCAATACAAAGGCCGAACTTGGCCTGCTGAAGGACTTTCAGCGACGTACGGTCCAGCATGCGTTCCGTCGGCTCTACAAACGGCAACACAACTCCCGGCGATTCCTTGTTGCTGACGAAGTGGGTCTGGGCAAGACGATGGTGGCGCGCGGCATCATTGCGAAGGCGATCGAGTACCTCGAGGAAGAGGGCGTCGTTGATCGAATTGATATCGTGTACGTCTGCTCAAATGCGGCCATCGCCCAACAGAACGTGAATCGGCTCAATGTCACTGGGCAAGAGGAGTATGCCCTTGCGACAAGGCTAACCTTATTGCCGTTGGAGCTCAGCAATCTGGGATCGCGCAAGATTAATTTCGTCAGTTTCACACCGGGCACAACGTTCGACCTCAAAAACTCGACAGGCGTTTGGAAGGAGCGGGTACTGCTTTTTCACTTGCTCAGCGAATTACCGGACATGGACAAGTTTGCACTTCGTACAATGTTGCGATGTGGCGTTGGAAAAAAGAGGTGGCGTCAGCTATTGCGGGAGCCAATCCAATACGATAAGACAATCGTCGGTTCTTTCCTCAAGGAGTTGCAGGGCAACTCGGAGATTCGTCGCAAGCTCGAGTCGCTGTGTAGAAAATTTCAACGCGGCAAGACCGAGTGGCCGCGCGAGCATATTGTCCTGCGAAATCAGGTCATCGGTAAGCTACGCAAGCGACTGGCCAGTGCTTGCGTCGAAGCGCTCGAACCCGATCTAGTCATTCTCGACGAATTTCAACGCTTCAAGGATTTGCTGAGCGACGAGTCCGAGGCTGGTGAACTAGCGCAAGAACTCATGAACTATCCAGATGTCCGCGTGCTGCTATTGTCCGCAACGCCGTACAAGATGCTGACGCTGTACGGAGAGGAGGAGAATCACTACGAGGACTTCCTGCAGACATTGGGGTTCTTGTTCGACAACAAACGACATGTCGCGCAATTGCGTAAAGACCTAGATGCTTATCGCGTCGCTTTGTATGAACAAAGTCCGAATGGCATAGAAATTCGTGATCGGCTACAAGGACGCCTTCGAAAGGTCATGGCTCGGACCGAAAGAGTTCCGTCCACCAAGGATCGAGACGCGATGGTGCTCGAGCCGTCCGTTGAGACCACGCTGCTACCTGAGGATCTGCATCGCGCCAGCGCTCTGGACGGCCTAACGCGGGCATTAGGCGCTCAAGAGGCCATCGAGTACTGGAAGTCGGCGCCTTATCTGCTCAATTTCATGAAGGGCTACAAGCTCAAGGAACAATTCAAAGGCCGTGTTGAGAACAACGTCGACATATCCGGGCCTTTGGCGGAGATATCACCGCACCTAATAAACGGAAAGCAGCTACGCAATTACGAGGCAATCGACCCAGGTAATTCTAGATTACGGGCGCTTGTGGATCGAACGCTCGCGAGCGATGAGTGGAAATTGCTCTGGCTGCCCGCGTCGATGCCGTACGCATTGAGTGATACTGACGCGAAGCTCAGGAAAATGACCAAGTCCCTGGTGTTCTCCACTTGGAATGTCGTACCCGACGTGATTGCCGCTGTTTGCTCATATATTGCAGAGCGACGTCGCGTTCAAGTTGGAGGTCTTACGGACTACTTCAAGCTGCATGATTCCCGCAAAGGCCTACTGGTATTTCGCCGCACGGATGAGCGGCTGGATAGCATGTCCACGCTCCTCATGCTCTATCCATCGCCGACATTGGCGAAGCTAATTGACCCGATGCAGCTTGCGGTGGAGAACGGTGCACCGTTGACCGTGGAGCAACTCCGTGCCGCGGCAGGTAACGCCACTGCCGAACTTGTGCAGAAACTCAAAGGTGTGCTGGGTAAAGCAAAGGTAGACGGGCGACAGGATCAGAACTGGTACTGGGCGGCGATCGGCAAGAAAGATTTTCGCCGCAATGACAGTGTGAGAAAGTGGCTCATTGCTAGGAACGGGTGGTCCTCGATCATGGGAAGCGCTCGAGAACAGCGGGACAGTTCGATGTTCAGCGATCACGTCGATTTGTTTGCCGCCGGTGTCAGGAATGAAATCAAGTTGGGCGCAGTTCCCGACGATCTGCAAGAGGTGTTGGCCGAGCTTTCGATCGGAAGCCCCGCGATC
>Ga0255052_10001308_pt1 | contig 18841 bp, 24 predicted proteins | sample JV7_2_21_MG_FD_188632 | JGI IMG/M metagenome (GOLD analysis project Ga0255052, IMG submission 188632) | Seawater microbial communities from Jervis Inlet, British Columbia, Canada - JV7_2_21 | ecosystem: Environmental > Aquatic > Marine > Inlet | place: Canada: British Columbia | collected... | reverse complement strand
TCTCCCTCTCAACAAACACTCTGAACGTCGATGATGCCTTCTTAAAGAACGATTCCGACGACACAACCACCGGGGTAATTACCGCAGGAGGGCTGACGCTTTCAGAAGCTGGTAGTGTGAGCATAGGTACACCGCTTCTCCCATCAACAGACCACACGTACTCAGGTCTTTCCGCGGAAATGCTTGCTGGTGGGGCTATTGGGGCGCAAGACCTTGTATGTATCCACACCACCACTCAAGAGGTAGTGGTAGCTGATGCAAGTGCAGTGGCAACGGCGAGAGCGATAGGTATTGCCCCGGCAGCTATCAGCGACACAGCCACGGGGACTGTTCTATTGCAGGGGTTCATCAGGGATGATACGTGGGCTTGGACGACAGGCGGTGTTCTTTATCTGTCAGAGACAGCAGGTGACCTTACGCAGACGGCTCCGACAACCGATGGGGCGTTTGTTCAGGTCGTTGGCATAGCCCTGTCGCCTGACGTTGCGTACATCAATCCTTCAATGGATATAATTGAACACGCATAGGGGTAACTAATGGCGAATGAAGTTGAAAAGTACAATACCCTTGCACTAGCCGATATCGAAAAGATAAACGGCTTGACCGATGACAACATCGAGAAGCTCAACGGCTTTGAGTTCTCTGGCTTAGTGATTCAGAAGGGCATCTTTGCCTTTGGCAACAAATATTACAACACAAATGTAAATGAATCTAATCTAGTCACTACTCTAGGAGTTATTGGTACGGACGTGACAGGAGTTGGTACAGATAGGACGCGTCCTGCTGGGCCTGAGTATGGAACAGGTACAGCTATTATGGCTTTTGGTAATGATGGTTACTTTACCGCCGTGTCTAACCTTATTAACACTTCTGGTGTCGTAGCCTCTGATACATCAGGGGTAGGAACGGCACGGCAGAACCCCACAGGGGTAGGCTATGGTGGCGATAAAGGCGTAATCGCCTTTGGGTATGCTGCTGCTGGAAGCTCAAATCTATCTAACCTTATTAACAACTCTGGAGTTGTTGCTTCTGATACAAGTGGGGTTGGTACGGCAAGAGGTAGTGGAGCAGGGATGGAATACGGTGGGGACAAGGGCGTTATGGCTTTCGGATACCTTACCAACATATCCAACCTTGTAAGTAACTCTGGCGTTATTGCTAGTGATACCTCAGGGGTCGGCACATCAAGGAATTCTCTTGGTGGCTGTGCATACGGCACGGATAAAGGTATTTTCGGCTTTGGTAGTACTGGCAGTTCGACGGGTGTCTCCAACCTTGTAAACAATTCTGGTGTCGTAGCAAGCGATACGTCTGCTGTTGGTACAGCAAGGCAAGGTGTAGGAGCTACCGAATATGGGGCTGATTTAGCTATATTTTGTTATGGGTTTACTTCTGGTACTTCTGCTGCCGTAAATACCAGAAGCCTTGTTAACAACTCTGGGGTTATTGCTGCTGATGCCTCTGGCGCAGGAACAGCAAGGTGGGGGCCAGCAGCCTCCACATATGGAACATAGGAGAAAATATGCCACAAACAGTTACTAACGAAGATGGCTCTCAGTATGTATTAAGTGACGAGGACATCGCTGCTATTAAAACGGTAAGAATGAGCGCAACGCACCATGCTTCGTGGTCTTGGAATGAGTCTGCGCTTACATATCTACCACCAAGCAATCCACCAGACGATGGCAACCCCTATATCTGGGATGAGGCCAGAGGAGCATGGGTAGCATTTTCATAGCAAGTAAGGAGTAGTATGCCTTCAAAGTTTAACTCGGAGTTCAACTATAAGTACCAAGTCGTAGGGAATACTCCTTGGGAGAAAATAAAGATACTCAAAGGATTTCTTGAAGGACGAGAACGTGCTGTCGGATTGGAAGAAGCTTCTCACCTCAAGCATGATGCGTTAATTGCAGAGTTAACCTACCTCAAGACAACTGGTGCGCCTGAACATGAACAATTACGCCTTCAGGCCAGTATTCTTGAGTCTGAATCGGGCATGATGATACTCGATGAAGCCTACGAACTGAACCGCCAAGAGATTGAGATACTCAACAAGTTATTAGCCGAGTGCTACGAGATGGCAGAGCCTACACGCATTGAGGGATATAGCGACGAGGAGATGTTCGAGGTCAATGCTGAACATGAGTTCGCTGTTACCACAATGCGAGAGATGCAGTCAGAGATAATCGCTAATGGTAGACCAACACCAGCAACAGTGTTACACGCAATGAACAATCCCCATGTGTTAACTGCGGTGTTGCAGTCTGGATTACTACCAGAGAAAGCTATACCATTATTGACAGGTAACGCACCGATATTTGCGGTGCAGGAAATGGCAGCCATAAAAACATCGAAGGAGATGCTCATGTTAGACACAGAGGAACAGACCATTGTAGATGCCCCAGAAGAGGAAGTTGATGAAGTATCCGAAGAAGAAGCCGAGGAAGTAGACGAGTCCTCAGAAGGAGAAGAGTAATGGCAGGGCCAAACGAGAAAACCAAAAAGTTTCTGAGGAAACATAAGTGGACTATTGCTTCGTTAGCTGCTGGGGGCCAGTTGGTGCTGGATTAAAAATAGGCGTAGGAATGGCTGCTGCCAAGTTTGGTGGGAAGGCACTCTTGAAAAAGGGAGTCTCTAAGTTGGGCACTCCTTGGACTTCCAAAACTGCTGATTTAATACGCAAACCAAGTAAACTTAAGGAATTCGCTATTACCTCTGGAGCAAGGGCGAGGGTAATTAAAGCTGACAACCTACGCTATGGCAAACCTACCCCTCCCGCCTTTTCAAAAACGAGTCCGAATTGGGGAAAGTTGGAAATGAAGGGTGATGTGACATTCCGACCTTCAGACTACCTGACCCATCAAGGGATTATGGGATACGCTGCTGGAAAGGCTGCTCAATCGGCTGCTACAAAGAGAACTATTGCTGGAATCGCTGCTGGTGGAGCTGCTGCTGTCGCTGCTGGGGCAGGAATTGGATTGGCTTATAAGGGCAAGCTTAAGTCAACAGCAAAATCAATCATAGATAAACTTGCTGGTTCACGTTCGCCTACAGGCAAGAAAATCTTTAAAAGAAAACGACCAAGTCTCTAAGATTGGAGTAAATCATGGCTTTAGAGACAGTTACTCGTGGAGAGTCGTTTCTGGAAGTAGCTGACTTACTGGGCGCGCTAGAGAAGAGTGGAACTGCCACAGGAGGCACTTCCACCACTCTAGTAGACTCAGGGTTGACTAGTTACCCAGCAGACGATGACCTTAATCATTATCAGTTGTATGTCTACGATGGAGTGGCGCAAGGTGACAAACGAAACATCACAGACTTCACCCGGAGTTCCGGTACTTGTACTGCCACAGCGTTCAGTGCAACACCTGACACAACTAGTAAGTACGTTATTCTGCGACCAGGATGGGATGCAGATAGAATCATTCGTGGCATTAACGCAGCCATTCGTAGTGTTAGGAGCTTACACCGAGTCCGAGAGGACAACTCCCATTTAGTTGTTGGTGACATGTTGAGTCATTATCACGCTGGTGCTGGTGGCATGGAGGTGTGGGACAATGGAACTGCTTTGGCTCCTAATGGTTATACCCTGTTTGGGACTTCTGCTGCTGTTGCCAGAGAAGCCACTATCATTCATGGGTCTGACCGTTCTCATCTGTACAGCGCTAAGCTCACAAGTAACACTACCAATGAGGCTGGGCTAAGATTCACTGTGCCGGACTATGCACGTTGGGCTGGGAAGTCCTTTAGTGTTACGTGCTGGGTTTGGGTAGACACTGCGAGTCGAGCGCAGTTGAGGATGTCTGATGGTGTGACCACTACTACCTCGGACGCTATCACTGTGACTGACGCATGGCAAGCAGTAACCATAGCTATCACGGCTGTGGATGCATCCCCAACGGAACTGTTCTTTGAGCTTTACATAACTGCTGATGCTGGTGGGGCAGTCATTGCCTACTTTGATGACCATGTTGTTACCAGCGAGAGTGAGATTATCCGAGAGTACCCTATTCCTGCTAATATTACAGAGATTGCTGATGTTATGCAGGAAGCTGCCAATGCAGGGATTTACTACGAGACCCTATCGAACAATATGCAGACACAGTCGTGGAGGATTGGGGGTAGTGATGCAACACCAAGGTTGGTTGTCGTGGATAACCTACCTATCTTGCCTAATTCCACTCACTATCTGCCTAGAGAGGATTCTCTTATTCCTAAAGGTATCGTTGCCTTGACCAAGGGTAGACATATGAGGCTGATTGCTCAGTCTGCCCCTGCGGTCACAACTAGCGATGATGACAACTTGCCTATCAACCCGAACTTCGTCAAGTATTACGCAGCAGCAGAAGTTGCTAGTGCTCAGTTCGGTGGTGACTCTACGGAGTTGGCGCGGAAGTTGAACTACTGGAAAGGTGAGGCTAACTTGCTGCGGTTGGAGATGAACGTTGGGCGTATGGCAAGCAGCCAGATAGTTAGGAGTAACTAATGGCGACGAGTATCGAGATTGATGGCAAGCCATACGTCACAAAGGCACAGGTGCTAAGGACACCTATTAGAGATTTCAGTCCGTCCTTTCGTACTGATACTGTGCCTCGTAGGGAGGACAGGAAAGACCTTGCTGCCATTGAGTTCCCTCATTTTTTGAGTGGGTTTGGTAGCAAGTACAACTTGGCAAAGGACCCCCGGGTGGCTAACAAGTTTTGGGACAGTCAGAATGTGATGACACACTGGCTGTCTCAGTTGTCGTTGTCTTTCGCATCGAATACTGCCACTGCTGCAATGAATGGTAGCAGCGGTGCTAGTCTCAAAGGCCCGATTGCTGCAGTTGATTACAAGGGGGAGTTGTACGGGTTGTTTGAGGCGTCTAAGAGTGGAGTGAGTTTCGTACACACTCGCTTGTGGGATGCAGGGACAGCTACATGGGGGATTGTAGGTGTTGGGCTGGGCAGTCCTAATGAACACTCTGGTACGGTTGCTACTGCGGGAACAAACAACAGCGAGACTGTGACGGTGACTGTTGATGGTGCTGCGACTGTACTGACTGAGGGTACTCATTGGAACGCTCATTCTGATGCTGCAACTGAGGCAACGAGCATCGCTGCTGCTATCGACACTGTGGCTGGTGTATGGACATCTAGGGTAACTGGCACTATCACAGTGCATTTAGAAGATGACCGTTGGACATTGGGCCTTGCTGAAAGTGCGCCATCTAACATGACTGCAACTCCGCCATCTGCTCGTAGTGGCACTGAGATGGTCGGTGACATGATTGTACAGGGCGGTAATTTGGTCTGCTGTATTGTTGATGCCACTGCGTACAAGTGCTACACCAGCGTTGGCTTAAGGTGGACTGCCGCAAGTGCGAGTCCATCCCCTGTGATTACTCAACCCACTGCTGGTGATAACGATGCACTGGCTAAGATGGTAGTCATTGACACTGATATTTACCTAGCAGTGTGGGATGAAGCCAACGCGCAGATTGAGGTCTGGAAGTCCACTGATGATGGTGACAACTATTCGGCTCTAGCAAATGCTATCATCACCAGTGGTGGTGGGCCTAGAGGCAAGGCTCTGTTCCCTGATAGGACAGGAGAGATTGGGTTTGTGTTCGGTTCAGCTGAGGGTGTGTATGTGCTAGATACCAGTGCTGGCACACTGTCGTTGATTGAGCCACTGTTGTTTAATACCAATCACTGTTGGGGTATGGCTGTAGCGCAGGGCAAGTTATTTGTGTCTACTGGACAAGGTGGTGCAGTTGCCATCAGATTCGACGGTACGTCTCTGTACAGCAGTGAGGAAGTTGGGCCGGACTTGCTCGATGGTCTGCCCACTGCTCGACAGGGGTATTTCTTGCAGTTCCTAACCGCCAAGGGTTTTGTCATTGGTAGTTACGGTGGACATGCAGCGAACAAAAATGCATCTATCTTGATGTACAATAGCGCCGGGTGGCATAACCTACACTACGCAGGGACAGCTAATATTGAGCTAAGATTCATTCATATCTCTAGTGCTGATGACGATACGGAACGTCTGCATTGGAGTGCTGAGACTGCGACTGCAACAACTACTGTGCATTACCAGAACAAGCCACTGAACAACCCGGGTGATGGTGGGGCTTACACTTACGCAGCCAATGGCTTGTTGCTGATACCCGAGCAGTCGTTGAACTTGCCAGAGGTGCCTAGTGCTTGGCTTGTTGCCGACGCAGATGCTATCAATCTAGGAGTACAGGCCAGCGCAGAAGAGTTTGTCACCATTGATTACGGGGTGCAGGGTGCAGCGTGGCAAGCTACTGAGTTGGGCCACTTTGAAACAGGGGTATTGACGCTGAACTTTGGTAGTGGGTTGGGAGTTAGTTCCCCCACGTTGAGACCAAGCATGGACTTTCGGAGAACATCAGGAGATAGTAGTCTGTCTCCATTCATGCGAACATTTACCCTATCCTTGCGGAAGGTGTATCCTACACGATATGCCTACCGAACCATCATTGACGTTGAGGCCACGTGGAAAGCGTACCCAAACTTGTATGGTAAGAAGGATACAGTGACTTCTAACCTAGAAGCCCTACAGGACAACATCCTACAAAAGGTGTTGAAGTACGGGGAACAGGTGAAGAATGTATCTCCTATCAAGGACTGGGAATACCGGGAGATACTAGGTGAGACTGCACCGCCGAGGTCAGAGAACGTGGTCGACACTGATGTGGTCATCCACTTTGTGGAGTTGATATAATGGGACACTACCATGATGCACAGATGGAGTTCCTAATTGACCAAGCGCGTGATGCGTTGGCTGACAGGAAAAAGACTGCTGCCCCTGACCAGATAACACTTGCGTGTACTGGATACCTTGCTGGTATCCTCAAGTCGATGAAGAACGGAGGGGCTACCCGGAAACAAGTAGCCCAAGATTGGGGTTTGAAGGGTCTCGGAGGGGGTGGAGCACTCATGGCTATCCGGGAGGTCATAGTTGCCCTTAGTAGCTAGTTGTGGATGCATCCACAAGGGGTAAAGTGCCTGAGAAGCGTCCATAGAGGGGCCTGAGAGGGGCTAAGTGGCACTGGTGGTCATCTAGCCCCTCTATCGGCTCACCTACCCTCCAAAGCTCAAGAGCCAGATACGGAATAGGAGGTCTGAAATGCTCAGAATCGGCCCATTTGGAGTCATTCTAGCCAAAAACCGTCGCTCTATAGAGATTGAACGTGACGAGTGGAAGGACAAACATGATGCCCTCCATAAGCAATACATGAATCTGCTCAATGGGCGCGACCCGCAAGGGAGAGCGCGTCCCTAGTCCATACCACTGTGTCGAATACTCTTCCCGGTGTTGTCGTAGGGGGGGATGTTGTTATCACGACGAGTGGAGCGGTTACCCCCTTCTTGGTTTTTGTTCTTTATCTCTGACCGGGTAGGGTACCGGGCATTTGCGTTTACCGCATTGATGAAGTCCTTATGCTCCCCACATAGTTTACACCTCGATGGGTACACCCCGTTAATTGACTGCATTTCGATTATCCAGTGATGGGTACATGTTGGGGATGCATCCACAATCTCTTCTTCTTGGGCCATCATTATATACCTCCAAAGTTCTGTTCTGGTTTCGCACTATCTGCGAACTCCTGTGCATATTGACAGGCTTTGACAAAGTCGTTGGCTACGTCTGACTCTGCGGATTTCTCCCTAGCCCCCAGCAAGTAACCCATGTCGTAGGTCAACAGTAAGGGTACTTTGTTGTACATCTCCAACTGTCCTCGACGGTACTTGATGCCTGTTTTGTTGATGAGGAACTGAGCAGCCGTACCACCAAGTGCTAAGATAATACCCGGACGCTCTGCTTTGAGTGTTGCGTCAAGGTTGGTGCGATGAAACTCTCGCTCGACCTTAGTGTGGGCTGAGTCTCCGTAGGGTACATGAGGTACAACATGGGTGTGGTAGAACCACTCCTGATGTGCACCTATTTTTCCGAGTATGTGGTAGTACATGCCCTGCCAACCACCAGTATGTGGGTAGTCGTCTAGGAGCAGAATACCACCGGGGCCGAATTGATTGCCTACCTCGTCTGGTGACGGTGGGGTTGAGCAGTCGCTACAGAGACTCAGGTTGCGGTGTATCAAGTCCATGCATCTGTTGTCCTTTCACGTATTCGTAGAAGTAATCCGGGTCGTCACAAGGCTGGTCACAGAGACAGGGGTAGACACCTGAGTTCATGGGCTGTTCCTCGACCCCAGAGGGCATTACACCCCCGCAGAATGTACACATTAGTCACGCTCCATGTGCAGATATATTGCACCCGCTGCAAAGGCGAGTCCTGCCCAGATTCCCAGTTCTCTAGCCCAGTCGATTATTGTGGATGCATCCACAGTTACACCTCGATTCTATGCTCATGTGTTAAGACAATCATCCCCTCGTCAGAGACAAGGAACGTGCCTAGACATGCGTAGTGTATAAAGCAATCCCACTCTTCTACAAACAACGCGTCCTTTGCTTCAATCATCTTGAAGCACTGGAAGCATGAATGGTCAGGGTCTGTCTTGTCGAGCTTTGTTGCGATATCGTTACCCCAAACAAGTCTGCTGATTCCACCACAGGGCATGTTATACCTCCAATAGTCCGTAGACGTTTGATTTGCTGAACTTGCCAAAGTTATCCCCGATGCTGTAACTCATAGGGGTAGTAAACGGTGCTACTGGCCCAAGGTCAGGGACAACGTACCCTTCATCGGGTTCAAAATAATACTCGTCGTGTATCAGGTTCACTACCTCTTCGTTGTCATACTGCAACAGCCCTAGCTTAAGGAACTCTGCTGCTGAACCTTGAGGTATCATGTTGAATCCCTCTCTAAGAGCACGATTCCTCTCTCTTCTATCGCTGCTATTAAGCCCGGGGAGATATCGCCTCCTACCAAGAAGCGTCTCAACATATCCTCTAGTTGCAATTCGCCCTCGCTCAGTCTCAATCCAGTTCCACAAAGTGGGGAACATGGTTCGGTGATTTCGGAGAAACTCCTTCCCTTGCTCCATCGGTATTTGATTGTTGCGCCATAGGGTGTACTCATTACCACCATAGGCTACTCCAAAGTTGACGGTCTTGGCATCTCGCTTTGACATCCCAAATTGATTGGCAACCTCGTCGTGTAACGAACGGGATGTGTCACGGTAAATGGCAACCATTGTGGGGTCGCCCGAAAGATAGGCCATTGTTCGCAGTTCAATCTGGGAGAAGTCTCTTGCAACAGCCTTTTTCCCTTTTCGGACAGATAGTATACGCCGTAGTATTGGTTCAATGTTTTGACTGTTAGGGTCTGTTGATGCAAACCTCCCAGTATCGGCCCCGGTCTGCTTGAGAGTGGAATGGATACGCCCATCTGCTTTAACGTACTTGTCATTAAGGTTTTTGAGCCACGATAGTTGATGTGACCAGTTCCTATATGCCAGAACTGCGGTAGCGTAGACATCGTGTAAATAATGCTCCTTAATGTCCTCTTCGGACAGTTTGTAGTTGCCTGTGTCTGGATTGGTACCTACTACCCAACCACGTTTGGTAAGGTAGTCTCCGAACTGTTTAGTGGAACCGGGGTTGAAGCCTACATTACCACACAGTTCTCTGAAGTAGTCCACGTTGTCCCATGCTAGGCCAAGGGCAATTACGTATTGGGTCTGGTCTATTTGCATGCCTCGGGTTCTAATGCGCTGGATTTGTGGGCCGATGGCTAACTCTAGGCCCAGTGCTGCTTGTGGTACGTCTGCCTCGATTGCTCGGTGTACCCTAAGCGTAACGTTTACGTCTTCACAACAACGTTTGGCTACATCTGCCTCGGGCACCTGTGCCATTGTAATAGCCTTGGCGCCTGTGCCAATGAGGTCTGTGATAGGTGCCTTGGCTTCACCCAACAGGTCAAGGGTCAGGTCTGCTAGTGCTGGCTTCATGCCAAGCAACCGGGCTTCTAGTATAGTGTCGTTGACGTTGGTGACTTTAATACCCAGCCACTTTTCAATTACGTCTATGTCGAACATGCCGTTGTGAAAGACAATCATTATGTTGGGGTCAGTCAGGATGCGCTTGACCACATCCATGTACTTGCTACCGTAGGGGAAGTAGAACGCGTCATGGTCTGAGTAGGCTAGGCCAATGCCTAGTAAGCTACGGTCAGTTAGGGATGGGGTCTCTACGTCACACGACACAACATCGTGATGCCTGTCCAAGTCTAAGATAAGAGACTCGGCTAAGGGCTGACTGCCCATGTAGTAAAAGTTCATTGTGGATGCATCCCCAACTTTCTGATTTCTTCTTCCAGCTTCATCGTTGCGTCCCAATCTTCTAACTCAGGGTAAGTCTCACTAGCATATACATCGAAAGGGAACCTAACAGCAAGGCAATACCGATTGGAAGATTTGATACCAACCAGTTCAACCTCTCTCGGTTTACGCTTACGGCCTTTGCCTTTGCTGGTGCTGACGAAATGGACGTAACTAAATCGTAAGGCGAGTCCGTCGTTATTCCCGAGTTCAGTATATATTTCTGCTTTGGCTCGTCGTTCATACTCGTCATTACTGATACCTCCCGATTCCTGCGAAGAACACGGCTGCTGTTTCTTTGCCAACGAGTGCCTCCATGTCTGCCCACGGTGCGTTGAACGCATCTTGTGGTGTGCTGTAATGTGTGAGTATCTTAAGCGCAGTCTTTTCTCCAACACCTCTGCGCCTGACGTACTTCTTTGTCTTCGGGTCTACCTCTAGGTTGCTGACACCTAGTATGGTCTCCATGAATGTGCTAGGCATCTTTAAGTCTGCGCGCCTGTTCTGGTATGGCCCAAGGGATGTGTGCACAGGCTGATGGCTCTTGACTACCATGTTGCCAATCACCCGGGCACTTTCAATCATTCCTTCCGAGTAAACAATCTTGATGTTCCATTGAGTTTGCAGTGACCAGAGCCAACCCATCACTGCGTTGTAGGGCTTGGCAAAGTTCCGGGCTTGCAGCTTACCATGACTGCGTCCTGTCTGTGTCCAGCCGATGGATTTGTTTGTGCCGGGGGCTTCTGTTATCTCCCCTTCAATTAACAAGGTAACTAGGTCAACGTTCTCGTTGTTGATGTAGCGACGGAGTTGGTCGTCAATGCGACCTCCACTGTCTGCTATGATTTCCGACGAGGTCTTCCGCTCGACAAGGTAACGGCCTTGGGGGGACACCCAATAGTAATCCCCCATGTCCATGTCCACAAGGTACTGACGCATGGGTGTGAGCATGGACATTAAGACCGCTTCAATTTCCACTGGTTCAAAGGTATCCACAAGGATAGAGTGTGTCATACACTACGCTGCCTTATTCGAGTTATGCATCGTTTGCAAGTAGAAGTAGCTCCGTTTCGAGCTATGAAATATATTGGCACAGTCAAACCACAATGAGTCAACACCTCCCTATCATGTATAGGGTTGAAGAATGTACCGTAGTGCATTTTCACTGTGCGCCGACAGCCAACAGTTCCGTAAACGACACCTTATGCATCTTGGCTCGACACTTAGTACATGTCACTGCGCTAGGTACCCGGGTCTTGTGCGCTGGGTCTGTGACGTTGGACCCACATAGAACTTTTTGGTACTTGTCCACTGGCTTACACCAATGGATTTTTGTTACACTGTCACCCATTAGATTTTCCCCCTTCTCGACATGGGTGCATAGAACTCACACCCACATGGTACGTTTGTTATATCCGGGCCATCCCTTCGCATCCTGTGACACTGTCCACATTTTAGACAATGATGGTGGTCACAAGTCTGACACTTGGCGTCGTCTAGGTATGGTGGTACACATGGTTCATCTTTTGTGGATGCATCCCCAATAGCCACATTACCCTACCTGATAGTCATGCCCACACTCTTCGAGTGTAGTAGGCAAAGTGAGACCACACCCCGGACAGTAAGCTGCCTTGACCTGAGTAGCAGACAGATGGATAGGGCTGCTCGCCTCAGATAGATACCACTTAACGCTGTCCTCTCGAACGTAGCCTACCACCAACGCACGTGTGATGTCTGATTGTCTTGCAAGTTCCTCGCATTTGTGTGAGACTAGCTCAATGCTAATCATACTGACCACCTCTTCCTGTTGGTTCTCCAAGTTGTTTCATCTTTGTTGTGTCAGGTAGTAGACACTCACACTCAATCAACTCGTGTTCAAAGTCGAGCGCAATTGTCCACGGGAACAATTCGTGACCGTCTATGTGATGTCGTCCGTGCACTAGCTGAACAGCTTTCTTCATCCGGGCTAACTGTCCAGTTTTTAGAAATGGTTCTTGCGACTCCACCCACTTGTCAGACTGCACGGTAATCTCAAGGCCACATGGGAACTTGTATGTGTCTTTCCCCTTACTGGTCTCCCTACCAGAAGGGGAGGTTCCTTCAAGTTGGTGACATATGCGAATGTCACATGCTTCACGGAGTTGCGACATTGCCGTGTCTCATTCCGTTAATGAAGTCAAGCATACCATCCCATGAGAACACCGGGATGTCCTTGCCCTCACTCTCTAGGCTCCAACCACAACGTACAATGGTAGCCACTGGGGTCGCTACGTTTGACCCCGGGGCTGCGAGTTGTCCTTGTATAACAGGTGCGGGTTTCTGTTCGATACGTGTGCCGATGAAGACATCGACTGCTGCTTCTAGCTTAGACCAACCATCCCACGTAATGCCTATGACTTCAGTACCACCGTCTTTAGTGATGTTGCGGGTATGGTTGGTGACGATGACATTCTTGTGTACTGTGCGTGGGTTGGAGTACAAGGCTTTTTGTAAAGCGTTAGGTGCAGCGTACTCCACTGGCAGCAAGGACTCACGACCCGGAGTCTTAGCTTGCTTGGCCTGTAATTCTGCTTGGTGTAGCCAAGGCCAAATCACTGTACCTGTGTCATAGCCTATGGTTTTAATCCACTCTGCTTGACACACCATTTGAACAGTGGTCACGAGTGTCGTCACTATCTCGCTGAACCCAGACAACGTGGCACCCTTCCAACCAATAGGCATTTCGAGAGGCAAGGATATAATATCTGCCCCCATCATGTCTGCGTAGTCAGGTACCGTGTTCGGAACAAGCTGCTTGATAGTAATGCCGTTGGCTAACAAGGCCGGGGCCATGCGCTCAAGCCCTCGGTCTGCGTCGATGTGGAAGATAGGCTTGGGTGCAGTCATAAGCCAAGAGGTCTTGGCAGTCTTGGGCGCACCCATCACGCCTATGAGTCCTTCCTTTAAGTCCATGTTGAATGTGTTAGGTTGTACCATGTTGTCCTTTCAAGTTGTGGATGCATCCACAGAATTAGGTGCCAGCTTGCTCGTCGCTAATCTTCACGTAGCCCTTACGGATAGTTTCTTTCTGATACTTAGCCCACTCTTCCGGGCCAAGGGCTGCTGCCAATAGGTCTTTGTCCGGGCCAGTGATGATACTGTCTCCCACTTTGGTGACATGCACACCGTTGGTTGATATGTTTTTCTGACCTGATGTTTCAAGATAGTCATACAGTGTAGCCTTGGCTGGGTCAATAAGACGAGCAGCTTCCAACTCCAATGCCTTGCCAGCTCGCCAGTTGGTAATAGCAGTAGCAACCTCTGCCTCTGTGGGTTGCATCGGGTTGTTACCCCGCGCCACTGGCACTGTGCCAATCTTGGTGTAACAGAAGCCACAAGGGTACTGTTCAGTCTCCGGGCACTCTGCTAAAATCCCAGCAGCGTTGGCTCTCAGTGCATCACCAAGGTAGTTGACAATCTCTGCCATCGAGAATGGTGGGGTGTCAATGGTGGTCACATCAATCTCACCAGTGTCTCGGTTCTTCACTGCGTAGACAGCCGGGCAGTTCATGGCAATCATGTAGAGGGACACTTGGAACGCGTACTTCTTGAACGCGTCGAACCCTGACTTCTTCCATCGCTCGTACTGGAACCGGGACATAGTCTTGACCTCGACTAGAGCGGGAGGAGCAAAGCCATCAATGTGACCCACGAGTAGAGCGGAACCGATGTCAAGTTCCACATGGTGCCCGTTGCGGTCACATGGTTCACAGTAAGGTGTCTCGACAATGGTATACCCAAAGTCAGTCTGTAGGTCTTCAAGGACAAACGCCTCCCAACGTGTACCTTCCTTGGCTGCACGTTCTAGTCTTGCTTTGCTGGTTGCGTCAAGGACTTCTGGTGTGCCTAACAAACGTGCTGATGCTGCACGTGGACACTCTCCGCTCGACGAGATAGAAATGATTGGCTTGTTAACTGACTGTGTCATTTTCCCTCCACAGTGGACTATCAAATGTTCTGTCAAGCTTGAGACCAGTGCTGGACTCTACTGTTGTGGATGCATCCTTAATCGAGATGACAGTGTTGCTAGCCCACGCCCCCCCAACATCTGCTGACATGAACTCTTCAATCTCGAAATCTTGAAGAACAAGCAACAACTTGAACCCATACTTGGATGCAAGTGTGTCAAATATCCTTATCATTTGTTCGTTTGTCACACCTAGTCGTTGGACATCGGACACACCATCCACTACGAGAATGTCCATTTTACCCAGCTCTGCAATGGTGTCCTCCACCTTCTCGTTAAGGACTGCTTCAAACGTAGAAGCGTGATTTGGTTTTTGTAGTATAAACACACAGTCGAAGTTAATTGGAAAGTCCACATCAGGGTGGTCTGCTAGAGCATCGACCCGTTCCTTCAACCTAAAAATATCTGTATGGTACCCACAAAACATGAGCTTGTTCTCTGCTGAAAGTTCAAGCGCAAGCTGCAAAGCAAGCCAAGACTTTCCGCTTTTGGGTGGGCCTGTGATAATCGTGTGGTCTTCTAGTGTCTGTAGCATGGTACCTCCTTGTTTTATTGACCCGGGGTGTATACGCACCCCGAGCCACGTGCATTGTTGTTTAGTTGTGGATGCATGCCCAATAGTTTTTACATCGTTCTATCACGGACTGTCACCCTGCGAAGCAGCTGCTAGGGATTCGACAGTTTGCCTCCGCCTCCTTGTTTCTTTAAGTATCTACATAATGGTGGCCTATGTTAGCCGGGGGCTAAGTCAAGTCCCCAACGTACCACCTTGTTTTTGTCCGTCCAAGTGATAGCCAAGGGTGCTCACCCCTCACACTTACGGACTACCCTATCCCGGTCCCCGTAGCACGGTGTTTCCCGTGTGAGCTGGGAATCATTTAATTAAGGGACGTTCTTGACTTCACTCACCCCTTTTGGACATTCCCTCTTCCAGTAGGAGAGCTATCTACTTCGAGGCTGGAACACATAGTGTACTCGGTGTGATTCATACCGAGCTTCCGTCATTAACTACGGGCCTATGCCAGCAGAGTCTCCACCCTACCGACTGAGCATGCTATAACTTTTAACTGCTTCTTGGTTTATAGTCGTAGGCAGCTATCCGACGTTACATCTTGGGCGGGTCTCTCATTACACACCTCCCTTTTTAATTTGCTGGCCCAAGGGTCAGTTACACCAACGACTACGGCCCTTGATTTAAGGATGGTGAATCGCACCAGCAATGTAGGCTACATGCCTACGACAGTGAACGTGCTGGCATCTCCCTCGCCAGCTACACTAATCATCCCCAGCCCTTGCATCCGTGTGACGAAGGTACCGTCGATGATGGTGGGCATGAGTTCCGCCCCTCCCTCCATCGCACGTAGGGACGTATCAGCAATGACCGCGTTCCACCAGTTAGGCTTGGTTTGCTGGTGCATCGCTTGCAACGCCAGCTTCTCAGCAGCGTTCAGTTCTACTGTGGATGCATCCACAACTGGTGCCGCTGCTACTGGCGCAGCTTCAACGGGAGCTTCTGCCACTGCTACCGGGGCTGCTGCCTCTGGTGCTGGTGCTACCGGGACAGGTGGTGCAGCGGGAGGCGGGGGAGGTGCAGCTTGTACTGGCATCGGCGCAGGGATAGCTGTTGGCGCAGGGGGTGGCGGTGCTGTTGCCGGGAGAGCACTCCCTGCCTGTACCTTAGCCAAGTATACAGGAAGCTGTTCGTCTGCGTTAACAAACGGGACAAGGTTCTCACCTACGCCCAGCAGCTTCTTGATAGTCCAACACGTACCTCGGTTTTCCGTCCCTGTCTTGTTGTCCACGAAGAACAGGTGATAGTCGTTCCGATACATGTGCAATCGCTGGCCCTGCAAGGCTACCAGCTTGAGGTCTGCCATCGCTTGATTGGTGACCTCGGCTGCACTCTTACCAAGTGCACCCCAACCTGAGTTCATGTACTCAGAGTGAGGAACGGCAATCTCTGCCGTGGTCTCAGTCACGAACACATCGGCAAGGTTCACTTGCACGTTGTTGAACTGAAGGACGATGTTCGGGCGCGGGTTGTTACCCGTTGACATCTCCTGACGGAAGCCGACCAACGTGCCAGAGAACTCCTTGAGCGGAGACTTGGCAAAGCTGGTCTGCATGTTGGCCCAACCGGGATTGGTCAAATCTACAGGAGCCACTGCCCCTGCTGGAACTTGTGCTGGTTGCATTACCATAGATTAAACGCTCCTTAAGTGTGGCGGTAATCCGCCTAAGTTTGGGTTCGACAACTCGTTGAGAATCTCGACAGTTTCTTTTCGCAGTGCATGGTATGCTTTCTGTTTGTCCATGTCGATACCCTCTAGTGCATCTGCAACTGTGACAGTTCCACCATTTGCTAGACGGTGCGCGATGTCCGTCACTGCTATACGCGCGTCGTCTTTGTAAGTCCGTCGTAAGTAAGACAGCCGTTTGAGTAGCACCCTCCTACGTGCCATGTTTTCTTCCGTGATTGGCAGTGCCTTACGCCCACCTCGACCTTGTGGGTTATATGGGTTGTCAGCCCACCAACGACGAACTCTCCGCAGGTAACACACTGGATGATAGTGAACTCGTGTTACACGCTTAGTGCGTTCAAGATAAATAGTGTCGGTGAGTCGCTTCTGTTGTTTGTCAATGTCCTCACCGCACTCTAGGCATCTTGTTACTCTGTGTGCCCATGTTGCTTTCATTGTGGATGCATCCCCAATCCTAGATTCTGTGTGCACATAGTTGGTCTCGATTCATAAAGATATTGGTGTACGGTATCAAGTGTTCCGAGTGCCGGGTCTCAAATATCAACTGCCTGATGTCGGTGTTGATGTCACCCCGGACTTCAATGATACTTTCAAACCAACCCTCTAGTGTCCGTGGCCCTCGGAGTGCAGCCCCACCCTTGTACACCACCTGTCCTTTGTCGTTGGTAGATGGCTTCACATCGTGAGCAATGAACACGAAGCTGCAATGGTACTTGGCAATCAAGGAATCAATGTTGTCATAGAACCTATTGAATGTCGCCTCGTCAAGGTTCGACAAGCATTTGTAAAACGGGTCAATGAAGCATACGTCCGGGTGCACTGCATCCAGATAGGACACCAGCTTGTTGAACCCTGCTGCCGTGTCCAGCTTCAACGTGAACTCTGTCTGTACGTGTAGCATGCCCAAGGTAGGTGGATGATGGAACCCCATCTTTACCAGCCTGTCTCGGAACCTCCGATGCGGAATCTCACACTGCACATACAACGTCTTGAGTGCGTAGCGTGGTGGAGGGTTGATAGTGAGGAACTGCTGGGGTGTAAAGTCCAACCAATCCTCGCCCCTCGACAAGCAACATGCCATCTGCGCTGCGAGTAGAGACTTGAACATCTTAGGTGCTGCGAACAGCACAATCTTAGACTCAGGGATAAGGATACCCGAGCCGACCAAGTCAATGACCGGGCCGGGTTGCCACATCGCCAAGTCCTCGTATGACTGAGGCACTTAGAACGTCACCTTGCTAAAGGTACCGTGGTTGTCTCTTTCGTAGAGGTTGGATGTCCGGGCCTTGAGCTTGCGATATTTGTTTTGTGTAAGCACCTCGCTCAGTACAAACCAAAGAGTTGTTCCAATGAGTGTCCAGTGTAACCAATCCATTGTGGATGCATCCCCAATCAAATTATTTGGCATAGGTGGAGGGAGTCGAACCCCCGTTAGCGATTTTGGAGACCGCTACCGTGTCCCCACGCACCCATGTACTATCGTTTCGTTCCGCGCTTGGAGTAGACCACCCGGTACCGGGCTTGTAACTTAGCTGCCTCCGACCACCACAGGGCACTGGCTTGTGTGTGCAGGGTTGCTGCTAGATGCTGCACCATCTCGGACGCTTGCTTGTCAGGCCGTTTCTTCAACCTTAAACACCTCCCATTACCCAAGGCTTGATAGCCTCTTTCAAAATCGCCGGGAACTCACCTGTCTCTGCGATGCTAACACGGGTGACGTTGGGCCTAATATCCCCACTCTCATGTTGCCATTCATCAGGTCGCATCTGCACATCCAACACTTGCACCCGGGGAAATTCCTTTTCCAGAATGGTGAACGCTTGGTCTGTTGTGAACCCATGATTCCCATCACAGTCTGTAAAGTGCACGATGATAGAGTCCGGGAACTTGACTGCTGTTGCCAACAATGCCTGTCCACTAGGCGTACCACCTCCGGGGCTGATGCGCTTCATGCCTGTCTTGCTAGTCTGTCGCACTATCACACACGCATGACCTCTGCTGTCATATGACAGTACCTCGGTGCCCTTGACTACCTTGATGAGTGCATGTGCAGCCTCGTAGATTTCCATGCTGTTACCCATGCTACCGCTGGCATCCAACAAACACACCACCTTCTTGTCCTTCCGTTGCTTGCGGTGTATCTGCTTGAACACCTTACCATCTATGCTAGCACGGTGCAGAGAGTGACGGTCAATCTGCCCACGTTCCTCCCCACGAGAGGTTTCTTTGCCAAAGGTATTCTTGAGGTCACGAAGCCAGATGAGTTCCTTGTACAAACTT
>Ga0255052_10001306_pt1 | contig 18881 bp, 26 predicted proteins | sample JV7_2_21_MG_FD_188632 | JGI IMG/M metagenome (GOLD analysis project Ga0255052, IMG submission 188632) | Seawater microbial communities from Jervis Inlet, British Columbia, Canada - JV7_2_21 | ecosystem: Environmental > Aquatic > Marine > Inlet | place: Canada: British Columbia | collected... | reverse complement strand
TTTTGTTCCTAAGTGTTCCAAGGGATGAATTGCCTGTTAGGATACAAGGAGCTTTTATCTCGCTGGCATGCAAAGAAGCGAAGAAAATAAAAGTGTATAGAATTGGAAGGAATTCTTTTATTGTAGACTTATGTAATAGGAGTATTTACCCGTGGATGTATTTTAAAACGAAGTCAGCGATAGAAGTGGCACTTAAGATGTATGTCTCTAAATTCATTATACACAAACCCGGTGAATTACTGCTAGAGTTATCAAAAACTGCAAGAGCAACGGAAGAAATGAAAGATACCAAAGAGATTATATTAGTTAAACCGGAGCCTCAGATAAATTTAGAAGCTGATTACCCAGAATACGAGCCATGGGAAGACAGATTAATATAAGGGCATGGAATGGTTGAATTTGCTCTCTCCATTAAATGGGAGTTGTTATTGGGTTCAACTATCGGATGTTTATTTGTTTTTATATTCGGCCCTAAAAGCATTAAAAGTTTCAACCCAATTGCTGACAGGAGAAAAGATGCTACATATTGGAAAGAACTAGACGGAACGCCATTTTCCCAGACAGATAAAAAGAAAATCTTCAATAAAGCAAATGGCCGGTGCGAAAATAGTAATTGCAATATGAAATTAATATTCTCAAATGATAACCATAGTTTTTGGCTCTATTTTTTATTTAAAACAAAAAGACAAGTTGGCAACATAGACCATATTGTTCCCCTTGACTACGGGGTCCCAGGAGAACTCTGGAATGGCCAATTATTATGCAGAGAATGTAACATGACTAAGACCAACAAGCTGACAATAAAAGGCTACGAACTTCTCAAAAAAAGAAGAGAAAAAATCTACAAGCCCATTCTTTCTAAAGAGCTTGGTGAATATTTAAAGGAGAGAAAATGAAAAAGATGAATGGAGATGATAAAATTATTATACTCGTTTGTGCATGTCTGGCTTTGTATTTTTTTTATCTATTTTTTCAGGAGGTGACCCGATGACAAAACAGGAAATAGCAAATTTAAATAAGCGATGCCTTGAAAGAAAAAAAGATCTTCGTCATTTTGATATTAATATAATAGTTTTATTATTTTTCTTATTGTGGCTAGTTGCCGAGGCGTGCAAATGAGCTACCACGGTAGAAATTCAGAAGGTGAACTTAAGGATCTGCTTAAAGATATTAAATCATTAGATCATGAATTGGCTGATGATAAACCTAGGCCTAAGCCTAGAAATAATACCAAGGAACCAGGCAATACAATGCATATAATATTAGCATTATGTTTTATTGGTATTGGGTTCGTAGTTAAGCCAGAATTTGGTATCGTAGCTTTTTGGGGACTATTTATAGTCGGCATCATATACATACTGCTCCAAACCAAGGATGGCGGCGTCGCTGGGCTAGGCATTCTAATATTTGTAATATTTATGTTTTTTATTCGCTACATAGCTAAAGGGTAGCCATGGGATCAATCAGAAAATTTGTAGAAGAATCAAAAAAACTTGAGTTCTCGGCTGAACTAACTAAAGAATTTTTTACTGACGAGAACCTTTCCGGAGCACCATTTCTTTGTGTTTCTTTAATTATATACTTAATATGGAGTGTGTTATGATATTATTAGTATCAGGCTTTTACGGGTTGTTAACCGGGTTAATTGAAGGATATAAGTTCAATCAGCCATCATGGATCAGCGCAAGCTTATACCATTTAAAGCGGCACAAACAAACCATTGTCGTTGCGTTCGCTTACTTCTACGCCGGTAACCACGGCGTAGATTATTTTGAACTTGTTTTGAATATCCTGGTGTTCTTTAGTTTCTACTGGTTCTGGTTCGAGCGTGGGTATAGCCTGGCGGGCGACGACGAGAAGTGGTACTGGAGCATTATCGGAGAAACTAAAAAGTATATTTTGTACGGCACGCTCGTTAACAAATGGCAATATTCTTGGATAAGCGGTTTGTTTGCTATTGCAACATGGGGATTAATGTAATGTGGATGGTGTTTGGTGCCGCGCTTATATTCGGAATAATCGGACACGCGCTAACTGCTGAAGCAGGCAAAACAGTAAGTAACATTACAAGTTTTTTGCTTGCAATAATCGGAATACTTTTAGCTCTTAATACTCCGCAATAATAAAAAAATAAACCACCAAGTGGGTCGAGCTTGGTGGTTTCATGTCTGTAGGGATGGGATCATCAGGGGAAAGAAAGAAGTGCGTATAATATAATCAATTAACATAAAAAATCAAACTTTATCTTTGTAAGCTGCATTTATTTCATCTAAAATATCATTTAATGATACAATTGCATTAATTATAGAATCAACAAGCGAATCCTTGCCATCAACAAGCAACTCATCGATGCTCTTCGCTTTTATTTTGTATTTTAGTTTGATTTTATCATTCTTGTTACAATCTAGCTCTATGTCGTCGTTTTGATCTAGTTCAGCAAAATGAGCGAATTGCTTGGAATTAAGGATTATTTCTGAAAGCGCATTAGAGATGTTGTCAGCAAAAACGACGCCGATTTTACATTTCTGCTCGATCAGCCCTGCATTTACTTCTTTCATTTTTTAACCCCATTCAATAATTCAGTTTTGTCGGCACTGCTCTTCGATGTACCCCAAAAGTAATTAACAATTGTCACAACGCAAGTTAATAGCCCGCCAATGACTGCAACTATAATATTTTCAAACCTTTCAGGGTGCCGAAGCAAGGTTATTAAAGTAATAAAAAATCCAACTATAATAACTATAGCAACAGCATATCCAAATTTACTTTTCATTCGTTTCCGCCTTTGCTTGAAGTTTTAAAACGATTTCATAAATGTCGTCTACTTTTTGTTTTAAATTTTCCCCGTCCAACCGAGCACCTTCAAGTTCAAGCGACCGGACTTTGTTTTGTAGGATCTGAACCTCGTTTGAATGATCTTTACTAAAAATATTATCCAGAGTTAATACGCCACCACCGCTGCTAATTGATGCTGTTAAAACGTAAGCAATTATTTTTAAATCCAATCCACGCGCTGCTGTCATTATTTTGTCTTTCATTTTGGGATTAAATCTTTAATTATGTTATCTTTTCGAATTCTAATTCAAACGGCCTGGACGCTATCCCCGGCCTGGCATCGTCAACAAAGCTATCATTTATTAATGTCAATCCTTCGTACCTATTGGCACAATACCCAAGTTGCTTGGTTTTATCTGCAAGCTCTTGGATTTCTGTTTCTGTGAACTCTCTATCCTTGTAGCTGGTAAATTCAGATATAATCATATTAGCTGTATTGGCCGCTGTTTCTTTGTTGCCTATTATTAGTCTGTCCGGTTGGTATATAGGGGAATAATCGCTAAATGTACCAGACCCAGTGCCAGACAATAAAGTGCCATTGACATATATTTTAGCTATTCTCTTCGCTCCGTTAGGGCTGTGGCTAATTTGTATGAAGTAATGAGTCATGGCCCCAGTGTAGCTCGCCGATTGAATCTCGTTCACTTTTGCTGTGACCCCGGTATCGTCATATCCGAATATATTGTAAGTAGTACTGCCAAACGACGCGAATTCAATGAACGGTTTTAAATGGGTTGAATCTAGAACTTGAAAAAAAGTAGAGTTTTGCGCAGTATCATTACCCCCCCATAAAGGGAACGCCCAAAACGAGAAATTATTACTCATTGCTCCAGTAGGGTCTTGTGTTGACTTATCAAAATAATCAATACTTAAAGGAATTTCCAGGTATTCTCCAGCTCGCGAACCTTTAGCTGACACAGACTGGATATAGCTTGAAGGCGTATAATTTGTTTCTAATTGAGCCCCCCATAACAGAAAATTAACGCCAGCCGTTAAGCTCAATACGAAATAATTGAAATTACCAGCAGTACCGCCAGTATAAGAAGCCGCTATTCTCTGCCAGCCAGCGGAAGGAGCAATAGAAACATCTTCAACAACTAAATTCCCAGTCGTTGAAGACGCGATTACAACCCTTATAATCATAACATCAAGGGCATAAACGTAAATACTGCCGCTCCCATCGAACGTAACAGCAGTAGATGTTGTTTGCAATAATCCCGAACTTACATTAGGGGCTGTTACATTGTCAGCCGTGAATGTCCCGTCCGGGGCAGGGATCGATGCATAATTAGCCGCTACCGTCGCTCCGGTCTGCAAGCCCCACGGAGAAACATCAAACTCTTCTGACCTTAATAGGTGGTTCGTACCGCTCCCTTCTACAAACATTCCTTTTTTAAAATTCTCTTGTGGGTCAGACACAAAACGAGGCTTCGTGTCGTCTGCCGATGAAAGAATAGCGTTGGCAGGGCTTTGGTCGATATTATTGGCATGATAATTATGAGATGTGCCGACATAAGTGTAGTCGAGACCATCATTTGCACGAACTTCACCATCAAAGTTGATGTAAGTCCCTAGATCAGGATCACGCTCAAACGAAAATTCAGATCCATCCTTTGCAAATTCAAAAAAACTTCTTAACCCGGTAACGTCTCCAGGAGAACCGAATTCACGCCCAATCCTAATTCTTCTCTTGGTGTGGTAATTAAGAAATTCTTTAGTCCCGGACATACTTGTAAATTCATCCCTGACTTGCGTGTCGGTACTCTCGAATGTATTTAATTGTCTGTCGAATTCTAAATAAGAATTTGCATATTTTATTCTTGAGTTCGCCATTATATCTCCGCGTATTCCATCCCGTTTGTCTCATATATTAGGCTTGATATCGTAACTAAGGCAGGCGGAGTTGCTCCTGTCCTGGCAAAGAAATCAAGTTTAATGTCGTACTTAGCTAATGTTAAGCCATCAAAAATAAAAACTCCATTTGTCGTGTTAACTGGGAATACTTTTGTCTCACTGGCAACAACTGTCATCCCCGGCCCAACAAGCGTTCCCACTCTGGCGGTAAGGCTTATAGTTTCCGCATCTGTAGTGAAGTCTATATTCAGCGTGACTCTGGTTGCATCTATATTTATACCGGCGGAAATATCATATTTTGCATCATCACCCTGTATAAGTGCGCTGTCCGTTGTGTTGTAGACAGCATCAGCGTTAGAGCCAGCCGTAGCATTAATATCAGACTCGGTGACAACTGAATAAACGCCGACATCAACATATTCTTTGGGCGGAACTTCCACTTTCAAATCAACCCCACTTGTGCCGGAGTCTATTACACGTATCTGGACCGGTTGGTTGCTAAGTCCAAGAGCCCCATTAAAAAAATTGGGTACAAAGGAATGAGTGATTCTTATCACGTCTCCAAGTTCCAGTATGTTGTTTTTAAATTTGGTTTCCAATTCTAATAAATTAGCAGGATTACCGTACCTACGGACAAGATTGCGGTGCAGCTCAGTTTGTAAATAAGTTTTAAAATCGGTGCCACCAGTAGCCCTTAAACCGCGAGAACTTACATCTAATTCTGGGAACTCCCCGTATTCAGTTATGGATGCACTTAAATTAAATCCCTGGTTGACTCTAAAGCTACCTGTGCCCCACTCATAAAAATAATTCCATGCAGTTTTATTTATAATTTTTTCATATTCTAAACTTGGCGCCCCGGCAATAAAATCATCATTATTAAAATCGCCAACAGACATCAAATCGTTCCATTGGTCTATTTTCCCAAGCTTAATTTTTCCCCCATCACTTATGTATCGGAAAAGTCCTAATGGCTTTAAAATATCTTCAGCCATAACATTAAGAGCATCATTTGGCTCTGAGAATAAGAATGTAAACTGCCAATTAAAATCATTAAAAAAATCCGTTTGTAGCCCTATAATGCCGGATATATCAACTAGATCTTTGTCTATACCAAGACCCCAGTTTTCCAGTCCTATATCGTAAGCCCCATTTGTTCCCGCTGCTGTGGTTGTAAGCAAATTTAAAAGAATCTGCAAAGGCTTATCAACTAGATAATAAATCTCTTTAATTTTTGTGCCTTTAACATGTTGCACCCGGTTAGTGCCATCTAACCCTCGCCCAACAATTATTGGTAGAATTAATATTCCATTAGTTGTATCATAAGTACCTTTTATAACTTCTTGGTCAATCATGACGTATGCATCCGTCGTCGATATGAAGGGTGGAGTCGTATAATTACCAAGAGAAGTATTTAGGCTGGTGGCCAAAGCTGAGCCTATATTTATTTTTCTAGTGCCAATGGTTGGAGCTGATCCATAACTGTTAACTATAGTTACAAAAGTTATTGTGGATATCGATATATCAATACTTTCAACTTCGGCCCACTCGGACGTGCCTGGAGTACCAGAGTCTAAGTATAGATCATCGCCCGCTCGTAAATCCGGGTGAATAGGGAAAAACGTAACTGACATAATCACTGCAACGCTAGAGCCTGCTGTTATCGGAGCTGCGGATTGCGCCGCATAATCAGCTTTAGATATGGTCGAGAGAAGATCTCCTGATATAATGCCGCGAAATAATATATCATCGTTTTTCGGAAACAAATCTTCAACCGTGAATTTGTAAGTGCCCTTATTCACATCTATTTCCTCGATGCGGCCAACCAAAACAGTTAGGAAATCAGCTTCATCTAAAGCTTTAAATCCTTGTTTTATTGTAGCTTGAATTCCAAGTAAATTGTCAGCAGAAATCAAGCTTGTGATCTCTGCATCTTTATCAATTATATCTATCTCGGCGTAACTATTGCCCGATCTAGGATCTACAAATATTTCATGCCTGTTATTTATTTTTATGTCTTCGATGTATGTTTTGTGGTTGGCTGAGATATCGGCATAAGTCCCGGATGCAAACTTAGTAGTGATACCATCAAATTCAACTACCCAAATGGGAAACTTGTTTTGCTTGGCATTTTCAATATCGTAATTAGCGTTAGTTGTTATCATACAAGCCGTCTCTGTTCTCTATCAAGCAGCGGGATTAATTCATTTGCAACAAACTGCCTGTTGATTGGCTGCGTCGTGTTTATTGTTAAATTAACAGAGCTGTTTCCTTGTGGACTCTTACCTGGTTCCGTTACAGTTATACGCTCACCTGCCCGCGCATTAAAAGAAACCTGTGTGTTGTCACCCAGGGAAGGTTTCCCAGGCACAACGAAAGAACCCCCGCCAGCGAACCCGCCTGCTAGTTGAGCGCCTGTTTTTGCTCCGCCAGGCCCTCCAATAACAAACCCTATTGACGCGCCTATGAATGCGGCAACTGCCCTTTGGGCCAGCTGTTTAGCTACGCGCCCCAGGACATCGTCAAGCTTTTCGCCTTGCGTGACGCCAGCAGCAAGGGCTTGCGCAACATTCGCACCAATAGCAACCAGTTGTCTTTGAGAGTTTTTAGATGCTTCTATGGCTTCTTTTTTTTGTTTTTCCAATGTTATTTGGCGATCTGTTTGAATGGCTTCGTCTTCTGCTATCAGCTGCATTTGCACTTTTGAATCTAATTCTTCAAGAATCAAAGCGTTTTTTTGTTGCTGTGCTTCGATCTCTTCAATACCAGCGCTTGAATCAAGGGCTCTTTGACGCGCTTTTAGTGCCGCAATTTCTTTGTCAAGAGAGAATCCTTCAGCTTTGGCTTTATCTACTCCGGTTTTGGCTATTTTTAAAGCTGATATTTTTGCTTGTTCTTTTGCTGTTTTTTCAAGGGCAATTAATCTTGCATTCTCGTCTTGTTTTAACTTCTTAGTAGTTTCGGCCGTGTTAAAAAGCTGTTCTGCGTATCTTTCTTCCGCTGATGTCGCTACTACTGTCGTCTCGCTAAGCCTAGCTCTCTCGGTCAAAACTTCTTTTGTAGTTTTTTTAATAAGTTGATTAGTAAGCACAAGAGCCGCTTGTTGCCGGCTTAATTCTTCCCCCTTTTTTACAGCATCAATTTGAATTTGGATAAGAACTTTTTGAAACGTGCTAGCATTCTCATATTCCGCATTGAGATTAGTTAAGATATTTTGATTCTTTAAGACGGTTTCGTTTACTTTTTGGAGAGACTTATTCCAATCATCAGATATACCAATCAACGATTGAAACTTTGCATCTATTACATCCCAGATTGACGCTCCAGTACCAACGCTTATAAACATAGAATTCATCGATTTAACTATATCATTAAGCGCTGGGATCAATAATTCGCCTGCGGATTGCGATGCGTCCTCAAAATTAGCCTGCAAGCGTTTTAACTGATTAGCGTAACTATCTGCGGTTCTCTCGGCATCTCCCTGAGCGTCCTTAGTCCCTGCAAGCAATAACTCGTAACGCAGTTGAACTTTTTCAAGCTCTGTTAATGTTTTTGTGTTTTTAAGCATGCCGCGATCAAGCGCAGCTTGCTTTAAGGTGGATTCTGTTATAATTACCCCGTACTTGCGCACGGTCTCGGTGTTGCCTACCAACGCACTCTGGAAATCTCTCAGCACATCAGCGTCAGCCTGATTATTGAAAGACGCTACATCAACGCCAAGCTTAACAAGTGCCTGTGAGAATTCGGCTGACTTGCTAACACTAAACCCCAAGGGGATAAAGGTATCTTGTAAACTAGCAGCCCATTCTTTTACATCGCGAGTAGACCGACCTATATTCTTCGCAAATTGCTCAAAGAACCGATTATTTACATCAGCAGCTTCTTTAAATACTGTATTGAATTTACTCTGGGTCTCTTCAGCGTCACTCGCAGCAGTAATAAATTGCCTTAAGACAACCACGCCAATGCCGCCTGCAAGAACTCTTTTTATATTAGAAAACTCTTTGCTTAGTCCGCTTAAAGATTTTTTTGTTTTATTAACAGACCTATCAACTTTTTTAAAGTCCTTCCTGATATTAACAGTCACTTTGCCGACTTGAGCATCGAGAGTTTTTAAATCTTTTGCATCAATATTTATTTCTATATTAATTGCCATGTTTTCGCCTTAATTTCTCCGCATCTCTATCGGCTTTTTCATTAAAGATATTTTTAATTTCAGAAAATACATCAAACAAATTCTCATATTTAAATTCTGAATCAATATTCAACATCTCAAGAGCCAACTCAGAAAGCCCATATTCTTTTGCCTGCTCTAATTTATTGTAAGCAGAAATAAAATTGCCCGTTTCCGCATCGATATTGGGCCGACTTGCAAACGGGCAACGGGGGCAAAGATCACTTGTCTTACGCTCTGTCTTACACTCTTCGCAGCTTTCTAAACTAGCCCCACTGTGATCGAACTGCCAATATAGTAATTCTTTTATTTTTTTTTAATACTATCAATGTCAGTAAACCCGCTTGTATTTAATGCCATTCTGAACATCCATAGAATCCTTTTTTGTGTATGAAAATTTGATGCGTAAGCCTTTTTGTTTTTTATATTGCATTCTATTGGCTCATCATTATCGTTTAAAACCCCTTCCCAATCAATTAAATGGTCATCGAGAAAAGATAAGTCTGTCAATCCTTTCACGGCGAACGATGAAAGCCATTTTATTTTGTACCTTTCATCATCATCATAGTCAAACCATTGTTCTGGGTTGTTGTCCTTGCTAATTTTCATTTTTGCCCTCAATAATAAATTATAATAGTAAATAACTTGTGCCTGTTGTATTCCTTACGAATAACTCCAAAGGCTGAACTGAGCTTATCCCTGCAACCGCTGACTGAGCTCTTAATGACGTCATTTCCAATGTTTCAGGAATCCTGCCCGGTCCACTAGGATCGCTTTCAAAACTGGTTATCTTTAGCTCAGGCATACTAAGTACTACAACATACGTAACGGCGGATATAGTAGCCCCTTCAAAAGTGATTTGGCATTTTTTTAAAGTATTTGCATTGAAATCATTTAAATCATCTGCACTTGTATATTCAGGAAAAGTGAGTTTTAGAGTAATTTCCGGAAAGCCATCTTCCACTGGTATACTGGTTAGACCCGGAGTAGCTAGCGGATTATCGCATGCAGTATAATCAAGGGCATAATTCCTTGTTACCGTCAATTCAAAACTAGACGGACATACCGTTGTGGTCAACGACCCAGATGATGAGTCTTCGAATAAAAAAACACCTACTCCAAAAGGCACACGATTTTCATTCGTCGTGTAAGTAACACTCCCCAGTGTGGTATTAGTTTGCCCAGTAGAAATTACGTTTTGTGCAATCCCGGAAACAGATGCTTGGACAATACCACCAGAATCGCCAGAGATTGTGAATGTATTTGGCAGCCACGAAACACCTTCTCGTACCGTCACGCCATCAAACAGAGCTATCGTGCCAAACGTGTTTGCAGTGTCGGCAAAAATACCCCCATGGGTGTACTCAGAGCCAGCCCCAGCAGTGAGGTCCGCGCCCATTATTGTAAAAATAGGTGCCCATAATTGCCCATCAAATCTCAAGTCGCCGGAATACCCGAATTCTGACGCTATATTCCCACTATCCATAAATTCTAACAAGCTAACGCCAGCAGATTCATCTGGTAATTGTTCTACTGTATTGTAGCTGGCAGAAATGTCTTTAGTTAAAATACCTTTATCAACAGCATTCACGCTGACAGCGGTGCCCCAAGTAGAGCCTACACTATAAGCTAATGTTACATCACGTCCAACGCTCATTTTTTATCCTTTTCTTTGTATTGCTCAAATAAGGGCTGTGTTTTAAAATCCCAGTCATCAGGCAAAACGATAACTTGCTTCGGATTTAATCGCCCGAATATAGGGCTGTAAGTTGGCTTATTGCCGTTGTAAATACCTTTTGTTTTACCGGTCATCTTCTGATGCATATCACTTGTGTAACTCATATTGTCTCCGCAACAACTCATTTAGCAGTTCACTACCAGTTCAACTGGAAATATTTTAATCTCACATACATGGCCACCCACAGAACCATACATATCATTAGCAAAAACTTCTAATTGTGATGGCCTAATCATATGGGAAACCGATCCGTTTAAAGTACTATTTGTTTTTAAATCAAATTGGTCCATCACATTATCTACGATTTGCTGAAAGACTTTTTCACTTGCAGCCGAATCATCTAATGAATAAAACCCGTTGATTGCAAACTCATGGGTCTTATCAACGTTCCCATCTGTGCCACCGAATTCCGAAACAACAGCTACTCTTGATATTTGCCACGTGTTTATCGTTGTTCCATTTTGAAACAACGTCTTATAATCGTTCTCTTTTGAGACATATCGCAGATATTCATAAACATTCGCTGTATTCGCTGCTGTCTCGACAATCGTTTTTATTTCTGCTGTTATTGCTGCATAGCTCATCTAGCGCTTGTATTCCATGCTTGACGTTCTAATTGCACGCTCGTACTGGAGCCGGATCGCCTTCCATACCTAATTTCATCTGCAACCACTTGGGCTGACGTAGTTACATTCCATGCCTGAGTTAGAGTGTCCGACGTGACAATAATAGAATCTATCGTCACCCATGCCCCTTCTGCATCTAAAAACTGCTTCACTAGCGTGTCGGCGTTTCCGGCTGAGCTCCATTTATGGTACAAAGTCTCAAATGGGGCGCCAGGTATCATTATGGTATAATCGCCCGCTTCTAATGTAGAGCCAGTCCGATCCGCTTCCATCATATAACCCTGACCTTGGAAATAGCCCATCTGGTAACCCTCTGATGCAGCCATAAATCCAAATAGCCCAACAATTATAATTATTAAAACTTTTTCTAATTTAGACATCAGATGTCACCCTTTCAATTTGCCCTATTGCTCGTTGATAAAATCTAATTACTTTATTTTTTTCTTGTTTCTCAGTAGTCTCAAACATCTCCACTGCTTTCGTTACTTTTTTAGCGATTTTTCTTGCCACCAAATAAGACGTTGAACGCAATCGCTTCCCGGACACCTTCAAAACCCTTCGTACCCACAGCTCCAAACTTGATCCAACTCCCCATGGCGGGAATTTACCTGGACGCCGGCCACGCTCTACAAATTCAACATACTTTGCTCCGGGATTCTGTGCGAACACTACGCCCCGAGTCAGAGTTGATTTCGAAGTAATCGAATTTCGAAGTATACCAAAATTAACAGGTGTTTTTTCTGCTACCTTATTTTCCAGGTGAGATGTAGAAAAAAGCATGGCGTTTAACAGTTGCTTCTCTATCTCTTTCGGGATACTCTTAGTATTACCGGTTACCGTTACACTAGTCATCGTGATAACCTGTTATGAAATATCCATGATCGTCCGTCTGACATCACAGTGTCCACATCCACGTAAGAACCATGGGCAACAACATCGTTGTCACCTTTATTGATAACGTCATTATATTGCTTCTCTAAATTCTCGCCAATAGTGCGCCATTCCAAGGATTTCGCTTGATAATCAACAACGTCCGCGCTGATAGTGCTATCAATATGGTCTCCAAATTCAGCGGATATCGAGTAAGCACATAACGCAGATGCCAAGTTAACCAGCGGATTATAAAAAGTACTCGGGACATCATCAACACTATCAGTCAACACGTATGATGTTGAATAATGTAAAACAAAGCCTTCGCTAGCACTCGGAGCGTTGTCGGTAAAAGTCACATAATCGTCAATACTAACCGTTGCTCCAGTAGTGTAAGTATTAGCAAGATTGGCAGACAAAGATAATACACCGGTAGAAAAATTCCCATCATCAGCCAAATAAACAACATCAAAGTTAGTTCCCTGAGAAATAGTAACGGGGAAACCTTTTCGATAGAAAATAGCATCACTTGCAGTCGTCAATGTTGCTGTGTCATTCCCGGATGTGCCCGTGACAGCCCTGCCAGTTTCGTCAGCTTCTTCCGTAGCAAACGCATTGGAGTCGACAAACAACTTCGGTATAAAACCAATTGGGTATTCAATTTTTTCCACAAATGAAACAGTACGCACCCAATCAGCCGGTAATCTATAAGTCATATTGCCATTACCGATTGATGTATATTTTGACCGTTTTGCAAAATCGCCCGAAAACCTTAAAATAGCCTCGTCGAACCTTTCGCCAATCTCGGTGTTTGTTAGGCGTTCATCGGCGCCAGTTATTTGCAAAACAGATCGAATCAATGCAATACTGTCTGTTCTAGTTGCCATAATAAATAGGGGCCAAAGCCCCGTTCTTCACCTTTAGTTTGAAGTATATTCAATAACTACTAACATCGCCGGGACCGCCAATCCAGTACCTACTTTCTCGAATTCAATTTCCACATTTTGGCCCGCTGTTAAACTGGTCGCAGTTGAGATCGTGACTGAATTATCGATGTTCGCGGTTAGGTCATTCCCGGATGTAAGATCGAGATTCGCAAACTCAGCCGACGCGGTATCGAAGTTCAAGTGCGTAGTATTTGTGTTCGCCCCTGAAACCGCTGTAATCGGATTAACTTTAATCGCATTGATATCGCACGCATACGGAGCGCTAAAAACCGGGTATGATTCCGTCGCGGTTGCGGCCGCATGAGCTGGCACTATCGTAATCTGCCGATCGCCACCCGTAATATGTTTAATTGATTGCATATTATGTCCTTTATTTAAAATTAAGGCCAAATTAATGGCCTATAAATTACGCTACAATACCACTATAGAACGCGCGGTGTTCAGTTGCTTTTACAGCCCAGATGTGCCTGATTTTCCAGGTTATCACATCGGCATTAAAAACAGAACCAACAGTCTGCTGGTTCTGCACGAACATCTCAGGTTCGCGACGCCCACCCAAGAAGGAAACATCAATACCGTCGGAATCACTCGGGGAAACAGCAAGATACCAATTGTTATTGCTAGGAGAGTCCAGCGTTGTTAAATCAGGATCTACGATCAATTCAAGGCCGAAATCATTAATAAAATCATTCGGCACTGTTTCTGCCCGACCGTCAAGCATCGTGACGCGGTTATTTAATATATCCCGAGCATTCGCCCAATTTCCACTCGTGACAATTAAATACGCTGCTTGTAACCCTAAAATTTCTCCTGAGTCTAGTTCTGTCTGGTCTGCTATAGCAGTAAGGCCAGTTCGTAACGTCGCAGAAGACAGGGCCGATGTAGTCGTGTTGCTATGCCCGGAAGAGTCAAACAAAGGGGTTGCATCGTAGTCCATATTCGCATTAGTAACAAAAACGTTCATCACGGCTTTATTTAAAGTCCTGATAGCCGCTTGGCCCATTTTCTGGACGCTTCTGCGCATAACGCCGATATCGTCATCAGTAATGGCTTCAATACTAACCGGATATGTGTTTCCATGCTTAGTTACCGAGTATGTAGACTCCTCGTCGCTTGGTTTGTCAAAATTAGAGTACGCCTGATCTTCGTTGACATCAGACAGATCATCGAATCCTCCGATACGGACAGAACGTAATGGCCTAAAATCTTTTGCTGATTTAATAGTTACGAATTTTTGCCAATTCTGGCGGTTTGGCTGGCGATACGCTTTAATTAGGAAGCGGTTCATAGAATTCGAAAGGGCAGTTGCGAAATCTGCCGTAGTAGTAGTGGACTCTTTGAGACTGAAATGAGCGAATGATTTATCAAAGTCACTTGACCCCTTCAAATACCCTCGATATTCAGATTCAGTCATCCTGCTTCCAGCCGGTCTATTCCCCAGGTTCATCGCTGTCATAATAATTTGGGCTGTTTCGAGGCTATCGCCATAAAACCCCAAGCAATCATGAACGGCTTCATGAAGTCCACCGTAAGGTTTAACCCCATCAACGATTTCATTGAAATTCCACATGGCGTCAAGTCGCTTCGTTACTATATCAAGGCGTTCATCTCCAACCTGGATGCCTTGACCTCTCTCTTGCCCTTCAACTTTTAAAACCGACTCTTTCAAGTTCTTTTCAAGATCTTGCTGGCGAGTCAAGACGCGATCAATGATAGATTCTTCAATTGTATCAAATTCATTTAATGTGGCTCGAACCATTTTCAGCGATGATTCTGAAAGTTTCGATTCTTTTAGTTTTAAATCGATAAGGTTTGCATCAGCGACCTTCTTTTCTTTAGCTTTCTTTTCCTTGGACTCTTTCAACGCCAAGGCTTCATCGATTAGCTTCTGTGCTTCCTTAACAGTCACTCCGCCTTGCGCATCATTAGGCTTAATAGTGCTAATTGCTTCTACCAGACGTTCAACCGTTGCGTCGCCCGGCAGACCTAACTTGAAGGCTTCATTCAACCTTTTGATTAAATCGTTCATCTCATTTTCCTTATTTTGTTCACTTGCGGTCATTCGCAACACTTTTCCGCCAGCAGATGGATTGCTGACAACTGTGACTTCATCTATTTTGTAAAATTCCTGCACTATCGACTCATGGACTCTCCCCTTTCCATCGATCGAGAACCCAGGTAATTTGATTCCTGATTCAATACTGTTCTTAAGCAAATCTCTCAACCACTGAGCAGCTACCTTGAAGGTGGCAACAACTCCCGTCCCTTCAACGAATCTTGCATTAACATACTGGCCAACAAGATTTTTGAGAAAGCCACCTTTTCTATCAACTTCATCAGGCAGATGATCGAACTTTCCGAACTGCCATGCAAAAGCTTGCACTCCTTCAAACAGAGAAACCGATCTCTTGAGTAGTTCGGCTGGGTAGGTGATCCCGTTCTTGGATTTCCCTGGCTCGATAAGAACAACTTCAAATTCTTTCCCTTCTTTGCCAGCTTCTAAAACTCTGCAAGATTCGGAAAAGGATTGAATTTCACGCTCTCTCTTTTTTGCGTCTTCTTCAGTGTCAAAAGTGCCGAGTACTTTCACACCGTCTTTTGACATTAAAACGAATTTGCCATCTTTTTTAACTATCATAAACCATCCATAAACAAAAAAAACCGCCGCGAACTTACGCTCACGGCGGTTTAATAAAACGAACCAAATTTATTATGTCACTTAACAGTATGATACAGGATAAAAGGATTCATGCCAATGTCAAGAAGTATTATATAGACGCCGGTCTTTCCCGGCTGTCACATGGATATTAACTGGTACATAGCCGTATAAGGAGCGACCTTAGACGAGCAACCGTTTCACATGCCCATCATGTTTCACATGCTTTATTTTTTGAGATGTTCTTCATTACTTAACTGACCTTTCTTAATAACTTGCGCCCCGCATGCACAAACAATTTTTACATTATAACCCCCCGAAATAATATATCTTATCTGTGCAAAATTTGATACTCTATTCTTTATTAGAAGGACGCTTTGATCCCCCTGCAGGAGCACTCGTTGACAGCTTTGGCATCTGATCAAATCTAAAGTTGAATTTATCATTGGTGATGAATGTTTTGCCATTTTCTACCTGCTTTATTTTTACTGCAAAATTATAAGAACCATCTTTTTGTTTGTCGTAACATAACACATTCTTGATAGTCCTCCCTAGTTTATTGCGAGCAGAATGGACTTGTTTTAATTGCTTTTCACTTAGATGATACATTTTAATTCTCCTTTTCTTCTAATTAAATTTTATCTGTTATGTCCGATCAATTTTAAAATAAATTATCGGTTCTTCGCAATAAATTGATAATTCACAAGCGGTTTTTGTTGCTTTTTTAGTATCGTGGTTTAAAAACAAAGCAGCCAACGCAAAATCCTCGCCAGCGCCAATGGCTTCGTATTCTAGTATTTCTGTCACAAAGAAATCGCTGATATAAAACGCTTTCTTTTCAAATATAATGATATAGGAATTTGACAAGTCGCTTTTATCCGTGCGCTTTTTCTTCCATTCAACAAACTCACCTAAAAAAATCAGGATTGCATCTTCAGATGCAGCTTCTGGTTTACGGCTTTTGCTGTACATCTGCAGCAGGCTTGCTTCTTCGGCATAGCCTACACTGCCGATAATCAATCCATTTATCTTGCAAAGCTTTGAGAATTTATCTTTGCCTTTTTCCTGGGTCCATCCCCGCACAGAGATCGAATCTGAAGCAATTTCAATGTATTCTTCGGTAACACGGCAGCAAACGATACTCATGGTTATAATCTCTTTTTTTATTAATTTCTCATCACTAACACTCGCCTGCATCGACAATTTACTACTTCTTTGGCTGGTAGCCTTGGATCATACGGGCCCTTTGCTGGAAACCCACCAACAATAAAATCTTTATTTATTCCTATCGGGGTCCCGCCTGATGCCGGGTTCGTTTGGGCCCCGACTTCGACATGAGTCTTTCTCACTCGGCCATCTCCAGCGGTAAGCCAAAACTTTTCAGTTTTCGGGGCGACTATCGCTATTTCTTTTGCCCTTAAATCTTGTGATACACTTAAAACTCTATTGATTTCAGTTCTCGTCACGAATTCAGCGCGGGCTTTTGCGCTTCTAAACACACCTTTTTTAATCGATGTACCAATGTTATTTATAACTTCATTTAAAGGCAATTCACCTTGAACCCCAAGAAATATTTGGGTGTTGATGTTCTTTCTGAGATCATTCGAAACGCCCGTAATCAGGTCCCCCGAGAAATTAGTCATACCAATCAATACCGAGTCGTCTATTGCCGGCAGAGCTTGAAGAATTCTCTTACCTTCATCCGTTAAGCTTAAAGCGCTATCTGTTATTTCTGAACCAGCAAAAAAGGCCTTTTCACTATCTGCGGCAATAGCAGCACGGGCAGCGTTATCGAAAATCCTAATTTCCTGGTCAATCATTTGCTTAATAGCAGCCAAATTAGTGTTATCAAGTTGTACGCTAGACAATCTTGCCGCCAATTCAACCCTTGCCGTACGAAGATGACGTATTATTTTCTTTATTGTAACATCGTCAAGTTTATTCGCTTCTCTTATTAACGCAAGCTGTCTTCTGATGAAACGTTCTTCATTTGTTGGCATCTATTGTTTTATTCTTTAATGATACATTGGGGCCATGCATTTGAGCTAGGCTTTTCTTTTCTCAAAGTATCTATAGCACGATTCATCACCCGGCTCATTAAATACTTAATACTCAGTTCTTTGTTTCTTTTTTGCTTGTTATCAATGTTGTTTGCATCAATTCCATTATCCATAAGACTCCACCATTAGATTATTCACAGTTATCGGGTCCACTTCTAGCTCATTCTCTTTTTCCGGCGGAGCCATTAATTCATCAACTAAATCATCGGGATCAATTTCTATATCAAGCAATTCGTTAATCATATTGCTATTGATTTTATTAGCGTTCTCTTGAGATATTAAACCAGCACTTATTTGCTGTGAAATAGAAGCTGTTAGCTGAGTAAAAGCTACTGCGTTTAAAACTAAATCTTTAGGGAATACCCGGCCATGAATAATGTCAAATGAGATATTCGTTGATTCATTAATAACTCCGACATCAGTATGCTTTACTGCGGCCTGAGCTTGTAATAAACTAAAATGCAACATTGTGTAAATCATTGTTGACACCCTACGCTGATCTCTCTCCATCAACCAGATAGTCGGCCTTGCTGATTCTCTTGCAACCCCCTGGTTGGTTCCATCAGGGTCACCGAACATCCAGGGCTGCATTCTAGTACCTGAAAGGATTTGCTTGCGTTGCAATTTAGCCATATCTGATTTGTCGTTTGCTTTAAGGTCAGGAGTCATAATTGTCTGTTTAATCTTTTCATTGTGGACAAACACGGAGCCTGGAGAAGGAGCCTTCCCATGTGGGAAATTCTTTTTTTTATAATAATCCATCTCATCAGGGCTAGCCCCTTGTACCTCAACATCAATGAAGAAAGAACTTAGCAAAGACCATCTCTGTAGTTCAGAAAACATACTCTGATCAAATAAATCCAACCAGTCAAGAACTGTAAGTAATTCCGGTCTTGACCTTGTTCCGTTTGTAGGCTTATTAAAACCAAAATAATAAATATTCCCATCAAATACACCATCTCTTTTCCTTACGATATCAAACAATCGCCCATCACTAAATTCATCAGGTTTCATTTTCACTTTATCATCAATTCGGGCATTGCCAGGGACTTTTAACACAGACGAAACATTAACAGGGTCAATGATGCTCAGCATTACTTCGCCATCTGTTACATTTATTT
>Ga0255052_10001304_pt1 | contig 18904 bp, 15 predicted proteins | sample JV7_2_21_MG_FD_188632 | JGI IMG/M metagenome (GOLD analysis project Ga0255052, IMG submission 188632) | Seawater microbial communities from Jervis Inlet, British Columbia, Canada - JV7_2_21 | ecosystem: Environmental > Aquatic > Marine > Inlet | place: Canada: British Columbia | collected... | reverse complement strand
TATGATTCGAATCGGGATTGCGGACCGTCGCGCTCTCGTAGTGCTGGCCGTACTGGCTCCGGTCATTGAAAGACTCGGCGATAAGGTCGACACAGTTATCGCCAGTTACGCAGAAGATGCCGCCACAGGTTTACTGCAATTCGGCGTCGTTACCGGTGTCATTATCGGCCTTGCCATTGCGTTCGGACTCGTCGTCATACTCGCAATGATCTCCGTTGCTGCAGCATTTCTGCGCTATCACAACTTCGAGTTGTTTCTGAATGAAAACACTTTGCGTTCGCTCGGTGGATTACTAACGCAGCACGAAATGTCCATGCCCCTCGGAAAGATCCAGACGCTGCACCTCGAACAGGGAATCGTAATGCGCTCCCTGGATCGTTACCGGCTGACTGCTCATCAGGCGAGAAGCAGTCATAAGCAAGACAAGCTCAAGAACTTCATCGTGCCAGTCCTCACCGCGGCACAGGCCAATCATCTGAGAGAACTATTGATGGCACCGGAAGGTGATGCGTTGATGCAGATCCCGACAAGCGATGAGTTCACCGCTATCTCACCGTATTACATGCGCTCACGAATTCTGTTTGTGGGATTAATACCGACATTCGTCGGGACTGCTTTTTTCTGGCAACTGGCCGGACCCTTGAGCCTGGGTATCCTGCTGTGGCTGCCAGCGTCAATCCTGTTGGCGTATCAGAGCTGGCGGCGCGCTGGCTATCTGTGCAGCGAGGAAGGATTTGTGCGTCGATCAGGTGTGATCGGCTATCGATCGGTGGCCCTGCTGTATCGGAAGGTACAGCGAGTAACCGTTACCGAATCGCGATATCAGCGACGCAAAGGTCTCGCGAGCGTGCGTGTTTACATGGCATCGGGCAGTGTTCGCATTCCCTACATTGAGCATGCCACTGCGAAGCAGCTGCGCGATTATATTCTTTATAAAGTGGAATCGAGCCAGCAAGCCTGGCACTAGCCCGGATAATTCAGACATTGAAACGGATACGGATTACGTCGCCTTCCCTGACGATGTACTCCTTACCTTCCAGGCGCATGCGACCCGCCTCTCTCGCACCCAGCTCACCGTTGCCCGCAACGAAGTGGTCGTAATCGATTACCTCGGCTCGAATAAAGCCCTTCTGGAAATCGGTGTGAATCTCACCAGCCGCCTCCGGCGCCGTTGCGCCGACCTTTGTCGTCCACGCACGCACTTCCTTCGGGCCCGTCGTAAAAAAGGTCTGCAATTCCAGTAGAGCGTATCCGTGACGGATTACGCGATTGAGACCGGGTTCCTTGGCGCCGAAGTCAGCCAGGAACACGGACTTGTCTTCCTCGTCAAGCACAGCGATCTCGGCCTCGATCGACGCACAGATCGCGACTACCTCGGCACTCTCATTCGCCGCATATTCCTCGACCGCCTTCAGGTGCGGGTTATCAATAAAACCGTCCTCGTTGACATTCGCGACGTACATGACCGGCTTGCCCGTAATCAGGTGCAGATCGCGCAAGATATTGCGTTCATTGTCATCCCGCTCAAGCGAACGAACAGGCAAACCTTTATCAAGGTGTTCCTTGACCTTCTTCATTGTGTCGCGAATATAAAGGTCTTCCTTTTTCGCTGTCTTCGCGTTCTTCTCGGCCTTGTACAGTTGCTTCTCGACAGATTCGAGATCGGCAAGCGCCAATTCGGTATTGATTGTCTCAATGTCGTCGATCGGATCAATCGCATCGGACACATGCGCCACGTCATCGTTCTCAAAACAACGCACAACATGTGCGATTGCGTGTGTCTCGCGAATGTTCGCCAGGAACTTGTTGCCGAGACCCTCACCTTTCGACGCGCCCGCGACGAGTCCTGCGATATCGACGAACTCCATCGTGGTCGGTATGGCATTTTTCGGATTGACGATGCGCTCGAGCACGCCGAGCCTGGGGTCGGGCACCGGCACAATGCCGACATTCGGGTCGATCGTGCAAAACGGATAGTTCTCGGCGGGGATTTCGGCAGCCGTTAGTGCATTGAACAAGGTTGACTTGCCGACGTTCGGCAGTCCGACGATGCCACACTTGATTTCCACCTATTCTTCCTCGGGGTCTGCCCTGGTATGGAGCTCTTTCATCGCGGCATTCAGGCCCTCGTCGACCAGGGTCGGAATGACCGCAATCGCCTCGTCCACATTGTCCTCGACGGCCCGTTCAATAGTCGATGGTCCGCGTTTCAGAACGTAGTTCGTAACTTCTTCCTTGTCGCCGGGGTGGCCAACGCCCAGGCGCAGCCGCATGAAATCCGCCCCGCATTGCTGCATGACATCTCTAAGGCCGTTGTGCCCGCCATGACCTCCGCCCTGCTTCAGGCGTACCGTGCCCGGTGGCAAGTCGATCTCGTCGTGGGCTACAAGCAGGTGCTTCGGACTCAATCGATAGTAATCGAGCACACTGCGCACCGGACCACCACTCAGATTCATATAGCTTTGTGGCTTGACGAGCCAGATTTCGCTGCCGCTGATACTCACTCTGCAACACTCGGCGTCGAACTTCTTCTCATAGCGAAACTCGCCCCCATACTTGCGTGCGAGCGCATTCACGAACCAGAAGCCCGCGTTATGCAGCGTGCGCTCATACTTGTCCTCGGGATTTCCGAGACCAGCAATAATGCTCAGGTGCGTCATGGGATTCGAATCTTAAACAAAAAGGCCACCCCAGGGGTGGCCTTTATGTCAGCTATCTTGCGATGGCTAGTCCTCTTTTGACTCGCCTTCGTCGGATGACTCGGCCGGGGCCTCGCCTTCCGCAGCAACTTCGCCCTCTTCGCCTTCGATTTCCTCGCCTTCGAGAAGCTCTTCCTCGACCTCTTCTTCGATTATTTCTTCCTTGATGATGTGTATCGATACGATCGGCTGGATTTGTTCGACTTCCTGCGCCAGTTCCGGAATCTCGACGCCTTCCGGCACCGGAATGTCGGCCATATACATCAGTCCATCGAGTTCCAGCTCTGAAATATCGAGCTCGAGGTACTCGGGCAGGTTCCTCGGCAGACAGACAACTTCAACATCGTTGCGCATCTGCGACACTGTGCCACCGCCATCCCTGACGCCAACAGCGATATCTGCGCCGACAAGGTTAATCGGCACATTCATGCGAATCACCTGGTCCTCGACGATGCGCTGAAAATCGAGATGCATCACGCGAGGTTTGGACGGATGCCGTTGAATGTCCTTGACAATCGCAGCCTGGCTTTTTTCGCCGACCTTGATGTTCAGGACGCTCGAATAGAACGATTGGTTCTCGAGTTCGCGCATGACCTTGCCATGGTCAAATGTAAGCGAGCGCGGCGGGCGGCCAGCGCCATAGATGATTGCGGGTACCTTACCCTGGCGACGCAGGCGGCGGCTCGCACCTTTCCCTGAGTCCTCACGAATATCCGCAATCAGATTGAATTTTTCAGCCATGACTGAACTCCGTTATCTGATTGATTTTGCTTGAAAAACCTCAAGCATGAACCCGACCAAAACTGCGACCGTTTCGGTCAGGGGCGCGCATATTAACCGGGGTCAGAGCCCTTTTCAAGGAAAAAGGCTCTGATCCCTAGTCTACGTACAGCGAGCTGACGGACTCTTCCTCTGCTATGCGCCGCATCGTCTCTGCGAGTAGTTCTGCCGTGGGGAGCTGGCGAATCTTGGCGCAGGCCCGGGCTTCCTCATTTAGCGGGATCGTGTCGGTCACGACGACCTCGTCGAGCTCCGATTCACTGATTCGGCCTACAGCCGGTCCGGAGAGAACCGCGTGAGTGATGTAAGCGCGCACACTTGCCGCACCGTTTTTCTTCAGTGCACCGGCCGCCTGACATAGTGTCCCCGCGGTATCGACCATGTCGTCCATCATGATGCAACTCTTGCCTTCGCACTCGCCGATGATGTTCATGACTTCAGACAGGTTCGCTTTCGCGCGACGTTTGTCGATTATGACGAGGTCTGCATCGTCGAGTCGTTTTGCCAAAGCACGGGCGCGAACAACGCCACCGACGTCAGGGGAGACAACGACCATGTCTGCGTACTTCTGCTTATAAAGGTCACCCAGCAGAATCGGAGATGCGTAGACGTTATCAACGGCGATGTCGAAGAAACCCTGAATCTGGTCAGCATGCAGATCGAGGGTCAGAACGCGATCAACTCCAGCCACCTCAATCAATTTCGCTACGAGTTTCGCGGTGATTGGCACCCGGGCGGAACGCGGCCTTCGGTCCTGGCGTGCGAAGCCGAAATACGGCATGACTGCCGTTATCCGCGCGGCCGACGCGCGCTTGGCCGCATCGGCCATAACGAGCAACTCCATCAGATTTTCAGATGTTGGCGGGCAGGTCGACTGAACAATAAACGTCTCACGACCGCGGATATTCTCGAGAATCTCGACGTTGATTTCGCCGTCGCTGAAGCGACCTACAAGAGCACGTGCAAGTGGCAAGTGCAGGTAGCGCGCAATATCATGGGCGAGTTTCGGGTGCGCGTTGCCCGAAAAAACTGCCATTGATGCCGGATCCACGATTTTCCCCTAATCGATTCAAATGGCTGGGGCGGCAGGATTCGAACCTGCGGTACACGGGATCAAAACCCGATGCCTTACCACTTGGCTACGCCCCAATACGCTGCATGTGCGGCGCAATTGTGCTGCGCTAGTCGAAGAAAATCCAGTGATCGATCACAAGACGAACTCTTGTGTCCGGATTTTCTGCGACCAATAATTTTGGCATCTGCTGGCCACCCCCAACATCATAGCGCGTAATACGAACGGACCAGTCACGTTGCACGAGACTCTCGAGTCGCCCTTCGCCGTCGACCTTGAACTCGGCCGCAGCCGACGGGTCCGGGATGCCCAGGGCCCAGTAGCGCAGGCTTGCGATCGGTATCGTCCAGCCGTGGCGTCGTCGGAGCTCGAGTTCGGCATCGTCGAGCTCAGTACGCACTCCGTCTTTGTCAGTCATGACGACGGATCGATCATCGCCGTCGAGCCGCAGCGTGCCAACACCGAGTGGGCCACTAACTGTGACACGATAATTCTCCTGGTCCTGTGACCAGCGCAGTTTGCCGTTAAAGCCATCCGACTCTGTCTTTACCGCGATACGGCCGCTGAATTCCCACTTATCAAGGTCGGCCAGTATGCGCGCACGAGTGTCCCAGCTGTCAATCTCGGGTAGTAGGGCACTGCGCGGAGCTGCACAACCGGAAATCAGCAGAACGGCCGTGGCCGCTCCGGCGATCCACGTTACGGAATCAGGGCATTTCGGGGAACAGGCGTTCACGCACGTCTTTCAGCAGTTTGCTGTCGGGGGCCTCCACCTCGGCAGCGGCCAGTAATTCAAGCGCCTGATCGTCTTGCTCGAGAGCTGCGAGTACCTCTACAAGATGCGCGGCGACCTCGTGATCCGGAAACCGGTCATATGCGACCTCAAGTTGCTCGAGTGCTTCTTCGTTTTTGCCGCGCTTGTGAAGTACCCAACCGAGGCTGTCAATGATTGCGGCACTTTCCGGATCGAGCTTGAGCGCCTTGCGGATCAACTTCTCCGCCTCACGGTACTCATCTGTCCGGTCCGCGAGCGTGTAACCCAGTGCGTTCATCGTCATTGAACTGTCCGGCCAGCGTTTCGCTGCCTCGCGATATGCCTTGATCGAGTCGTCCAATCGATCCATTCGCAACATCAGTTCGGCCCTGCCCAGAGCAATCAACTCGTTATCGGGACGATAAGCGACCGCTTTGTCGTATCCATCCAGCGCCGCGGAATGGCGTCCGAGCGTGGCCAGCAACTGCGCCTGAGCCAGCACCATATCAACAGCGTAAGGCGGCCTGCTGTCGCCGAACTCATCGAGCTGTTTCAGGGCTGCTTCCGGATCTTCATTCTCGAATGCGATCAAAGCGCTGGCGCGACGCTGCGATGTCACTGCATTCTTGCCGGCTTTGACCTCGGAATACAGGCGAATCGCCCTGTCGAACTCACCGCGGTAATCGGCGATACGCGCCAGGTAAAAAAGCGCATCCGCCGCATAGTCGCCAGTCGCGAGCAGATCTTCGAAATCGTCCCAGGCTGCATCGAGGTTGTTTTGCCGGAAGTTGATGATCGCCATCATGCGCAATGCATCTGTGCGCGATGCACGTTCCAGTAAAACCTGATTGACCTGGCTCAGCGCATCGTCATCGCGCCCGGCGGACATATACATCAACGCCAGTTCCATGCGCGCATCCGGACTGGGGGCCGGGTCGTCACCGACGATGCGGGCCGTGTAGTCGATCGCTTTATCGGCCTCGCCCGACAGCAGCAGCGTACGCGCATACAACAGCTTGGCCTTTAGCCATTCGGGATCCAGTTCAATCGCGAGTTCTGAGCGCTCCATCGCGACATCCAGATCGTCTGCCTGCATTGCTACTGCGGCCACAGCGTATTGCGCCAGGGCTGAGTCCTCGTAGGGTTTCGCAAGCGACCGCATGAGTTCGTCCGCACGCTTCGAGTCCTCCTGAGAAATAAAGGCCATCAGCGTAAAGAGCCGTTGATCAGCCGGCTGCTCGCCACGCTCGATAAGGGCAGTGAAATTGCGGCGCGCATCGCGCATATCACCGACACGCAACTGGAGCTGTGCCAGGTGAATCAGAGCTTCATCGCTATCGGGATCGAGATCATGCCATCGTCTGGCCGCGCGCAGTGCATCATCATTAAAGCCAAGATCGAATGCCAGACGCGTCGCCTGACGTGCAATTTCGGCATCCTCACTGAGTTCTGCTGCCGTGCGATACTCGGCGGCGGCCTTGAGAAAATCATCATCATATAGCGCAATTTCAGCCTGCAGGATGTGGTCGGAAGCCGAATTCGTGACCTCGTCGCCTGCCTGCGAGAATGACGCCGCTGCGAAAATCAGCGCCGTGAGCATTGTGAAAGCGGGAAATCGGGTACAGAAGTCGTGCATTACTGCTCTATCAGTCATAGAAAGTGCCGCGTATTATTGCTTTGCATCGGTATCACAGACAAGGAACTGCGGCGTCAGTTCGCATACAATTATCGGCTATGCGGCTCCAAATACTCGGGCTGAACCATAACACGGCACCTATTGAAATTCGCGAACAAGTCGTTTTCGCGGGTGAAGAGGTAAGCCGGGCTATCGTGCACCTGCGTGATATGGACGGCGTCGACGAGGCCGTGTTGCTCTCGACCTGTAATCGCACCGAGTTTTACGTCATGACGAGCGACGCAGGTCGCGAGCGGCTGCAGGCCTGGTTACACGATGAGCGCAATCTCGATCCTGCGTTCAGCAACACGCTATTCACTTTCGATAGCGATGACGCAATACGGCATATATTCCGCGTCGCCTGTGGTCTGGATTCGATGATCCTTGGTGAACCACAAATCCTGGGCCAGCTGAAAGATGCCTTCCGCGACGCACAACAGGCAGGTACCGTCGGCAAACACCTCAGCCGTTTGTTCCAACACACATTTTCGGTCGCCAAGAAAGTACGCACCGACACGGAGATCGGATCCAATCCTGTTTCGGTCGCCTCCGCCGCCGTTAACCTCGCACAGCAGTTTTTCGCAGGATTTGGCCAGCACACTGCACTCCTTGTGGGCGCGGGAGTCACCATCGAGCTGGTAGCCAAGCATCTTGTGAAGAAAAACATCGGCCGCCTGTTTATCGCGAATCGGGACGTCGAAAAAGCTCTGCGGCTCGCAAGCAAGCATGGCGGTTATGCCGTGCCATTGTCCGAACTCGAAGGTACGCTGCCGGAGGCCGACATTCTGATCACATCGACGGCCAGTCCCGAGCCGGTGATTCTGCACGACCAGGTCCAGGCGGCCATGAAGACCCGGAAGCACAAGCCGATCTTCGCTGTCGACATCGCGGTACCGCGAGATATCGAAGCTGAGGTCGCCGAACTCAGCGACGTTTACCTGTACACGATCGATGACTTGCAAAAGGTCATTCAGGACGGCCAGACCAGCCGCGAAGCAGCGGCCATCGACGCCAATCGAATTCTCGATGACGAGATCGCCCGCTACCTGAATATTGAGCGAGCGAAGCAGGTATCGCCTGTAATTACCGCTCTTCGCGAACATGGCGAGACTATTCGCGATGGTGTGCTGCGAGAGGCACAACGTCGACTCGACAAGGGTGTCGATAGTCGTGAAGTTATCGAGTTTGCCACAGCATCGTTGATGAAGAAGCTGCTGCATAAGCCGAGCGTACGACTTCGCGAGGCCGGCGAAGCATCAGAGATAGAGGTCATCAAGGCAACGCGAACCCTGTTCGGCATCGACGACGACTGAGCAGAACTGAAGTGAAAGATTCCATACGCTACAAGCTCGAGTCAGTCTCCGATCGTTTCGAGGAAATCGCCGGCCTCCTCGCGGACCCTGACGTGATCTCGGACCAGAATCAGTTCCGGAACCTGTCAAAGGAATACGCGCGCGTCGAACCGATCGTCAAGCTATTCGGTGAATTCGAGGCCCTCGACGAGGACATCAAGGCTGCGCAGGAAATGGCCGACGATACGGACAGTGAAATTCGCCAGATGGGCCAGGAGGAACTGCAGGGCCTCACCATTCGGCGCGATGAGTTACTGCTCGAGCTGCAGAAATCGCTGATACCACCCGACCCAAACGATGCGGCGAATGTATTCCTCGAGGTGCGCGCCGGCACAGGCGGTGACGAAGCGGCAATATTCGCCGGCGATTTGTTCCGCATGTATTCGAAATATTCCGAGGCGATGGGTTGGTCCGTCGAGATACTGAGCGCACGCGAAGGCGAGCACGGCGGCTACAAGGAAATAATCAGCCGTGTCACGGGCAGCAGCATTTATGCGAAGCTCAAGTTCGAATCCGGTGCACACCGCGTACAACGAGTGCCGACAACTGAATCGCAGGGGCGCATCCACACCTCGGCGTGCACCGTGGCCGTACTGCCTGAAGCCGATCAGATTGAGGCGGTTGAGATCAAACCGGCTGAACTGCGCGTCGATACGTACCGGGCATCAGGCGCGGGCGGCCAGCACGTGAATAAAACCGACTCCGCCGTGCGGCTGACGCACCTGCCATCGGGAATTGTCGTCGAGTGCCAGGATGAGCGCTCGCAGCACAAGAACCGCGCACGCGCGATGTCGCTGTTGCAGGCGCGCTTGCTGGACGCACAGGTCACGGAACAAGCCAATGAGCAGGCCGAACAACGCAAGTTGCTGGTCGGCTCGGGGGATCGTTCCGAGCGCATCAGGACTTACAACTTTCCACAGGGCCGGGTCACAGATCACCGTATAAACCTGACCCTGTACAAGCTTGATGAGATTCTCGGGGGCCACCTCGATCAGGTCGTGCAGCCGTTGATCAACGAGCATCAGGCCGACCAGCTGGCCGCCCTGTCCGCCTGACCTTTCACTAGCCCTCCGGAGGCCTATGCGCACGGACTCGCAGCTGGCGTCTACATCTGCCGGCGCAGGTAGTTCAGAACATCCGATCGGGTAATGAGCCCGACAAAATCATCGCCATCCATGATCGCAGCGTAGGGCTGTACCTGCAGCATCGAGACCAGGTTGTTGATGCTCGCGTCCGTATCCAGCCTGATGAATGCGGTCTGCATGGCGTCCGCGACCGGAGAATTCATGAGTTCGGGGTGGCCATACACGTGCTGAATGATCGTCTCCTCAGTCACGATGCCGACCAGTCTGCCCTTGTCCATGACCGGCAACTGCGAAAACCCCGCGTTGCGCAGGCGATTGTGTGCCGTGGTTAAGACATCACCAGGCCCCACGGTAATCGTCGCATGCTCGTCGTGGGGTCGACCGACCAGATCGCGGAGGTCGCCGGTTGCTGCACGCTGTATGAATCCCTGATCTTCCATCCAGAAGTCGTTATAGAGCTTGGACAGATACTTGTTGCCCGTATCGACGGCGAATGTCACGACACGCCTGGCTTCTTGTTGTTCCCGACAGTACTTGAGTGCTGCCGCCAGCAACGTGCCCGTGGATGATCCGGCGAGAATTCCCTCGGACCTGAGTAGCTCACGCGCGGTCGCGAATGATTCATCATCGCTGATCGCATAGGCTTTCGTCACTTTTGAAAAATCAGCGATGTCCGGAATAAAGTCCTCGCCGATGCCCTCGACCAGCCAGCCGCAGCTTTTCTTCGTAAGATTACCGGTGTTGACGTACTCAGCAAGGATCGAGCCAACGGGGTCCGCCAGGATAATCTCGACATCTGGCGCGTGCTCGTTCAGGTATTTGCAGAAGCCCGCAGCCGTACCGGTTGAGCCCGCACCCATAACGATCGCGTCAACGCGACCGTCCAGCTGCTCGAGGATCTCCGGTGCCGTCGTCATCTCGTGTGCCAGTGGATTATCCGGATTGGCAAACTGATTGATGAAATAGAAGCCCCGCTCTGCTGCGATTCTCTCGCCGACATCCTGGTAATACTCGGGATGGCCTTTTTCGACATCGGATCGGGTCAGCACAACCTCGGCACCCATCGCCCGCAAGTTGAAGATCTTCTCCTGGCTCATCTTGTCCGGCAGGACGAGGATCAGCTCGTAGCCCTTCTGCGCGGCAACGAGCGCGAGCCCGATGCCGGTGTTGCCTGCTGTCGCCTCGACGATCGTATCGCCGGGCTTGATGTCGCCACGCCGCTCGGCCTCTTCGATCATCGATATACCGATCCGGTCCTTAATCGAGCCACCCGGATTGGCCAGTTCGAGCTTGAGAAATAGCTGACACAGCCCGGTGTCCATGGTGTTGACCTCGAGCATCGGTGTCTTGCCGACCATATCCAGAACATTGGAATAGACTTGCATGGCGTATAGTCCCGCTAGGATTCGCCAGCAAGTTTACGTCAATCATTTGGCCACCGGCCAGTTAGCATATATACCGATGAGTGTTCCCGTTTCCATAGAAAAGGCGCTGCTTGATGCGACGACGCGCCTGCGCGACGTCAGCGAGTCCCCGCGCCTCGACGCTGAGCTGCTGCTCGCACGCTCGATCGACATGCCGCGCAGCTATTTGTTCGCACACCCTGAAGACACCCTGGACAACGCTGCCATTGGGCGACTGGAGCAGACACTCGAAAGGCGCATCAACGGCGAGCCGATGGCCTACATCACAGGTATCAAGGAATTTTGGTCCCTGGAACTATTCGTTAGCCCGGGAACCCTGGTGCCACGGCCCGAAACCGAACTGCTGGTCGATATCGCCTTGCGCGAGATTCCGCGCAAAGCCGACTGGACCGTTCTCGACCTCGGTACAGGCAGCGGCGCAATCGCACTGGCAATCGCAAAGGAGCGCCAGCTCTGTCAGCTCACGGCCACCGATGTCAGCGCAGATGCGCTCGCGGTCGCTCGTGAGAATGCGAGACAACTCCTGGTCAGCAACATCGAGTTTCTGCAAGGTAACTGGACAGAACCCGTCGCCGGACAGAGGTTCCGGGTCATCGCATCGAATCCACCCTACGTCGCAGCAGACGACGACGTGCTCGAATCACTGCGTGCAGAACCAACCGTCGCTCTTGCCGCAGGCGAAGACGGCCTTGACTCGATTACCATTCTCGCCCGTGACTGCCCTTCGATCATTGAGGACGATGGACTGCTCGTCCTCGAGCACGGCGCGGAGCAAAGAGACCAGGTAGCTGCAGTCCTTTTGTCGTATGGCTGGGACCACATCCAATGCTACGATGACTATTCCGGTTTACCACGCGTAACCAGCGCGACCTACTCGAGATAGCGAGCCATTATGATCACGATCAAAACGAACCATGGCGACATCCAGGTAGAACTTCTTGATGAGAAGGCACCGATTAGCTGTGAGAACTTTCGCCAATACGCCACCGACGGTCATTTCAACGACACCGTATTTCACCGCGTCATCCCCAACTTCATGATCCAGGGCGGCGGCATGGACGAGAGCATGTCCAGCAAGCCGACGCGGGATCCGATCAAGAACGAAGCAGACAATGGCGAGTCGAACATGCGCGGAACGCTGGCGATGGCCCGAACGGGCGTGGTTGACAGTGCAACATCGCAGTTCTTTATCAACCTTAGCAATAACAATTTTCTCGATCACGGTACGCGCGACTTTGGCTACGCAGTGTTCGGTCAGGTTGCCGATGGCATGGACGTGGTCGATACAATCGCCGCCGTACCCACCGACAATCGTGCCGGGCACGAGAACGTCCCTGTCGATGCAGTGACGATTCTGGAAGTTACGATCGACGAATAGGGCGATGCCCGACGATAAGCCACAGCTGTCCCGACACGCCCGCCACCTGGCCCTGGCGCAGCTTGGCGCTGACGGACAGGAGCAGATTGGCGCAGGCACTGCGCTCTTGATCGGTGTCGGCGGTATTGGCTGTGCCGCTGCCAGTTATCTCGCGTCGAGTGGAGTCGGACATCTGATGCTGAGCGATTTCGACACCGTCGACGTGACGAACCTCGGCCGGCAGATTTTGTACGGGCCCGGTGACACCGGCAAACCGAAAGCAACTCAAGCGGCGGCGCGACTTTCGCAAATCAATCCCGACATCAAAGTTACTGCAATCACGGAGCGCCTCGACGATGCGGCCTTGGCAGAGGCGGCAGAACAAGCTGACGTGGTCCTGGACGGCTCGGACAACTTCGCGACGCGGTTTCAGGTCAATGATGCGTGCGTTGCTGCGGGAACCTGTTTGATATCCGGTGCCGCAATTAGATTTGAGGGTCAACTCGCAGTATTCGGACCAGACTTCACTGTGTCGCCGTGTTATCGCTGTCTTTATCAGGAAGCCGACGAAACCCTGGAAAATTGTGCCGGAAACGGCGTGCTCGGTCCCGTTCCCGGCGCAATTGGAACACTCATGGCGGTCGAGGCACTTAAGTTTCTTGCGGGCATCGAGTCGCCCCGCGGTGTGTTACGCCTGTTTGATGCCAGGAGCGGAGAATTTCGCTCCGTGACAATAGCCAAACGCGACAATTGTCACTGTTCGAGCGCCTAACGATCAGGCGGCATTGGCGGCGTTTGGATCGTATCCAAGATTCGGTGAGAGCCACCTCTCAGCTTCGGCCACGCTCATGCCCTTTCGCCCGGCGTAGGACCTAAGCTGGTCACGATCGATCTTGCCGACGGCGAAGTAGCGTGCGTCCGGATGTGAGAAATAGAATCCGCTGACCGCAGCTGTCGGATACATTGCATAGGATTCGGTTAGTCGTAAACCAATGCTGGCCTCGACGTCGAGCAAGTCCCAGAGCTTCTGTTTTTCAGTGTGATCCGGGCAAGCCGGGTAGCCGGGCGCCGGCCGGATTCCTGCATACTTCTCCGCGATCAGTTCGTCATTCGACAGCTGCTCGTCGGCCGCATAGCCCCAAAGTTCGCGACGCACGTGTTCATGCAGGTATTCTGCCAACGCTTCCGCCAATCGGTCGGCAAGCGCCTTGAGAATGATTGCGCTGTAGTCATCGTGGTCTTTCTCAAACCGTTCGACGTGCGCGTCGATTCCGAAGCCGGCAGAGACTGCAAACGCACCAACGTAGTCGACCAAACCCGAATCGGTCGGCGCTACAAAGTCGGCGATGCAACTCTGTGGCTGGCCTGCGGGTTTCGACCGCTGTTGCCGCAAATGACACAGGCGTGTCACTGCTTCTGTTCGCTCATCATCGCCAAAGACCAGCAGGTCATCATGCTCATCACAGTTAGCAGGGAAGAATCCAAGCACTGCCTTCGCCTGTAACCATTCCTCACTGATGACACGATCAAGCAACGCTGTCGCATCACCAAACAGAGTGCTTGCCGCCTCACCGATCGTCGTGTCGCTCAGTATGCCCGGGAACTTGCCGTGGAATTCCCACGCATTAAAAAACGGCATCCAGTCGATGTAGTCGCGCAATACCTCAAGGCTGATGTCGTCGATCACCCGCTTGCCTGTAAACGACGGTGCTGGCGGCGCGTATTTGTTCCAGTCGCAGACATGCCGTCGCCCGCGTGCTTCCCGTAACGATAGCTGTGGTGAGAGCCGCGACTTGCTTGCATGTCGCTCGCGACGCCTGGCATTGTCATCTCGCGTTTTTTCGATCAGGTCGTTTCTGGTACCGGGCTCGATCAGCGCTTGCGCCACGCCGACCGACCGTGAGGCATCCTTAACGTAAATTACCGGTCCTTCGTAATTCGGCTCAATTTTGACAGCGGTATGCGCGGGGGATGTCGTCGCACCGCCAATGAGCAACGGCAACTCAAGGCTTTGTCGTTGCATCTCGCTTGCGACATAGACCATTTCGTCGAGCGATGGCGTAATCAACCCCGACAAGCCAATGATACTGGCACCCTCGTGTCGCGCAGCGTCGAGGATTTTTTCGCACGACACCATGACGCCAAGGTCGATCACTTCGAAGTTGTTGCACTGAAGAACGACCCCAACAATTTTCTTGCCGATGTCGTGAACGTCGCCCTTCACCGTCGCCAGAACAATTTTTCCATTCGAAGATAGCTTTCCTTCTTTTTCGTCTTCGATAAAGGGCACGAGATGACCGACTGCTTTTTTCATGACACGCGCAGACTTGACGACCTGCGGCAAGAACATCTTGCCGGCACCGAACAGGTCACCGACGACATTCATGCCGGCCATAAGCGGTCCTTCGATAACATCGAGAGGTCGATCCGTCGCCTGCCGGGCTGTTTCCGTGTCGTCGATGACGTATTCATCGATTCCGTTTACGAGCGCGTACTCGAGGCGCTTGTCTACGTCCAGTTCACGCCAGGACAGGTCCTGGGCCCTGGCCTTCGCGCCGGACGCCTGGCCTTTGAATCCCTCAGCGACGTCGAGTAGCCGTTCGGTTGCGTCATCGTGCCGGTTGAGCACGGCATCTTCAACTGCATCGCGAAGTTCATCAGGTAGATCTTCGTAAATCGCAAGCTGGCCGGCATTGACAATACCCATGTCCATACCAGCACGAATCGCGTGATACAGGAAGACGGAGTGAATCGCTTCGCGCACCACGTTGTTGCCACGAAATGAGAACGACACGTTGCTGACACCACCGCTAACCCATGAGTCCGGCAATGCCTCTTTGATAAGTCGTGTTGCCTCGATGAAGTCGAGGCCGTAACTCGAATGTTCTTCGATGCCAGTAGCGATAGCGAAAATATTCGGGTCGAAGATGATGTCCGACGGCTCGAACCCGACTTGTTCGGTGAGTATCCTGTAAGAGCGTTTGCAAATCTCGACCTTGCGCTCGATCGTGTCAGCCTGCCCCTTTCTATCGAATGCCATAACGATCACAGCAGCACCATAGGCACGCACGAGTTGAGCTTGTTCAATGAACGCCTTCTCGCCCTCTTTCAAACTAATCGAGTTGACGACCGCTTTGCCCTGCACGCACTGCAGACCAGCCTCGATCACGGACCACTTCGACGAATCGATCATGACAGGCAAGCGCGCGACATCAGGCTCTGATGCGATCAGGTTCAGGAATGTCGTCATCGCCTGTTCGGAATCGAGCATGCCCTCATCCATGTTGACGTCGATGATCTGCGCACCGTTTTCAACCTGGGTGCGCGCGACCTGAACGGCCGCCGTGTAGTCATCGGCTTCGATCAGTCGTCGGAAAATCGCGGAACCGGTCACGTTACAACGCTCGCCCACATTGACGAACAGGTCATCCGGCCCGATGTTTAGTGGCTCGAGCCCGGACAAACGACATCGAACAGGAATCTGTGGAATCGTGCGCGGCGCACGATCGGCAACTGCTTCCCGTAGCGCCCGAATATGCTCGGGCCGCGTCCCGCAACACCCACCTACGAGATTGACGAAGCCGCTCTCTGCGAACTCGCCTACAAGCCCGGCCATGTACTCGGGAGTCTCGTCGTACTCGCCAAATTCGTTCGGTAGCCCCGCATTCGGATGCGCAGACACTCGCGTATTAGCGACGCGCGACAACTCGGCGACATAGGGCCGAAGATCCTTCGCTCCCAGCGCGCAGTTCAGGCCAACCATGAACGGGTCGGCATGCTTGATCGAACTCCAGAACGCTTCACTCGTTTGCCCCGACAAGGTGCGCCCTGACGCGTCAGTGATGGTTCCCGAGATCATGACAGGTAGCGTCACGCCGGACTTCGCGAAACTTCTTTTGATGGCGAATATCGCAGCCTTGGCGTTTAGCGTGTCAAATATCGTCTCGACCATCAGGAAGTCGACGCCGCCTTCAATCAGTGCGTTCGCAGCTATCTCATAGGTTTCCGTAAGCTCAGCAAAGCGGATATTGCGAAAGCCCGGGTCGTTGACGTCCGGCGAAATCGACGCGGTACGGTTCGTCGGCCCGAGGATCCCTGCTACAAAGCGTGGACTTCCAATGCGGGCCGCATATTCGTCAGCGCATTCGCGGGCCAGCCGCGCGGCCGCGAGATTGAGCTCCGGTACGAGCCCCTCCAGACCATAGTCGGCCATTGACGGCGCGTTTGCGTTGAACGTGTTGGTTTCGATGATGTCGGCGCCCGCGTCGAGAAACTGGTGATGAATTTCCTGGATTACGGATGGTCGCGTGATGGTCAGGAGGTCATTATTGCCTTTGAGGTCATTCTTCCAGTCACTGAAGCGCTGGCCGCGGTAATCGTCTTCCTTGAGGCCGTAGCTCTGGATCATCGTGCCCATCGCACCGTCGAGCAGCATGATTCGCTGGTCCAGTTCCTGCATGAGCGATTTTATTCTGTCAGTCCTTTGCATCGTCATTCTCTCAGGCTGCTACCTGGTTTGACCGCACACCAAGCGCATGGCAGATCGCATACGTCAGCTCCGAACGGTTCAATGTGTAAAAATGGAATTCGTTGACACCTTCGGCCTGCAACCTTCGCACCTGCTCGATCGCAACGTTTGCCGCGATCATCTGCCGGGTTTCAGCATCATCTTCGAGGCCAGCAAAACGCTCGTGCAGCCAGTCAGGTACGGTCGCACCACATTGCTCAGCAAATCTCTGCAGTTGTGGAAATCGCGTAATCGGCAAAATACCGGGCACTATCGCCGTCTCGATGCCTGCCGCCGCCGTGAGGTCTCGAAATCTCAAGTAGACATCGGTATTAAAAAAGAACTGCGTGATTGCGCGGCTTGCGCCAGCGTCGATCTTGCGTTTGAGATTCTCCAGATCGAACAGCGGATTCGGAGCCTCAGGGTGCACCTCCGGGTAGGCCGCGACGGAAATGTCGAAGTCGGCAACTTTCTTCAGACCCGTTACCAGATCGGATGCATACGCATAACCGCCTGGGTACGGTGTGTAACCGTCTGCGCCCTGCGCTGGATCACCGCGCAAGGCGACGAGATACCGAATTCCCATATCCCAATATTTACGGGCAATGTCATCAATTTCACCGCGGCTTGCGCCGATGCACGTCAGGTGTGGCGCGGCAGTCAGGTCTGTTTCTGTAACAATGCGCTTTACATCCGCATGCGTGCGATCGCGTGTAGAGCCATCAGCGCCGTAGGTCACGGATACAAATCGCGGCCCGAGACCTTTGAGTCGTTGCACCGCTTTCCACAGCGTCGCTTCCATTTCTTTCGTAAGCGGCGGGAAAAACTCGAACGAAACTTCAACGTTTTTGTTGTTGGTGGGCATGGGAATTCAGGCAGCCGCCGTTTCCCGGTCAGCGACTGAAGCGACAGCCAGCAGCCAGCGCGGCTCGTTGACGGGAATGCTTTTCGGTGTGGCAAGACGCAGACCGGCAGAACCGCACCAGGCCGCGAGTTGTTTTCCGAATTCGACGTGATTGCGCCCTTTGGATTGCGTCAGCAGCAACAGGCGCCCCCCCTTCCGCAGAATACGTCGCGCTTCGGTAATCACCTGCAGCGGTCTATCCGCCGCTCCGAGGACGTCGTCGAGAATAACCGTGTCAAACTCGCCATCGGCAAACGGCAGCGCATACATATCACCGTTGCGCAAACTGCAATTCTCGAGTCCGGCGAGCAGTAGTTCGGCACGTGCCAGTTGGCGTGCGTCCGCATCGGTATCAACGCCGACGGCACGCTGCGCCCGCGAGCCAAGCAGCTTGAGGATACGGCCCTGGCCGCTTCCGATATCAATCAGGTCCCCAAGCGGCATTGCGACCGTGAGTTCGATCAGCGCGTGGTGCAGATGCCTGGCCGCTGCATCGTCCTTGTCCGACGGCGCAAGCCCCTGCTCTGCGCGAAGCCCACACAATTGATCGAAGTCGCTTTCATAGACGGGGTCGTCCGATGGCAATAACGCGAACAATCGACGTCGCTGCGAGGCTTGTTCAGCGCTGAGTGGCACGCGGTAATAAACAAAGTGCCCGTCCCGAAATCGCTCCAGCAAGCCAGCATCACAAAGCTGCTTGAGATGCTGCGAAATGCGCGGTTGGCTCTGCCGCATGATCTGCGTTAGCTCTGACACCGTGCATTCGCCATGAACGCATAGCGCCAAAAGGCGCAGCCGAATCGGATCGGCAAACGCCTTCAAATTCGTAATCAGTCGTTGAGTACTATTTTGCATAAGATAAATATATAAATATTCTATTATATTTAATACCGAACAATATAGCACGAGCTGCTGGCTGCGGCTACGTCAGCGATCTGGGTTTAGGCGCACGGGCTCGCAGCTGGCATCATTTTTTTCCGGAATGGCTCGCTGCGCTGCGCTTTACTTCCGGAAAAAAAGATCCCACCCGCGGCCCTCACGGAGACCGTAGGGGCCTAGCTGAGTTTGTCTTTGAGGATCTTGTTGACCTGGCCGGGGTTGGCCTTGCCGCCAGTCTCTTTCATGACCTGACCGACGAAAAAGCCGATCAGCTTGTCTTTCCCTGCTTTGTATTCGGCGACCTGGCCGGGATTGGCCGCGATAACCTGATCGACGACAGCCTCGATTGCCGAGCTGTCGGTTATCTGTTTAAGGCCACGCGCCTCGATAATCTCGTCGGCGCTGCCCTCACCTGC
>Ga0255052_10001303_pt1 | contig 18909 bp, 11 predicted proteins | sample JV7_2_21_MG_FD_188632 | JGI IMG/M metagenome (GOLD analysis project Ga0255052, IMG submission 188632) | Seawater microbial communities from Jervis Inlet, British Columbia, Canada - JV7_2_21 | ecosystem: Environmental > Aquatic > Marine > Inlet | place: Canada: British Columbia | collected... | reverse complement strand
AGATAATCTAAATAATAGTTATAATCTTAAAATTAACATTCCACCAAATATATAACTTATTACTATTGCAAATTCAGAACAGTCAGGTTTAGAACTATTGTGTTTTTTAAAATTATTATCAATTTTAATGAAAGGATTTTTACCAAGTTCAGTTATGTTGTATACTAGGTGAACATCTAACTGAACAGAATAAGAAAACATTTTGAATTTAGCTTAAATAATAAATATCTCGTCTTTCTCTGGATCAGAAGAGTTCAGGTTCGAACCCTGACGGGACAACAATATCAAACCAAATTCTCCACTTCTCATCTGATCTTTTTTCTTTCAAAATTTACCAAACTTTCCCAACAAGTAGTAATCAAATTGGGAATCATTGGGGTGTAAGTGATTATAGGGGAATAGGGGAGAGGGAGATCTATAATCAGTCGGTATTCTCAGAATACTATCCATTATCCCCCACTTTTTTAACTACGCATAACTTTCTATAATTTTTTAAGAATTTGAATTTTGATTTTCCAATCAATGCCTGTTGCTGAAGTGGATACGGCATTAGAATTGTCTACTGTCTGGATTGAATTATATAAACAAGTCCACTAAATAGAATAACTATTGAAATTTGTAAATAGATCAGGGTCGAAAATAATTCACCATCCATAATTGAGATAGATAAAGAGAAGTATTTAACCAAATAGTAAAAAACTTTAGTAATTAAGGTACTGAATAATATTAGAGTAAAATGATTTTTAATATTCCTTGAAAGCCTAATTAAGTAGGATACTCTATTTATTTCGATGTGATTGCATAATATTTGATTAACTTTCTGTATAAGTTTGTATGAACAGAAAATGTTTCCATCGAATAATACTGAAACGGGTGATGAACAATTAGTAGAAGCGATCAGGAAGAATGATCAGGAGGCTTTCAGGGATTTATATTATAAATATTTTGAAAAGCTGATACGGTTTGCTTGGTATAGACTTCATTCTATAGAAACATCACGCGACCTTGTCCAGGAATTATTTTTTAGAGTCTGGAAAAAAAGGGAAGGCTTAAATCCTCAAAAATCTATAAAAGCATATCTGTATAAATCTCTTAATAACTTAATTATTAATCATTTCAAATTAAGTTCCTCACAAACATCATCACTTATTACTCTTGATGAAAGAAAAACCAAAATGGAGGAAGCGCAGGATATCGTAATAGATATTCAAACTGCAATTAATCATTTACCTGAAAAGTTAAAGACTGTTTTTATACATAGCAGAACAGAAGGTTTTAAATATGCTGAAATAGCTGAGATATGTAATATTTCTGTAAAAGCAGTGGAGAAACGAATGAGTAAAGCTTTTGTACTACTTAAAAAATATTTGGATTAAATGCTGAATCAAGGTAGGGTTTTTCTCCTCTCAACTGTATTAATAATTATAGCATAAATTTTATAGGAATTAAATGAACGATAATGATATAAAAAAGCTTTGTATAAAAGCAGTATCAGAAAACATTAGTACCGCTGAAAAGCAATTGTTTGATAAATGTCTTGCAGAATCAGAAGAAAACAGAAATAAATTTGAAGAAATAAAGACGATCTGGGCAGCCACAACTCCAGACAATATTCCGGAATTACAGGATGCAGATTCAGAATGGAACTTATTGAGTGAAAGAATAAGACTATCAGAAAAAGAAGAAAAGAAAATAACTATCTCAAAAAGATTCTTTAATTTCAATCGCTTACTATTTACCCTCAAATGGAAACCTGCTCTGGCAGGATCAATTATTATAGTATTATCAATATTTGCCGTAATACTATTTACCAGTAAAAAAGAATCTCAACTCAAAACAGTTAGCACTGCAAATCAAGAACATAAATCAGTTCAATTACCTGATGGTTCAACTGCATATTTAAATTACTTGAGCAGTATTGCATTTGTAGATGAGTTTGATGAAGATATTCGAAGCATAAAGCTTAATGGTGAAGCATTCTTTTCAGTTGTAAAAGAAAGTCGACCATTTATTGTATCAACGAATAATGCGAAAGTAACCGTTCTAGGAACAGAATTTAATGTTTGGGCAAGAGATGAAAAAACACGCGTTGTTGTAAAAGAAGGTAAAGTTAACCTAGGACAAAAATCTGGGAAAGGAATTGAATTATCAGAAGGTGAATTAAGCACTATCACAACAAACCTAAATCCAGCTCAACCTGAAAAAGTGGATGCACAATATTTACTTGGCTGGATGGATCAAAAGCTCGTATTCTCAAAATCTTCTCTTGATGAAGTTGCAAGTGAACTGGAAAGATATTACAGTGTAAAAATAATTATTGAAGATAATCGATTGATCAAAAAGTCCTTAACAGGTACATTTAAAAATTCGAAAATTGAAGGCGTATTGGAAATGATCTGTTTAACAATGGAGCTTGAGTTTGAATTTCAAGATGAGAATTACCTGATAAAATCAAATAAGTAAAAAATCTAACTGAATGTTTTAACGATAAAATGGTGGGAGGTGTTATTATGAAAAGAATATTTTTATCTGTTCTGGTTATGTTGCTACTTTTAATTTATGGTTGTTCATCTCATTTAGAAAATTCAGAATCCCCAGACTTTGTAGCCCCGTCATTGGAAAGCAAACCCAGGATTTTATTCCCTAAAATTGCAGAGGAAGAAAATTATTCCGGTAATGTTAAGGCGTTACTATACATATCCGAAACAGGGATAGTTTATAAAGTCGATGTATTGGAATCATCTGGGTACGATGTTCTGGATAAAGCCGCAGTAGATTATTTTACAAGATTTATTTTCAATCCTGCAACAGGCAACGGGAATCCAATTAGCTGCAGAGCGATATGGGATATGCAATTTAATTTAGTGGATCAGGAATCTGATGCTGAAGATTATGTTGAAGAAATATTGGACCTGTACAATGAAGTTACAATTGCAGTAGGCGAAGAGAAAAATAAGATTCAAGATAATATATTTTCACTGCATAACCAGTTTGTTATCAATATGTGGAACAGTGCAAATTTTAATGAGACTGTTTCAAAGGTAGTTTCGCCGAAAATTGCGCAAGAGTGGGCAAATGTATCTAATGCATATCCGTTAGCTTTTCTTCTGTATCATGATTTTACTGTTCGCTTTACTGATTATTATAATTTATCTGAGGTGAAAGAGGAATTAGTGAATTCACTTAAGTCAGATATCCAATATATTAATCAAATCCAAGTAAAAACAAACGGAACAAGTGCACAAAAACAAGAACTGATACAAAAGATCAAAATATTTGTTAAAGCGAAATACCCGGAATTATTAAAAGAAGACCTTGGTCTTGACAAGGCAATAAATTCTTAAACGGAACCATTTTAGTTATTTAATTACGTGCATCTTATCAAAGGGCTGATTTTAAATATTGTAGTTTTGTTTGCATTTCATTCATTCTCACAATCTGTAGCTTATGTTGGAAAAGTGAATCTTGAGCTGAAGGAGCAGTCTCTTCGCTTAGCTCTTTTGGAAATACAAACACAGAGTGGTATTAATATTATTTATGATGATAAGTTAGTTGATAACATTTCAATTACTTGCAAAATTGATGGAAGCTCACCCGAAGATGCAATTAAAAGTTTATTAAGCGGTAATGGAATTTCATATAAAATATACGATGAAAAATATCTTGTAATTGTTGAAGAAGAAAAACCAAAACCTGCTCCGGTTTATTATAAAGCTGCTATAGAACAGGAAACTATACTTGATATTGATACGAGTTATTCATTTACTAATCCTATTCTTCTTACAAAAACCGACCTTGCTTATCCACCAGAAGCCCTTAAAAATAAAGTTGAAGGAAAGGTGAAGGTAAGACTTTTAATTAGTAAACTGGGGAGTGTAAACAATTCTACAGTAGACAGATCGTCGGGATCTTATTTGCTGGATTCAGCAGCTGTAAATTACGCGCTTACATTACAGTTCGTTCCGGCATTAGCGAATGATCAACCAGTTAATGTATGGTTATCCATGATATTTGAATATAAGATTGTTGATGAAAATTGATCACCGATTTACCTTTCCGCTAAATAATTAAAATTTTTAATTATAAATTTTTCCCACAGTAAAAATTTTACATAAATCGATAAGATTATGTTGAGGCAAATTTTAATGATAATGGTAATGCTGATCATTCTACAGGATGGGTAGACCTTGAAGCTGGCTAAAGGCAGTGGCATTAATCTAAATCGTTAAAAAAAATCAATTTAGAATAAACATCCGGATGAGCAATAGTAAATCAACCAAATCACCACTTATTCGTTCAATCTCTATTCAAGAATAAATAATCCCCTAAAAAAGTTTTAAGGATTAATAGCATAGCTAATTAGCTATTAACACTCCGGGAATAATTGGAAAAAATCATTGTATTACATCGTCTCACAAGAATTTTGTGCTGAGGGTCGGCCATTTCCAAAGGTCCAAAAGACTCCTGCGCTGAGTTCCGTTGGAAGAACCGGCACCTGTTGCAGCTCAGACCAGATAAAGAGTTTGACACACATATCCTAGTTTTATGCGCTTGTTCATTATCATTGCTTTTTATAAATGTTAGGCTGAAAATTTTAAGCTCACTATTGACATTATCAATTAATTTGATTAATTATTCATTTAGATTATCGATAACTTAAACGGTTAAGTAATCGTTAAATAATTGTGACCCACAGGGCGAAGCTCCATCAATTCTAAACACAAAATCTTCAATACATTTTCCATTTGAAATTTATATTGCCTAAATACTTTAAGGAAAGTAGGATTAGATACTTAATAAATAAAGACTTACTACTGTGTTTTCTGGCAATGCTTATTTCAACGTCTACAATGTACGCTCAGTTGCTATCATTTCCTGAAGCAGAAGGATGGGGAAAATACACAGTTGGCGGACGTGGAGGGAAAATAATTGAAGTCACTAATTTGAATGATAATGGATCTGGTAGTTTAAGAAAAGCAATAGAGACAGAGGGTGCACGAATTGTTGTTTTTAAGTTATCCGGTACGATTAATCTTGAATCAAATTTAACAATCAGTAATGATTCGATTACAATAGCAGGACAAACTGCACCTGGAGATGGTATATGTATAAAAAATTTTCCTATGGAAATATTTGCAGATGAAGTAATTGTTCGTTATTTGAAGATAAGGCTTGGTGATGAAAAACAGGTTGCTGATGATGCACTAAATATTTTAATTAGTAAAAATATAATTGTAGACCATTGTTCAGTAAGCTGGGGAATAGATGAAACACTATCCAGTTGGGGAAATGAATTTGTAACTGTTCAATGGTGCTTGATAACCGAAAGTCTGAACAATAGTTTTCATCATAAGGGGCCTCACGGCTACGGAGGTATTTGGGGAGGTACAAATTCAACTTTTCATCATAATCTATTTGCGCATCATACTAGTCGGAATCCAAGATTCTCAGGTAGTAGTACTACAGATAAATGTACGAACGTGGATTTTAGAAACAACGTAATTTATAATTGGGGATTTAATAGTTCCTATGGGGGTGAAGAAGGAACTATAAATATTGTTGCTAATTATTATAAATCTGGTCCTGCTACTCGAGATGATGTTAAAAATAGAATTGTTGAACGGTGGGATTCAACGAGCGAATTTTTTGTTTCTGATAACCTTGTAGATGGATATCCTCAAATTACTAAGAATAATTGGGCTGGTGGTGTACAAAACAAAAATGCAGTTTTTACAAATCTAAAAGTAGATAGCCCGTTTGAATTTATTCCCATCCAGCAAGATTCACCTGAGGATGTATTTTCAAGAATACTGAATCATGGTGGAGCCTCAATACCGAAACGAGACGCTACAGATATTAGAATTTTAAATGAAGTGCGAACTGGAACAGCAAGTTTTGGCAGTCAACTTTATGCTGAAGAGTATTATATCGACAAAAATATTCTAACTGGAATAATCGATTCGCAAAGTGATGTTGGTGGATGGCCAAAACTAACTTCGCTCACTGCACCAAAAGACACTGATCATGATGGAATGCCTGATGATTGGGAGATTTCACAAAGTTTGAATCCGAATGATCCAAATGATAGAAATAAAATTGCAGTGAGTGGCTATACATTTATTGAAGAGTATTTGAATGAGCTTGGAAAATTCCCTGAATAATTTATCCACTGAATGTAGACGAGGCTTACTTTATTTTTTAGAGTATAATGAATCAGACAAATAACTCATTTTAATAAAAGTTAAGAACAATACTATGAAACCAACAATAAAATATTTGTTCATTTCGTTATTCATTATTATCAGTTGTAATTCCATCTTTGCTCAAGGTCAGATAAAAGGAACGATCACTGATTCAACAAGCCAAAGTCTGTTAATCGGTGCAAATGTATATTTAACAGGAACGTCTCTTGGAGCATCAACAGACATAGAAGGTGAATACTTCATTTCTAATATTCCTGCAGGTTCGTATACGGTTAAAGTTTCTTACATAGGATACGAAACTAAGAATTTTGATGTAGAAGCGCTCGACAATAAGACAACGTTGCTGGATGTTCAGTTGGTACCTGAAGTTTTAGAAGGTGAAGTGGTTGTGATAACCGGCCAGGCACTTGGACAAGCTTCTGCTATTAATCAACAGTTAACATCAAATACAATTACAAATGTCATTTCAGAAGAAAAAATTCAGGAATTGCCTGATGCAAATGTTGCAGAAACAATCGGACGTCTACCGGGTGTGTCTATTACTAGATCAGGGGGTGAAGCAAACAAAATTATTTTACGTGGCATGAGCGATACGTATGCCTATGTTACGGTAGATGGTGTCAAAGTTCCAACAACAGATGCTTTAGAAAGAGGAACAGATCTTAGCCTGATCTCACAAAATAATTTAGCGGGGATAGAACTTTATAAAGCATTAACACCTGATATGGAAGCAGATGCAATTGCAGGGGCAGTAAATTTACTAACTAGAAAAGCATCAAGTGAAGGAATAATTAGGGCAGTAATAAGAGGGGGATATAATGAGGTTATGAATTCTGCAAAGGAATACAGCTTTTCATTTAGATACAGTGAAAGATTTTTTGATGAACTTTTCGGTTTGCAGTTGTCAGGTAATTTTGAGCAGAGGATTAGAAGTAATGAATTGGCTGATCTTGATTATGATCAAAACATATTAAATCAAACAAGTTATTTCATTAACAATTTTAGCCTTCGTTTTACGGATGAGGAGAGAATTAGACGGGGCGGTAATTTAATTCTGGATATTAATACGCCGGATGGCGGAGTGATTAAACTTAACACTGTTTATAATTACACGAAGAGAGACTTCATTGAACATCAAAGAAATTATCCTAATGGCGGAGGAACTGCTCAAACAGGTGGTGTAAGTTATGATTATAGGGACAGAGAGCAGGAAATTAATTTCTTCACCAGTTCATTAACCGGCGATAATCGTCTGCTTGAAATGGATTTAACCTGGGGATTAGCTTTTGCACAATCTAAAACCTTTCATCCATATGATTACCATATGTTTTTTACCGAACCATCAATTAACGGTGAATCTGGAATGCGTGTTGCTCCACAAATTCAAGATAGCCCTGAGCAACTGATTGATTATGCATACAATAATTTTAACGCAGCAACTTTAAGCGAAGCATTCTATCGTACACAGGATAACCTGGATAAAAATCTTGAAGCCTACTTGAACCTATCAAAAGATTATAATCTCAGTGGTCAATTATCAGGCGTAGTCAAATTTGGTGGAAGATATAGAACAAAAGACAGAAGAAATAACACCACACAAACGTACGCACCTTACTATTTAGGAAATTGGAAAGCTAATGAAAGGTTGCCGGATGGAAGAATTGTACCTAAGGATCTAAGCGGAACTTACTATGATGCATTTTATCAAAGATATCTTGAAAATCCTCAACATATCGGATTACCCTTTTTTGAAACCCTTGATGATCCAGCGAAATCGAGACTATTAAATGATCTTTATACCTTATATCCGCTTATAAATAGAGACAAATTACGTCAATGGTATGAGCTCAATCAATATGGAGTATCACCAAATGGGGCGATCCCGGAATACTACAATGATCCGGCAGTTGCGACTGAATTTTATGATATAACTGAATCGGTTGGTGCTGCTTATATTATGAACACGCTTAACTTTGGCCAAAGTGTAATGTTTATTGCAGGATTAAGGGTGGAAAATGAAGATAATGATTATAAAAACAAATATTCCACTATTAGATTTGCCAGTTTCCCTGCGTCCACAGTTGTTCCCCGGGATACTACTGCCGCTTATTCTGAAACTGTTTGGCTGCCCAATTTTCAATTGCTTTATAGAGCAACAGATTTTTTGAATATACGACTTGCGGCCTATAGAGCATTAGCCAGGCCTGATTTTAATATGAGGTTAAACACTTTTTTTGCCTGGAGAGGGGCTACGGTTGGTTCAAACCAACAACTTTACAGAGGCAATCCTAATTTGAAAACCGCTAAAGCCTGGAACTTCGAAATTAATACTTCATTCTTTGGCAATAAGATAGGTTTGATTTCATTGTCTGTTTTTTACAAACAGATAGATGATATGTATCATATGCTGAATCAAATAAATACATCAGGGAGTGCATTGCTTATAGATCTGGGTTTAGGTCCTCAAAATCTTCAACCGGGCTCATACCAATTAACTGTACCTTATAATTCTCCAGATCCATCAAAGGTATGGGGATTAGAATTTGAACAACAAACAAATTTTACATTTCTTCCCGGCCTTCTTCAAAATATAGTATTAAGTTATAATTTCTCAATTATCCGTTCGGAAACTACTATCATTGGTGTTACAACAGATACAACTTACATTACAGTACCAGGTATTCCATTTCCTGTTCCACAATATACAGAGCGTACAATCACAACGAAGCAGGATCTGGAAAATCAACCTAGGTTTTTTGGGAATGTCTCGTTAGGTTATGACATAGGAGGATTTTCTGGTAGAATTGCTGTCTTTCATCAGTCCGAATATTTCCGATCATTTTCACCCTCAGGTAGAAGCGATAGAATAGTAGGAGCATACACGCGTCTCGATTTAGCCTTCACATATAAAGCGTGGAATTTTCTCACTTTCTTATTGAACGTAAGTAACCTTACAAACATAGAAGAGGAAGACCTGATTGATAATAAACCAAATGGTTATACATTATTAAACACTAGGGAACGGTACGGTTTAACCATGGATTTTGGTGTTAGAATAGATTTATAACTATAGTCCACTTTTCAATAACACTTCATAATTGATTAAACTTAATTAATAATTTATAAACAAAATTTTAGAAAGGAGAATTTTTTTTCACAGGTGAGTAACCACCTTAATAACATCACTTATTTTTTCACTAATAAAAAGGAGTCAACTATGTACATCAAAAAACACTGTTTTTTTGTACTTGTTTTTCTATTACTCTTCTCAACTTCAGCATTTTCTCAGGATGTTTTAGTTCTTAATCCTTCTGATGGAACTGCTGCAACAGAAATCTTCAATCAAATCATTGCAGATACAACGGCAAATAATGGTATTCCACCTGGTCGTGTTTATGAGTTACAAGAAGGCGGAATATATCTTTGTCAGCAAACGTTTTATGTAGAAGCAGCAGACGTTCTTCGTTTAGTAGGGGCTGGTACTACAAAACCTATTATTTATCTATTCCCGACTGGAACTGGTGCTAATCCACAAAATCCACCCGGTTATTTTGTAAGAACAAGAGGTGGAGATTTGGAAATGAGCAATATTGCATTGACCGGTTATTTTGAACCGATAGATTCCAACTTCTATAATATACAAGGTGGAATGCTTCGTTCAGATTCCGAAGGTTCTTCATTTTATATAGATAATTGTATCTTCTCAAATACACGTGGTCAGGTTCTAAGAACAAATGCCTCACCAATTACGGTTAAGTTTACAAATTGTGTTTTGACTAATTTGGGTAGTCTGGCTGGTTCGAATTTGGGCGCAGGAAAAGGAATTGACTTGCGTGATGGAAGCTGTGATTCTTTAATTCTTGTTAATAATACATTCACCAACTATCAGGATCGCGTTGTTCGTCATTATAATTTTGGTAATCCAACTGGGGGAACCGGAGATCTTGATTATGTGCTAATAGATCATAATACATTCTATTCAGGTATGGGATTTCATGGAACTCTTTCATTGGGTAATCTAGGATCTAGAGCAATTATAACAGATAATCTGTTTGTCGATGGATTCGCTTCCGGTGAAGATTCGACCGACGTTACCCGTACTGCTGAATGGGCAAACAATGGTGAATTTTATCCAAACGGCCTAAGCAGAATGTCCTGGATTTTTGGAGGTCCTAATGATACTACTAACTGGACTGCTTCCAATAATTTTTATGCAATCTCTGATCAAGGTCAGGCATTCTTTGATGCAAATACCGCTGAGCCAATTGTTGAGGGTTCTCAGTTTTCCTGGAATATTAATAGTAGGTTAGGAGCAGATTCGGTTAATGCGTTTACAAAAATTCCTGATCCGAATTTTACAGAAGTTCATGATTTAATTATTAACATAATGAATTTTTATGTAGATCCTGCTGGGGGAAATAAAACAAAAGAAACAGGTAACTGGGTTAGAGAAGAAGATGATATGGATCGTAGAAGTATCGGATGGGTCAGAGATACGCTCGATGCTTCTTACTCTACTTCTTCCGCTGCATACACTGGAAGTTTAGGTGGTTTTCCTGCTGGTGATCTAAACTGGTTCCCGACTAAAAAGGCTGAATGGGAGGATTGGGTTACCGATGTGGATGTGGATGAATTTACTCCTGTTAGTTTCCAACTGCACCAGAATTATCCTAATCCATTTAATCCTTCAACAAAAATTACTTTCATACTGGAAGAAAGTGGATTTACTACATTAAGTATTTACAATTTACTCGGTCAGAAAGTAGAAACTCTTGTTGAAGAGGATTTACCTTTAGGAACTCATCAAATTACACTCGATGCATCAACATTATCATCCGGTGTCTATTTTTACAAACTGCAGTCTGGTCAACACTCTAGTGTTAAAAAGATGATGTTATTGAAATAATTTCCTTCGATTAATGTACTCCTTATAAATGCATCCGGTTGTTAATTGCCGGGTGCATTTTTTTTCTTTTCCAACCGATTTAACAAATTATTAAGGAATACTTTGCATTCAACTTTTACTTTTTCTGCAACATCATTAAGTGTTAATAAAATATTTCATCTCGGTTAATGATATCATCACAGTGTACAAAAATTAGTGGTCAACCTAAATTACATTTATCAACAATTCTAACATCTATAATTTTAATCATTTTTATTGAATATTTATGACACGAATATATATAGCTATTTTTCTTATTCTGGGCTTCAGCAGATTGCTTTTCCCGCAAATTTTTGTTTCACCTGATGGCGATGACAATAATCCCGGTACTGAAGCTCTTCCATTCAAAACCTTAGGTAAAGCTGTTTCTGTCTCAGGTCCCGATTCCTTAATTTATATGAGAGGAGGAGTTTATTACGACTCAACAACCGTATCGTTAAACAAAAGTGGTCAACCAGATAAATATATAAAGCTTTGGGCTTATCCGGGTGAAAAACCAATAATTGATTTCTCAGGTCAACCAGTATCTACATCTTCACGAGGATTAAAGCTTTCACACAATTATTGGCACATCAAGGGATTGGAAATTAGAAATGCTAAAGACAATGGTATTCATATCTCAAGCTGGTATAATATTGTTGAAGCCTGTATAATTAATAATTGCAATGATACTGGTATACAAATTAGTGGTGGCGGGAGTTACAACTTAATATTGAATTGTGATTCATATCTAAATCACGATCCCTTAAATAATGGTGAAAACGCTGATGGATTTGCGGCTAAATTATCAATAGGACCGGGCAATGTGTTTAAGGGTTGCCGTGCGTGGAGTAATTCAGATGATGGTTGGGATTTTTGGGAAGGTGATGAGACTGTAGTGTTGGACAGTTGCTGGACATTTAGAAATGGATTTAATATTTGGGGATTTCCGAGCTTTGCAGGTGACGGTAATGGATTTAAACTTGGAGGTAATTCAATCCCTGGTCCTCATATAGTTACAAACTGTATCGCATTCGATAATAAAAATAAAGGATATGATCAGAATAATAACACAGCAGGGAATACCCTGTACAATAATACAGCATGGCGAAATCAATCAAGAAATTACTCCTTTCCATCAGCTCCAACTAGTGGAACGCACATACTAAAAAATAATATCTCCTACCAGGGACCGAATAGTATCACATCCAGTACAGTACAAGAAGCAAATAGCTGGCAAGGATTTACTGTAAGCGATGCGGACTTTGTTAGTCTGGATACTTCCTTAGCAGCTATTCCACGAGATGCCAATAACAATATTCCACATACAGGTTTTTTACGCTTAGCTACTGGAAGTTCACTTATAGATGCAGGTGTGCCAGTTGGATTACCATTTAATGGTTCAGCTCCCGATCTTGGCGCTTTTGAAACAGGAGATCCAATTCCTGTTGAGCTCATATCTTTCACAGCTAGGATTAATAAAGAAGGAAGTGTGGTATTAAGATGGAGTACTGCTACTGAAGTTAACAATCATTTGTTTGAGATTGAAAGGGCTCTATCTTCGAATAAACCAATCTCGAAAGATTGGATACGGATTGGTTTTATAGAAGGATTTGGAACAACAACTGAACAACAAGAATATTCTTACATCGATAACTCTGTAAAAACCGAAACGTACTATTATAGACTAAAACAATACGACTTCAACGGACAATTTGAGTACTCGGATGAAGTTCAAGTTGAAGTTAATGGTCCTTTAACATTTGAGTTGGGACAAAATTATCCTAATCCATTTAACCCTTCTACAAAAATAATTTATTATTTAAATCTTGCTGGAAATGTTAAGATAGAAGTGTTCGATATACTGGGAAGAAAAGTGAATGAAATAGTAAATGATTATCAGCAAGCGGGTAAGTATGAAATAGAATGGACTGCCACAGATTTAGGTGATCAATTTCTACCGAGTGGGACATATATTGTAACCATGCAGCTAGTCGATCAAGTTCAATCAATTAAAATTTCATTGTTAAAATAATTTCAGAACTAAAAATGAAACATAGAATCATACAGGTAATAATCTTACTTTGTTTTTATCAAATTGTTGGTTGTAATCAACCTACTGTTTCTACCAGTGGCTGGACAGATTTAGAAAACATACTTGAAAAAATAGTACCACCAACATTCCCGGATAAATATTATGATATTACATCTTTTGGTGCAGTTGGGGATGGTAAATACGATTGCACAGATGCATTTAAAAATGCAATTGATGAGTGTAATAAAAATGGTGGTGGAAATGTTCTTGTACCGGAAGGAACATTTTTAACAGGTCCAATCCTTCTTAAGAGCAATGTAAATCTTCACGTTTCAGAAAATGCTGTAGTACTATTCTCAAAAGAGTATTCTAAATATTTACCAGTTGTTTTTACAAGATGGGAAGGTGTGGAATGCATGAATTACTCACCAATGATTTATGCTTATGAACAGGAAAATATAGCGGTATCCGGAAAAGGTATTTTGGATGGACAGGGGAGCAATGATAATTGGTGGAGTTGGAAAGGTAAAAAAGATTATGGATGGATAGATGAACTCCCTCATCAAAAAAATGATCGTAATAAATTATTCAGGTTTGCGGAAAATAATGTCCCGCCAGAAGAAAGAGTATTTGGAGAAGGGCATTACTTAAGACCAAATTTTGTTCAGCTATATAAATGCAAGAACATATTAATTGAAGGGGTTACATTTAAGAACTCACCAATGTGGTTTATCCATCCAGTTCTATGCAATAATGTTACGGTTAAAGATGTTACGGTTGAGGGTTTAGGTCCAAATAACGATGGGTGTAATCCAGAAAGTTCTAAAAATGTATTGATAAAGGATTGCTTCTTCAACACCGGTGATGATTGTGTAGCTATAAAGTCCGGAAGAAATAACGATGGTAGAAGGGTAAATGTTAGTAGTGAAAATATAGTTGTACAGGATTGCATAATGAAAGAAGGCCACGGTGGTGTTGTAATCGGAAGCGAAATATCCGGTGGAGTGAGAAATGTATTTGCTGAAAACTGCCAAATGGATAGTCCCAATTTGGATAGGGCCATACGAATTAAAACAAATGCAGTAAGAGGTGGGACTGTTGAAAATATATATGTAAGGAATATCAATGTGGGGCAGGTAAAAGAATCCGTATTAAAAATAAATTTTTATTATGAAGAAGGTGAAGATGGGGATTTCATACCTACAGTAAGAAATATCCATATGGAAAATGTAGAATCACAAACAAGTCCTTATGCTATTTGGATTAAAGCTTTTGATAATTCACCTGTCACAGGATTAACAATTAAGAATTGCAAGTTTAATAATGTTGAAAAGAAAAGCATTATTCAAAATGTAAAAGAACTGACGGTGGAATCTGTGTTAATAAATGGAGAAGAATTTTCGCTTGATTAATAGATGTATAAGTTTTTATTTATTCAATACAGTTTTACATAGTAAAAAATGAATCTCAGCTTAGAACAATTTCTATGAAAGAAGTAACACTTTGAGTATGATATGAAAAGCAATTATACTGTCACTTCGAAATTTATAGTATTTAAGGTTGTTTTCTTTCTTTTCATTCTATCCAGCGTGTTGCTTTCTCAAACTCGTAGTAAAATTTCCGGATCGGTTACAGAGGCTGAAACAATGGAAGCTTTGATAGGGGCGAATGTAATGTTAAAGGGGACCAATCTGGGAGCGGCAACAGATGAGAATGGTAAGTTTATTATTATTAACGTTCCTGTTGGAACTTACGAAGTAAGGGCTTCGATGATCGGTTATAACCCACAGACATTTGTTAATGTATTGGTCTCTTCAGATAGAGTAACAAATTTAAGCTTCGAGCTTTCATCCGTAATATTTGAGGAAGAAGAGGTAGTTGTGGTAGCGCAGAGAAATGTTCTTCATAAAGAAGTTTCAAATACGCAGCTTGTTGTAACTGAAGACCAGGTAAACAACACTGCCGGCATAAGAGATATTAATGCTTTTTTAGAAAAACAACCGGGAGTTACCAGTAACAACGGATTTTTAGAAATCAGGGGCGGCTCTGCCGATCAGACAGGTACATTTATTAACGGTTTGGGATATAACAATGCCGCTGTTGGAAATGCAGAAACAATAGTACCATTAAGTGCGATCGACCAGGTATCTTTACTATCCGGCGGGTTTAATGCTGAGTATGGTAATTTCCGGTCTGGATTAATAAACGTTACAACCAAATCAGGCTCACCGGATAGATATCACGGTTCAATAAATGTCTCCAGAAATATTGAGCATGTGAAGAGATTCGGTCCATTGCTTTCAGATTCTTTCGGACCGGAAACCGGACCTTATCTCGATGCAAGTGTTTCTTTTGAAGGTAATGTAGAAATTGGATGGACTGGTTGGAACGACTTAACTGAAACTTTTAATCTAGGTAAAGACTCTTCGGATATGGCAACCCCCTTGGATTACTATCTTCTTGGTGCATGGATGCATATGGTGATTCCCGATTACGAGGGACTTGCAAAAAAGGGTTACATAGTACCAGAAGAGCAAAAGAAATTATTTGCAGACCACGCACGCGATGAAGATGGTATAGACTATAATATAGATCTAGGGTTTGGTGGTCCAATACCTTTTATAAGTAAAGCTCTGGGGGGTGCAACTTTTTTTATCTCTCATACTACTAAAGAATATCATTATGTCGTTCCTTTTGCGAGAAGAAGCCAGGAATCTTATGTAACTCTGCTTACGATAAAAACACGTCCGAGTCAATCAATGACTCTCTCTCTAAACGGCTTATGGAAAAGGCAGCTTGGTCTTAGTCCGTTAAAACCAGCCTTTGGTGATTCTCCTGATGCCGGCAGGGAGGGTGGATTTATGCCAATAAATAATCTTAAATATGTTAGTAATATTGCCAGTCGCGATGGTGGAACGAATTATTGGTTCGATCCACCTATTTTCCCTCTATTAGATCAAACAACTGTTATGGCTGGTTTCGATGTGAATTATGTTTTCAGCAATTTCACATTTTTTGATTTTGTGGCGAGCTATTTATCAATTGAAGATCATGCACCTGTTGGGGATAATAGAAATAATACAGTAGTTACACATTTCGGTCCATTCCCGGTCTCCGAAATGCCTTATGGTAAGCTTCAGTTTGCTCCCAACAACCGGCTCACTCTCATTGAAGGTAATGATACGATTGCATATACTTATCCAAACTACGATGCAATAACGGGAATTTCAAAAAGGTTTCGTGGTAAGGAAGGTGATCTTAATACAAACGTCCATACACAGCAGCTTAAATTAAGGTTTGATTTGGTTTCACAGCTTGGAGATCATCATTATTTAAAATCGGGTATTGAATTTAACAGGATCGATATTGATCATAAGATGTGGTTAAAATGGAACAGAACCGGGCCATATAATAGTTATGAATATAATTACCACAGGATTCCAAGCCAAACTGGTTTTTATATACAGGACCAGATCACTTATGAAGGAATAATCGCTAATATTGGTGCTCGTCTGGATTATTATTATGGAGGGGGTGGTGAATGGCCAAGCGGTGATGATTTTGCAGACGCCTTTACATCAGCTTTCGGAGGTGCGCCAAGAAATGCCGGTGAGGCAGCCGATTCTTTTTATGCTGCACTTGCATCAGGTAGATCAATAATCTGGGAAAAGTGGGAGGAATATGATAAAGAAAATCCTGGTTTTCTGGAGCCGATTAAAGATCATCTTATTTTTAGTCCCAGAATTGGTTTAGCATTTCCTGTAACAGACCGGGCAAAATTTTATTTCAATTACGGTCATTTTAGATCAAATACACCTTATTATACAATGTATTTATATAGATATAGGTATGATAAGAACGGACTTTATCAAATGTCTAATCCAAATCTTGAACCTCCCAAAACCATCTCATATGAACTGGGATTATCATACGATTTCGGTACCAATATAATTGGTACACTCTCCGGTTATTATAAAGATGCTTCAGGGCAGACCGGTGATGTTAACTATATAAATATTAATGGAACTGTGGATTATGACAGGTGGGAAAACAATAACTATGAAGACATCGAAGGTCTGGAAATTAACATCACAAAAAATGATAACACCTGGATTACCGGCTGGATAAATTTCAACTATTTGCTTAAAAAATCAGGTCTTACAGGAAATGCCCGTGTATCCGATGTTCCTTTGAGTGAAGAAGAAGCTTTCTACCAGGAGGAAGAAGACAGGTTCCTGCCTGAACCAAGATTGAATGCAAATATTTCTTTCCGTTCTGATGATAATTCATCCGGTGATTGGGTTGATGTATTATTATCAAACTGGCGGATGACAATTTTCGGAGAATGGAGGGCAGGAGAATATTTCACATATAATCCGCTTGATAAACTTCATGTAAGTAATAATATGCAATGGCCGGATTACTATATGATAGATCTTAGACTTGGTAAATCTTTCGAAATTCTTGGAATGTTTACAACCTTATATGTGGATATAAGTAATGTTTTCAATTTCAAAGTAAGCTGGATGCATGAAGGTTATGCATTCCGAAGAGACTCGAATGATCCTGGGAATTTTATTGAATGGACAGATACTGAAAATTATTTAGCATCACTGCGTTTACCTTTATATAATTCTCCTGAATTTGATGAAAGGAGAAATCAAAACCCCGGCTTATACCTTCCCGGTGATGATAATCCAGGCGACCTGAGATCTGATGAAAAACCATACATAGATGATCCCGACTATACTTACTTTATAGCTGGAGAACCGAGAGATATTTGGTTCGGTATAAGGGTAGATTTTTAATGAAGTCTTTTTCCGGAGAAAGAATGAAATTTCAATTTAAAATTTCACTGTTAGTTTTATTTGTTCTGATTTTAAATACTCTACTATATTCTCAGGATCCTAACCTTGAAATTGCCGAAACAAAGATCAGCCGGATTTGGGGAGGAATAGCTGCGAATGGAGATAAACTCACGCTAGACTTTAGAGCTGGATTTTTTCCTAATGATTATGATCTTCTTCAGCACCGGGGGCAGGGTAATGAAAATTATCTTGGTTCAGGATTCAGGTTAGCCTGCACAGACTGGACAGCTCCGGATGATTCATTGTTCCCGGCTGCTGTTTTTGGACCTATCAATGATTACATATTGTACGGTAATGTTATAGTTCCAATTACAAATTACATAAGGTATAAATATGCTGATTTTTCGCTTAACAAGATTCCGGTGGACATAAATGATTTTGGTACGCACGACCCAAGTAAATTTACAGGAGGAACTTATGATCAGATTATTGAATCAACTTATAAAAATGTGGTAGGTGTTGAAGTTCATCGTAAATTGTTATTCTGGAGTCAATCGTTTAATGATAATTACTTAATAATAGATGTAGAGTTAACAAATGTGGGAGTTGATCATATAGAACCTGGCGGTGGAACAACATTAGTTGAAGATACGTTACACAATTTCTATTTCTCAATGAGTATGGGAAATACAAATAATTATTTTTCAACTGGAATTTCTCCTTCCTTGCCAGACAGACCAAACCATGGTTACCTGTGGCAGCATTATTATGGAGCCAGACCTGGTGATTCTATGAGGGTGTTTTACTTCTACAGTGCCGATGATCCTCGAACAACAGGCGATGATATGGGTGCACCCATGGTTACTCAAAACGGTAGGCTGATGTTTACTAATTTTAACTTTTACAGTATTCTTCATGCTTCACAACTGCCTTACCTTG
>Ga0255052_10001302_pt1 | contig 18914 bp, 16 predicted proteins | sample JV7_2_21_MG_FD_188632 | JGI IMG/M metagenome (GOLD analysis project Ga0255052, IMG submission 188632) | Seawater microbial communities from Jervis Inlet, British Columbia, Canada - JV7_2_21 | ecosystem: Environmental > Aquatic > Marine > Inlet | place: Canada: British Columbia | collected... | reverse complement strand
CCTCCTGATCCTGGCGCGCCGGATACCTGGGCGACCATTCAGGCCGACATTTTGCAGGCGCGTTGCGTGCTCTGTCACAACAACACGCCGAGCGCCCCGATGGGCTTGTCCTGGGAAGCGGATCAGTACGACACCGTGGTCACTGGCGGCCTGCTGAGTGGTGAGATTTCCAGCATGAAGATCATCGAGCCTGGCAATAGCGCGGCCAGCTACATGGTCTGGAAAATCAACGGCCAGGGACCTGGCGGAGAAGCCATTGTCGGTGCGCGCATGCCGGGGCGCAATTCGGGCGCGTCGGGCTGCTGGCTGCGGCGGACATCATCGACGATAGTACGGACCGGCAGTTCGTCGCTATCGGTGAGCTCAACCTGCTGTTGACCCGGGGCAACAATCTCAAGTTTACCTACGAGTATCATGATCCGTCGGAGATACTGGTGGAGAACGCGCGCGAGCGCTACAGCGTAGTTTGGGAGCCGTTCGTGAACCAGTTCACCCAGTTTCGCGCCGGCGTGCGTGATAACAGGGGAATTCCGCAAAGCGACGCACAGAATCTGACGGAATACTTTCTCGAACTGCACTTGTTCTTTTAGAGTCGCCGGTCTGCAGCCCCGGAATCAGTGCAAGGTATTGTCGAGGATCAGAATCGACGGCGCCGACCCGGCCAACGCACGATAGATATCCATGTACGCGTACATGCCGGTCGGGATGTATGCGCCACCCAGCACGACGTCGATGTCGGTATCGCCGTCCAAATCGCCCGCATCGATGGTCATCCAGCGACCGTTCACCAGCACCGGCGTCGAGTAGGCGCTGAATTCCATGTCCCCGTCGTTTTGCAACAAGACAAATGACTCGCGCTGTTCCTTATCGAATTCGGGGTAGAAAGAGATCGCCGCGATATCCAGATCTCCGTCGTTGTCGAAGTCCGCCGCCCTGGCGCCGAACGCACCGTACATGGGGTAGAAGTACGCCTCTTCAAAGCGCAAGCCACCCTGGTTAAGATAGATGCGGATGCCGTGGTAGTTCTTTGGCGTGTTATAGGGGTCGGAGTCGACGTTATCCCCATTCACGGTCAGTATGTCCATCAGGCCGTCGCCGTCGAAGTCCTGCAGCTCGAAATACGTATGGCCGTAGCCCGGATGGGTCTCGAACACGGTCGTGCTCTCGAATTCATTCGCGCCGGTATTGAGCAGAATGTAGAGACCCTCTCTCGCGTCCGATAACAGCACGGCGATGTCGGGATACTGGTCACCGTTGAAATCATGGACCTGCGCCCTGACGGCACCGGCGCGATTGATGAGCACATGCTCCCGGTAACTGCCGTCGTCCTGCGACTCGAACCATGCAACGTTGCCCCGTCGGGCGCCGAATCCACACACGATGAAATCCATGACGCCATCGCCGTTCATATCCAGCATTTCCATGTCCGCCATCCGGTAGAGACCGTCGATGACGACACTGATGCCCGGTTCAGCGATGCCCTGGTTCACGAGCGGCAGACGGCTGATGGTCGCGAGCCGGGTTTCCGATGGATTGTCGGCGTACAGATCGCCGATGGATGCAACAAAGGCCGCATCACTCGTAAACGCGATGTCCACAGGCATCATCGCCCGACCGAAGCGCCGCGGCTCGAAGTCGAGTTGTCCGTCCCGGTCGAGAACGGCCAGCGTATTCGCCGCCGAGTCGCCGATGTATGCCTCGCTGGTTGCTTCCCGGATACGGACCAGCGTCGTAACGGCCGGATCGGCGCGGTAATCGGACTGCACGATGTCGAACTGCGGCATTTCCCAGTGCAGCGCCGGCCTGGCCGGCTGCGGCAGCGAGTCCGTCGCCGCAGATTCGACATAGTAATAGCGCAGCGCGTCCCATTCGCTCTCGCTCAGCAGCGGAGTGGCCGGCACCAAATTCTCGAGGCCAAGGTATTTGCGTTTCGATGCGACATTGTCCTGTCCAAACTCGGGATGATCGGCGAGATAATCGACGTTCTCCATCCCCAGCATGAAACCCATGTACGCAAGCGCAGTTTCCCAGCTTCGCTTGGGTAAAATGTCGGGCAGCGGTTCGAGATGGCAGGTTGCACAGTAGATGGCCGCCAGTTCCTGGCCGCGCGCAAGCTTTCGCGGGCCCTCCGGTTCGTCAGACGGATCGCGCAGCGCCATGAAGGCGCCAATGACAAGCGCGGTCGCCATCACGACGATCCCAATGGTGGTTTGCTTGCGGCTGATCAATTCAGGGTATCCGGAGTGCCGTGCGGCTGGCCAGCTCAGACCGCCAAGTATACCGGGGTCTGCCCGTCAGTTTCGGGATCCCGCAATTGAGATGCACGCCAATCCGCTCAATAATAGTGCCTTGTGCGATGCTGGCGACCACGTGGAGTTTAGGGGGATGAAAATGTTCACGCAGCGCGTCGCCACTCTGTCGGGCCACCTATTTGCCGCGCTCTTGTGGTCGGGATCGGTGGCCGCCCAGGGCCCCGGATTTCAGGTCGACTTCGACCAGGTCGAGATCCGGACCACGCATGTGGCCGGGCAGGTTTACATGCTGGCAGGCGCCGGTGGCAATATCGGCGTATTCGCCGGTACAGACGGCGTTTTTCTGGTCGACGATCAGTTTGCGCCACTGACGGACAGAATTCGCGCGGCGATCGCCGCGATCAGCGCTCAACCGATCCGCTTTCTCATCAACACGCATTTTCACGAAGACCACACCGGCGGCAACGAAAACCTGGGCGAGGCCGGCACGCTCATCATCGCGCACGACAACGTCAGAAAGACCCTGTCCGTGCCGCATTTTATCGAGATGATCCATACCCGCTTTCCGGCCGTCGAGCCGGACGCGCTGCCCGTGATTACTTTTAGCGAAACGCTGACCTTCCATCTCGACGACGAAGAGGTTTATGTCCTGCACACGCCGCCGTCGCACACGGACGGTGATTCAATCGTCTACTTTCGCGGCTCCGACGTCATCCACATGGGCGACATCTTCCGCAGCCGCGGCTATCCGATTTTCGACCGTCGCAATGGCGGGTCTTACGAAGGACTGATCGAAGCGTCGGACGTGGTGCTCGGGCTTGCGGGTGAAAAAACGAAGATCATTCCCGGGCATGGCGTCGTCTCGAGCAGGGCGGACCTCCGGGAAGTTCGCAATATCCTGGCCACGGTCCGTGATAAAATCGCCGCCGCGATTGCGGCCGGCAAATCGCTCGAGCAGACGATTGCAGAGAAACCCACGGCTGACTTCGACGAGAACTGGTCACGAAGACGGTTGACTCCGGACGAAGTGGTCGAGTGGATTTACGCCGAGCTCTCGAGCAAGGTGGACACAGAAAACCAAAGGAGAAACTAGATGCTGGCTCGCAGAACTTTGCTGAAAGGTATGATCGCGACCGCGGGATTGCAGGTGCTGTCGCGCGCCGCGGCGGCCACGCGTGCCGATGCCATCACCCGCCCCATTCCCTCGACGGGTGAACAGTTGCCGGTTATGGGCATGGGTTCCATGAAGACTTTCGATGTGGACGACGTAAAGGCGGAGAAGGCGCGACTCACCGAGGTCCTGCAAGCCTTCTTCGATAATAGCGGGGCGCTGATCGATTCGTCCCCGATGTACGGCAACGCCGAGGCGGTACTCGGTGATGTGCTGCAGGGCGTCACCGGCACGGATGCGCTGTTTGCTGCGACCAAAGTCTGGTCCGAAGGGAAGCAGCAGGGCATTGACGACATGCATCGCTCCATGGGCCGGATGCGGGTCACACGTTTCGACCTGATGCAAATCCACAATCTGAAAGACTGGCGGACCCAGATCGAAACGCTGAAGGAATGGAAGGCGGAAGGAAAAATACGCTATATCGGGGTCACGACCTCGCACGGTCGCCGCCATGATGAGCTCATTGCCGCCATGCAGGCCGAGGCATTCGACTTCGTGCAGTTCACCTACAACATTGCCGACCGCGAAGCCGAAAACAGGCTACTCCCCCTGGCGCAGGAGCGGGGCGCCGCAACGCTGATCAACCTGCCGTTCGATCGCGCCGAGCTGTTCCAGAAGGTTCGCGGCAAGCCGCTGCCCGAGTGGGCCGCCGAGATCGATTGCACGAGCTGGGCGCAGTTCTTTCTCAAGTTCTGCCTGGCCCATCCGGCGGTAACCTGCCTCATTCCGGCCACGTCAAAGCCGCATCACATGGTCGACAACATGGGGGCAGGGTTCGGGCGGGTTCCCGACGAGGACATGAAACGCCGCATGATCGAGCACATGAATTCCATTTAGAGCGACGATTTTCCACGGCCACCTGCTTGTTGGTGGGCGCAGGTCAATAGTGGCCCGGGCAGGACCGCTGACGAGCCTATTCCGCCGCCTTGCTCGCCGCCAGTTTCCTGGCCAGCCACTCCGCCATCTTGGGCATGACGACGGAGCGGTATTGCCCGAAACAATGCTGATCGCCACCCATGATCCAGAGATCCGTTTCCCGACCCGAATCAGCAAGCAGACGCAGATCCGAAACGGGCACCAGGTCATCGAGATCGCCGTTTATGACCAGCGTCGGCAGCTTGACGCTGTCGGGCCCTGCCAGGAGCCCCTGGGTAACCAGGGAAAACTTCTGCATGTTGCGGTTGATTGCGTCCAGATCGTCAGTCGACATGTGAATGGCGGCAGCCAGCGCTTCCTGGATTTCCCAGGGGCCGGCATGAATGTTCTTCCAGCCATCGTGAACCGGACCACAGGCAGCAATAACGCCGAATAACCTGTCTTCCGTGATCGCGTTGCGGGCGGCGTAGTAACCGGAAAAGCTGAAACCCACATGGGCAATATGTTGGCCGTCGATTGCTGGGTAAGTTTGCATGTAATCGATGACCGCGCTGTGCAATACGTTCGAGTCCGGTCGGGCTACCCAGCCGGAGCTCTCGCCCGTGCCGAGGACATCGAACGTCAGCACGGCGAAGCCGCGATCGATGTACGGGCGTATATTGTTGTAACTGTCGCCCTTCCAGGTATCGATACCGCCGTTCCACAGTATCAGTGGTGGTCTTTCGATATCGGGGGGCAGGTGCAGGTAACCACGCACGTGTTGCCCGTCAAAAGGAATATCGAGGATCTGCAATTCGGGTTCGAAATAGCGGCCGGCCAGCTCGTAATATCGAAGATGCTTGCGATACGCTTCCAACTGACCCGGCAGCGTTTTTGCCGGGAATCGCGCGATGCCGTAGAACTTTGCCGCGGACATGAAAGCATCGCGTGCCGCCCCGGCCTCGTCATCAGCCGCGAACGCGTGGCCTTTATCGGCGAAATATTCACCTATCCGGGACCACTCGTAGACCCAGGAGCCGGGATCGGTGCCTTCCATATGCGTAACGCGCAAATAGGTCGAATAGACGAGATCCTGATTTTTCGTTTGCGCACTCCAGAGCTTGAGACGTCTTTGCTCTACGAATTCTTCCTCGTGCGAACTGGTTTCAGCCTGCAGGCCGGCCGGCGCTACCACGCAGAATATGATTATCTGCAAAATGAGAGGTTTAAGGTTCATTGCGGGTTGCTCTTTACGGTGCCCAATGTCGATCAACAATATACAGCGACGAAGCGTGAATTTGCTATCGGATCGGACCAAAAAAGCGACAGCCTGCAGGACCTGTAACAGCCGGGTTATCGGCTGGCTTGGCCCGAGCAAGCCGGACCACCATTGATGTTACTTACGCCGGGCAACAGACGGCAGCACAGTAACGCCGCTCGCCGTTTGATCAACCGTATGACAGTAGTCGAGGAACTCCTGTTCCGGCATGGGCCTGGCGATGAAGAATCCCTGCGCAAGATCACAGCCGAACTGCTCGATCAGCTTGAGTTGTTGTTCGGTTTCGACACCTTCGGCGATGACAACCAGGTCCATCGCCTTGCCGAGCGCGATGATGGCCTGAACGACCCTGGTATTAGTCGTTGATTCTCCAAGACGTTCAACGAAAGTCTGATCTATCTTGATTGTCTGTACGGGCAGTTCGGCGAGGTAACTGAGCGAACAGTAACCGGTGCCGAAGTCGTCGATATGAATACCAACGCCGTATTGCGAAAGATCCCGCAAAGCCGGTCTGGCGATCGTGAGGTCCTCCAGCAGCACCGTTTCTGTCAGCTCGAGGTTTATCAGCCGTTGCTCGATCTTGTGCGACTGCAGGATCGATTTAATCAGCTCAACCAGCCTGTGATTACGTAATTGGTGTGCGGACAAGTTGACGCTAACGGGGACCTCCCAGTCATGCCTGGATTTCCAGCGTGACACCGCATCGCAGACATGTTGCATGATGCACTCGAACAACACGTCGGATATACCCATTTCCTCGCTGAGTGGTACGAAATCGACTGGCGGAACAATCGTACCGTCCGGGCGCGTCCAGCGCGCCAGTGCCTCAACGCCGGCAATTTGCCCCGATTTCAGACAGAGTTGCGGTTGGAAGTAGGTGATGATTTCTCCGGCATCGATCGCCTGCCGAAGTTCCGCCTCCATAGCAAATTTGTGCTTGGCCCGATACTGCATTTCGCTCTGGTAATAGACGATACCGCCTTCGGGCTGCCGCATAGATCGATGCAGCGCCGCTTCGGCGCAGCGAAATACGGTCTTCGAGTCGCGACCGTGTACCGGATGCCAGGCGACCCCGATACTGGCCTTGAGGAATATGTCGCGGCCCTTGACGATGAATGGCTCTTCGACGCAGCTCCTGATGATGTCGACCACTTCCTGCAGGGCCGCGTCGTTTCCGAGCCCCGGAGCCAGGCAGGCGAACTCGTCGGCGCCGAAGCGGCCGACACTCATCTGTTGCCCCGCAGACTGCGATTCCGCTGCCCGCAGCAGTCGCCGGCCGATAGCGTTCAGCAGTTCGGTGCCGGAGTCGTAGCCCATGGTTTCATTAAGAAAACTGAAGCGCTGAATATCGAGCAGCACTACCGCGGTACGCAAATCGGATTTCGCAGTACTCTCAATCAAAAGCTGCAACTCATCGAGCAGTTTGAGTCGATTCGGCAGGCCGGTAACCGGGTCAAAATAGGCAAGCTTGTGCAGCGCCTCTGTCCGCTCCCAGACGCGTTGCTCCAGTACGTCGTTTGCATGACGCAACGCAAGGTCGGAATGCCACTTGCCACACAATGCCGCGGCGAGCTGACGACACTCAACGGCGTGAAAGGGTTTCTTGAAGAAGAATATCCGGTCAGCGGGCGGAATTTCCTTGCCCAGATTTTCCGGCTCCGGGCTCAGCGACCCCGTAACGATGACGATATTGACGTTGGGGTCGAGGTCGCGAATTCTTTTCGCGGCTTCGATGCCGTCCATTCCCGGAGGCATTCTGATGTCCAGGAAAACGATCGCATACGGATTGCCGACACTGGTCGCTTCTTTGACAGCTTCAATTGCAGCTTTACCCTGGTTGCATGACTGCACCTCGAATCTTGCGGTCCCCCGTTTATCGGTGCCTTCACCGAACAGAACTTTCTCGAGATCACCCAGCGTCGTCGTTGCCGAGTCAGGTTCAAAATCCGCACCAAGGCAACGCAAGTACTCGCCAATGAGCATCGCATCGTCGTCAACGACCAGAATGCGGTTCGTAGATGTGTCGTCAGGTCTCAGCATGCTATTTTCGTTTCGGTTCGGCTTAGTGCGATCGGGTGATGCTGGCGACATCTTCGGCCAGCTTCATGAATGAAATCGGTTTGTTGAAATAGTGCAGTTTCATAGGTGGTGGTATACGGCGCTCAAGTTCCGCAAGCGGAACATCGGAGAATCCGGTTACGAATATGATCTCAATGTCCGGGTCGAGTTTGCGGATCTGAGTTCCGGCCTCGACGCCGTCGATCCCCGGCGGCATCCTGACATCGAGGATCACCACGTCGAATGGCTGGCCGTCATTGGCGGCCTCTTTCGCCAGCGTAATCGCGTCAGCGCCCTGACTACAGGACACCACATCGAAATCTGGTGCAGCGGCAAGATCGGTGGCGGGATCGAATAATTCGGCCTCCAGCGAGTCGAGCGCCTTCATGTAATCGGTCACCTCCGCTTCTCCAAACGCCTGTCTGTAGCATTCGAGAATATGTTCATCGTCATCGGCGATCAGTACGCGGATACTGTCATGATCAACTTGTGTGTTCACTTTCTAGCCTCCCTGTGCTGCCGGCAGCAGCACATGAAATTGTGCACCCTGACCGAGACCACGGCTGTCGGCCTGGATGTGCCCACCCATGGACGCCAGTGCATTGGCGCACCAGTGCAGTCCCAGTCCACTAAGATGTCCTTCCTTTGACGAGAATCCCCGCTGAAAAATTTTTTGCCTGGTCTTGTCATCGAACCCACAACCGGTATCGGTCACGGTCAGGCGGATCATTTGTTTGTCTTCGACCGTCTCCGGCGCCGCGGAAACTGCGATTTTTCCGTTTTGCGAATCGCTACGCTGTATGGATTCATACGCATTCAACATCAGGTTTCCGAGCACCTGCAGCACGCCGACACGATGTCCGCGGACGCGGAACTGGTGCAACTTGCGACGCAGGTTTACTTCGACCTCCGGATCGTCGGATTTCGGAATTACCAGGATCGCTTCGTCAATGATGTTGCCCAGTTCGAAATCTTCGATGATTGGCGCAACGTTGGCGTGTTTCTCCTGGTCCGACAAGATTGATTCCACCTGGTGGGCTTGTTTTGCTGCTACGCTGAGATCCTCGATCGCGTCGTCCTGCATCGCGCGTACGTGCGCGAAAGCAGAATCGATATACATAAGCAGTTTCTCACGCCGATGATCCGGGCATGTGGGGTCACCGAGCTCCTCCGTTGCCTGGTTGACGCGCAGACGGGAGGCCGCCCTCCAGTTCTTGGCAACCCGATCGAGTCCGTTGATGAGTGGTGTCATCGCATTGCGGATGTTGTGCAAAACCTCCGCTGCCGCGTCGGCTTTACCGGCCTTGAAAGATTGGTCCAGGAGGCGCATTCGCGCATCGTGTACTTCCCCTGTCAGTTTATCGAATTGCCTGCCCAGGGAGCCTATCTCGTCAGTCCTCGATATCTTCAGGCGTTTTGATAGATCGCCGCTTTCGCGAACCGCCGTGATATGGGCTGCCAGCGCCTCCAGGGGTAAGACGATTGTGCTTCGCAGCGACAGCCAGGTAACGGCCGCGACGACAATTCCCGCGAGTGCCAGGAAAAGCAAAGCACCGTTCAGTGCGCGCTCGCCGAGCGCAGAGATTTCGCGGGGCGTTCTGACCTGCAGGAGCATCAGGGGTTCGCCAAACAGATCGACAAGCATTCTGTAACTGGTTACTGCGTCGTCGGTCGTCTCGTAATGGATGAAACCGGATGTGTCGCCACTAAATGCCTGCAGAGGTGGCGACTTCGAGTATGACTCCTGGTCAATCAACTGCCAGTCCAGGTCCACTTCGGTGCGTGATCTCAGCTGCGCTGTTTTCGCCTGGTCCAGAAACTGCCCCATGATCATAGTACCTGCGATTGGCCCTACGCCGTCACTCGTTACCACCGGCCACGAGCTGAGCAGCATCGGGCCGAGGTCTGTTCTCAGCAGACCGTCGGTGCTTGCTTGCACGTCCGTGTGGCGAATCAACTGAAAAGCAGTAGCTGTACCGGGATCGAAGACCCCGAGCGTACTCGGATCAACCAACTCATCTTCGTGAACGACCTGGCCCCAGAGCAGATTTGCATTGGCGTCGTAGATCAGCAGCAGGCTCAATTCCAGGTTGGTCAACGTAGGCTGGTCGAGGTTCGAGTACGCAAATGCAGGGTAATCACCGCGCACGTAGTTGTAGGCATCGTCCCAAATAGCCCAGTCACCTGCGATCGCGCTCAGATTGTCGAGGTCATTCTGAATTGCCCTTTCCGCTCGAATGATATTTGTTCTGGCCTGGTCGAGCTCGAGCTGGTCAAAAGCCGGTCCAATTACTGTATCCAGCGTGACGAAGCTCAACACGACAAGCGCGGCCATCACAGCGAGCAGCGTTCTGGAGACCTTTTTCTGCAGCGACTGCTTTGCGAGAACTTTTGACATAACGGGGTTGCTGTGCGGACATAATGTCAGCCAACGAGTGTAATGAGCGTTCGCAATCGTCGATGTGATGCAGTGCGCGTTATAAGGCTATGGTTTGACAGGCGATTTTAGTAATTGCAGCGGTTTAGGAAAGGACCGGTAACGGGCATTCTCGCCGCTGTCGAGAAGCATGAACCGCCCCGGGGTATCCGGGAGTGTTTACCCGATGTCTCGAGCGACCACGCCATCAATCGCATGATAGGCGGACAGTATCGCGCCCTCCTGCCAGCCTTGCAGGATGCTCAGATGCTCGCCAGCGAAGAAGATGTTCTCGTCCGGCGTGAGCAGGATGCCCGGATCCGACGTCCCCCATGCGCCGAATTGAAACGGCACTTTAAGCCAGGAGACGCTGATGCCACGTCCGACTTCGTTGCCGTATTCGGCATGCAGGTTATTGCCCTGGAGAATGCTGCTATCGATTCGCTGCCGCGGCGTCTGGCCGGCAAAGTTAATGCCGGCAGCGCCACCGAACATATAGGCGCCGACGATCACGCCGTTCGCTCTGCCGAAGCCATTGTTCGGATACAACATTTGCGTGATGTCCTGGGTGGTCCAGGATATGCCACCATAGATGTTGTGGTTCTGCTCCCAGAAGCGCCTGGACTGGAATGCAATTTTGCCGGCATTGGAGTACGTGAAGTTGTCGATTGCCGCCTGGTGCGACACGGCAAAATCGTTGGCGATGCTGCGCAACACGCTTGCCGGAATCGTGCAGATACAGTAGTCGGTATCGAGATTGAATGAGCTGCCGAAGCGGTCCTGGTAAACCACGCGAACACCGGCGCCGAGCTTGCGTATCTCGCTCACCACCGCCTCATAAACGATATCCGATGCAAGCTGAGCTGCGAACGCGTTGGCGATCCGGTCCATACCGCCCACGGGCTGCAGCATCGTCGGTTGTTGGTTGAGGGATTGCGGAAAATCCTGGCGGAGCTGCCAGAAGGTCTCGCTGAGCAGTTCCTGTAATTGCAATGGCGTCAGCATCTCGCCGCGTTGCCGGCTGCCGGTATTCTCCTGGCCCGGAAATCCGGCGCGACTCGAACCGGTATAGTCGAAGTTGTTGGTCAGATCGCCAAACTGCCGCAACATCTGCAGGATATTTGCTTTGTCGCTAGCCGACAGCTCCTGGTCCAGCGCGTTCTGGTTGACCGCCAGCGCCAGCAGTCTTGCGATGTTGCCGCGCGTATCCGCATGTACACGGCGGGCAATTTGCGGCTGACCGCCGAAGGCGGACGCAGAGTGCATGAGTGCGGCATGGTTATCGTTAACAAACGTTTCCAGCAACACACCGAAGTTGCGGCAGTAACCCAACAGAAATTCGTGATGATGCGAGATTCTTGCAGCACCGCTGTTGAAATACAGGTCGTTGTCGGTGTCGAACATACAGAGCTGGGTCGAATCGGTCTCTTCGACCACGTCGCCAGCCCGGATGGTGCGGTTGCGGCCGCCGGCGATCGGGGTCGCTTCGAGAATCGTGCAGTCATAACCGAGCTTGCGCATCTCGTAGGCAGCGGCCATGCCGGCGATGCCCGCACCCAGAATTGCTACCGTCTTGCCAACACCAATATTCGCCGGCCAATCCCCCGGTCGCGGGGAGGCGATTGCCGGAGCCGGATTCTGTATCACGGGCGGGCCGCTACCTGCGGAAGCGGAAGATGAGCTGCACGACGCGACCGACGTGCCGATACCCATCGCGGCCATGGTGCGCAACATTGCGGTGCTGCCGACGGCTTTGCCGATGGAGCTCAGAAACTCCCGCCGCGCTATGTTCGTTTTTTCGCAGGACATCCGCTTCTCCCCGGTCGCTACTGGACGGACGATGCCAGGCTGGCAGCAATATAGTTGTCGACAATCTGCTCGAGAATGCTGAGTGGCACGCCACCACTGCCGAGGACCAGGCGGTGGAAGGCCTTCAGGTCAAATGCAGCGCCGAGCTGATCCATCGCCCGCTGGCGCAGCTCGAGGATTGTGAGCATACCGATCATGTAGGCAGTCGCCTGACCGGTGAGCACACTGTAACGTGCTGCCGCTCCCTGCGAGGCGCCTGGTGACCAGCCCACGTTGTCGATATTGAATTGCGTTGCTTGATCGAATGACCAGCCGAGATCGTGAATGCCGGTATCCATAACCAATCGTGCAGCACGCAATGCTTCGAACTGCAGGCGGCCGAGATTGCCGTACGGATCGTTGTCGTACCAGCCCAGCTCGTAGGCGAGGCGTTCCGCATACAGCGCCCAGCCTTCGACGAAGGCAGTAGAGCGCAGGATTTTTCTGAATGCGGGCAGATCCATCTCGTGCGCCAGTGCTATTTGCAGGTGATGACCGGGCACCGCTTCGTGAAACGTAAGCGTGGGCATATCGTAATATGGCAGATCTCTTCCAGTGCCTGCGTAGAACGCGCCGGGCCTCGAGCCGTCGAACGAGGGGCCGATGTAGAAACCGCCGGAAGTGTCGGGAATGACCACGACCTCGGCCGCCGGAAACAGGTCAAAAGCCTGAGCGAGGTTTTGCTCCGCGAAAGCGACCAGGTTTTCGAAGGTGGCAAGTGTATCGGCGCCGGGAATGAAGCCGCCGTCGTTGGCCACCCGGCCGAACAGTGTCAGTAAAGATTCATTTTGCGGGTAGCCCAGCTGATCGAAGATTGCGCGCATCTCGGCGCGGATGCGCTGCAGTTCATCCAGGCCCAGTTGATGTATCCGGGCAGGCGTCAGGTCGGTGGTCGTGTGGTGCCTGAGGATGTAACTGTAATAATCCCGACCCCTTGGAAACTGAGACACGCCGATCGACGGCGATGCGTCGGCCAGGAGACTCACAAAAGTATTGCGCAGTTCCTGGTGGGCCGGGATGACGCTGTCCCTCGTCGCGGCCAGCGCGGCTCCACGCAGAGCTGCCTTGTCAGCAGTGCTCAGCCCGGCGATGGTCTCCAGCTTGTCTCGAAATACCGTGTAATACGGGCTGGTGTCCGGTGATCCGCTGACCACGGCTAGAGCCTGGGAGTCGGCGATTCGCAGCGTGAGCGCGGGCTCGATCACACCAGCATTGCGCTGCAATCTGAGATGTGCCGCCAGTTGCCGAAATTTCTGGCGAACCGCAGTCAGTCGGCTTATGTAATTTTCCGCATCCTGGCGTGTCTCGAGAGGATGAACGTCGGTAAAGAAAAGTCGTGTGTCTGCCTGGGCGCCGAAGATGGAATACGACGCGGGAAAGCCGTAGTAGATGAATTCGCTTTCATCAACCTTGTCCTGGAGAAACCATGCGTACACGTCGTAGGAGATTTTGCCGTCAGCATCGAGAGCCTCCCGGTCGTAGGTCTGCAGCGCCTGCAGGACCACATCGTACATGGCGTAGGTTGCGCGCTTGTAGGCATCGGACAGATCAGTAAGACCAATGCTGTCGAGCGGGTAAATACCCTCCAGCCCATGCCAAATGACTGCCTCCGGATCGCGCAGCATGAGCGCCTTGAATGAGACGTCGTAGAAATCCTGCAGCGTCAGGCCGGTGAGTTCCTGCGTGAGCAGTTCCGCTGCAGTAGGGCCTGTCGGCGGCGCCGGCGGCAGTGCAGTGGGCGTGGCATCCGTCGAACCGCCGCTGCAAGCGGCAACAAGAAATACGGCCGCGAGAACCGGTATCGACTTTTGCAATCGACTTATCATTGAATTGAACCCCTGTCGTAGAGTTAGTCAGCCGTCCGTAGATTTAGTTCAGGCGGGATGTCGGTGCTATTCGATCCGGGACAACACGGTTTCCAGGAGTTGTTGCAGCTCATATTGCCGACCGTGACCGATGTGTTGACCGTCGGTCCAGATCAGTTCAACCGAATCACCGGAGGCAGCCTCGATCAACGGCACCTGGGCCGCGGGCGGCACACGATCGTCCTTGCGGGCGGCGATAATAACCAGCGGACGCGGCGCGATCTCCCGTATCCATTGCCCGGTATTGAATGAGTTACCGTAGGCAATGAGCAGCGCTCCACGGGCAGCCAGGCGACGCAAGGTCTCGTTTTCAATCTGCTTACGTCCGGCATGCATCACCCAGCTGAGATTGTCGCCGCCGCCGTGTATCAACCAAACGCGGGTGAAGCGTTCATCCAGCGCGCCGGCCACGGCGGCAAATGGCACGCCGAGGCTTACGCCGACGAGTTCCACTCTGTCGCGGTCGACCCAGGGCTGCTCCAACAGCCAGTCCAGGGCGAGAGAGAGCGCCGGCGGCGTGTCGAGAAATGCTCTTTGAATCGCCGGCACCGCTGCCACAATTTCCCGGAAGCCGCGCAGCGAATGACTGCCGTGATACGGGTAATCGATGGCGGCGAAAGCGGCGCCTCGAGGCTCGCCGAGCAGATCTACCGCATCCTTGCCGGTGCGGTGCCCGCCGACGATGACAACCACCGGCAGCCCTGTCGCGGTCGCGGGACGCAGCACGCGCATATCGACTTCGAGGCCGGTGGATGACTCGAGCTGTATTGTCTCGCGGATACCACCGGCGCGAGTCGATACGACGACCTCACGGCGTGTAAGTGCGCCTGGCCGTTCGAGCAGGTACTCGCGTTGCGGGGTCGCAAGTTCGACATAATATAGCGCGATCAGCAAGACCGGTACGAGTGCAACCGCTGTATAGACGCGACGCTTCAAAACGAAATCTCCGGCAGGTTGGCAGGCGGTCTATATATAAGAGTCCCATCGATACGTCGCGCAAGTTCCGAATTGATCTGCCACGCGGCCCGAGGGCCAGTAAACGGCACGTGTTTTGCGCCAATGCGTCGACATATTTTACAGTCAAAAATACAGCTTTTGCTAAGTCGCTAATTTGTAGAACTATTTTTTTACGGCATGAATATTGCTTCCTAAATGGAGGAAATTGCGGATCTCGTTGTACTGGCGAAACCACTCGGGGAAACACAATGCAGATGCAGTCAAGAAGGGGATTCATCGGCTCGTGCGCGGCGGCGCTTGCCGCGTTGGGTTTCGGTCCGTCGCGGGCGTTCGGATCCGAGGCGCTCGGAATGGCGGATTTCAGCGCGATGGTGAAGGGCAGATTCTACTTCGCGAACAGTGCGGGGACCGCGTATGGCCGCGCGAAACTCCTCAATCTGGACGAAGTATCGACGGATGGCGGCGTCACCCAATTCAATCTGCGCTTCCGCGGAAACCGGGGTGTCAGTCTGCCTGAGGGCATGTACGCAGTTACCAACTGGAGCGGATACCCGAATTTCGACGTTCACGTACAAATGGTAGGCGTGGACAGGCGCGGCCGAGAACTCTATTTAGCCAGCTTCGCGCAACTTCAGTAGCAGCGCCGGTGCCGAAAAGAATACGTAAGGGAGAGGAACGATGATCATACCAGGACGGTTTATAAGGCGTATCAGCGTGATGCTGGCGGCCTTGCTTGTGACCAGCGCCACGCTGGCGGCGACGATCGACGTCACCTACGTTGGAACCTGGGATTCGACCGGGTCGGGGAACCCAACCGGGTCCGGCGGGCCGGGGCTATCTGTGGGTCAGAAGTACGTCATCAAGATCAGTTATAACGATCTATCGACCGCGACCAATAACGTGGACGTGCTGAACGCGTTCTTCGTACCGTCGGGCGACCAGATGACCACGATCAATCTGAACGACGGCGGCAATTCGCTCGACATATGGGTGCCGATGGAGGGACTCGACGGGACCTCGCCTTTTGTATACCAACAGAACGAGGGAAATCACTTCCCCGCCTTCATCCCGAACCCGACGCTGAATTTCACTAACAATTCCCTCATCGGGGACCCAAATAACATCATCGGCATGGAGTATGAGGGTGACTTTGTCTCCGGTGCAGGCAACAACTTCATCGAACTATTCAACACCTCCCCCGGCGGCGATAACATTAACATGGTCAGCCAGGTCCTGAATTTCGGGACCGGGCCCGCTGCCAACGACACTAACGGGCTTAGCCTCGCAGTCGATCTGGTAATCGATGCGGGTCCGAGCATTGTGTACAACGCTGCGAGCCTGACGCAGACCACATCGAGTTCTGTAATTCAGAGTAATGACCTCGGTGCGGCCCGCGGCGACAACGAAGACTTTGTCGATGCGGCCTGGACGGAAAGCGCCGTCGCTTTGACCGGCACGGTCGAGGGCGCCGCAATGAACGATATCGGTGTCCATATCGCCAACTCCGGACTGACCAACACTGGCAGTACGGCGACCTGGGACGTCACGATGACGGAGCAGGGGACAGGCCTTAGCGATACTGACTCGGTCGGAGTCTCGTACGCAAACGCCGGACCGCTCGCCGATGCCGGCGTCGATATCGTCTTCAGCGCGGCGAATGCCCTGACCGGGGCCGCCACCACTGGCGCCACGGTCGGCGATGCCGATCTCGCGGTGAATGCCACGATCGCCAACTTCGAACAGCTGACATTCACCTCGGTCGCGGGCAACCCGCTCGTCGGGGGCACCATCAACGGATCTACCGTCTTCAACAACGTCGATCAGCTCATCGCGATAGCGGATTCCGGCCTGACGACGACGACCAGCGTCAGCTCTTTTGACCTTTCCGTTACCGATTTTGCGGGCGCGACCGACTCGGACGCCGCGGTGATCAGCTACCTGAACGCGACGCCGTCGGCATCTGCTACCGCCACCGCGACTGCCACCGGCGTCGATTTCACGCTGAGTGTCGTCGATATGGACCTGATCGTGAATGCGATCATCGCCGGCTTCGAATCGGTAACGACAACGGCGCTGGTCGGCCTGACTGACGCGACGGCGTTCTTCAATACACTGATCACGACAGGACTGCAGTCGTTCACGAGCGCGGCGCTCGAAGTTGAGTTCGGGCTTGGCCTCCACACGGTCGATTTTTCATCAGTCGACCTGGCGGGCGCTACCGCAACGGCGTCAGCGGCTTTCGAAGTTCTCGATTCGGCGCCACAACCAGTACCCGAACCCGGCACGCTCACGCTGTTGCTGGCCGGAATACTCGGGCTTATTTATACCCGGCGACGACGCATGCAAATCGTTGCCGGTGCCTGCTGAAAGAACGAACGATGGGGTCAAAAGACTAACTTTAAGAGGATTGCACTATGTCTGAGCCATTTCTGGCGGAGATCAAGATAGTCGGCTTCAACTTCCCCCCGCGGGGATGGGCCCAGTGCGACGGGCAGATCCTGCCGATCAATCAAAACCAGTCGCTGTTTTCGCTGCTCGGTACCACTTATGGCGGCGATGGCCGCACCAGTTTTGCGCTGCCCGACCTGCGCGGTCGCGTGCCGCTGCACGTTGGGAGTGCAAACCCACTGGGGAGAAAAGCAGGCGAAGAAAGACATGCGCTGGCGGTCAACGAAATTCCCTCGCACAATCACACGGTGCAGGGCACCATGACCACCGCGAACGCGACCGACCCCAGCAACCGGGTGCATGCAACGACAGCAGGCGGGCGCCGGCCGGTCACACCGTACGTCAGCGGCAACAACCTGACCGGCATGCAGGCGAGTGCGGCGAGTGGTAGCGGCCAGGGACACGAAAACATGCAACCGTTCCTGACGTTGAACATCGTAATCGCGATTCAGGGGCTGTTCCCCTCACGCAACTAGGAGACGGACGATATGTCGAATCCATTTGTCGGTGAAATCAGAATGTTTGCCGGTAATTTCGCTCCGCGCAGTTGGGCATTTTGTGATGGCCAGCTGCTCGCCATCAATCAGAATGACGCGCTGTTTTCGTTGTTCGGCACGTTTTACGGCGGTGACGGTCGCACGACCTTCGGGCTCCCCGACCTGCGCGGTCGCGTGCCCATTCATCGCGGTACTGGTCCGGGTCTGACGCCCAGGTCGCAGGGACATAAGGCGGGCACCGAGACGGCCACCGCAAGCGTGGGCCAACTGCCCTCGCACACGCACACCATGCAGGGTAGCAGCGACTTCGGCGGTGACACTTCACCCGCGAATAACGTACCGGCGACAGGCTCGGGCGTGAATCTCTACAGCACGGATAGCGCCGCGACCGTTGTCAGCATGAACGCGGCGGTCGTGTCTCCTACAGGTGGCGGGCAAGCGCATGCCAATGTCATGCCCTTCCTGTGTGTGAATTTTATCGTCGCTTTGTTCGGCGTATTTCCATCCCGCAATTGAGGAGCGCCAGCCATGTCGAACCCATTCATCGCTGAAATCAAGATCTTCGCCGGCAATTTTGCCCCGCGGAGCTTTGCGTTCTGCAACGGCCAGTTGCTGCCGATTTCCCAGAACACTGCGCTCTTCGCACTCATCGGCACCACCTACGGTGGTGACGGCCGCACGACGACCGCGCTGCCAAACATGCAGGACCGGATCCCGATGCATCCCGGTCGCGGACCGGGACTGACATCCAGGCGACTCGGAGAGAAGGGCGGCGCCACGACGGCAACGCTTAACGCGACCCAGATCGCAAATCACATCCATGGTGTGCGGGCCACCAACGCCGCGCCGAATGCCAGTTCGCCAGCCGGCGCGCTGCCGGCGATGGCGCCGGTGTACGAAGCGGGTACCGGTCTCACCCCGATGTCGAGCGGGGCGATGACGGCCACCGGCGGCAGCAGCGCGCATAACAATGCGCAGCCGACCACTGCCCTGAACTTCATTATCGCGTTGCAGGGCACGTTTCCGTCACGCAGCTAAAGCCGGCGCACCCATCTGTGCCAGGCGTGGTGCTGCGCCCGGAAACCGACGCCGACCTGCCGTTTCTGCAGACGCTGTATGCAAGCTCGCGGGAGCGCGAGATGGCGTTCCTGCCAAACTGGACAGACGCGCAGAAACGCGAGTTCCTCGACCAGCAGTTCACCGCGCAACGCCAGTATTATCGTGAACACTATCCGGATGCGCGCTACGACGTAATCGAACGCCACCGG
>Ga0255052_10001301_pt1 | contig 18928 bp, 16 predicted proteins | sample JV7_2_21_MG_FD_188632 | JGI IMG/M metagenome (GOLD analysis project Ga0255052, IMG submission 188632) | Seawater microbial communities from Jervis Inlet, British Columbia, Canada - JV7_2_21 | ecosystem: Environmental > Aquatic > Marine > Inlet | place: Canada: British Columbia | collected... | reverse complement strand
CTTTCTCAAGCTCCTTTAGCACCGGCAGCGGCGCACGACTAAGCTCGAGAAAGGTCGGGGCGACCTGCATTCCCACTTGCCTCGCCGAGGGTGTCTCAATCCAAGGCTGCTCAAAACGAGGCATTGACTCGGTCGCAATGATATTTGTGTCTAGGCGAACTAATGCACAACATTGACCATAACCATCGATTGTTTGGCTGTCCCTGTATCGGTAATCGCGAGGTGCCAGAGAAAAGTTCATTGGATGATGCGAACCCAATTCTATCGAAGCGCGGAACCCAACATCCATAATCCGATGTCTGAACAAACGATATTCGCGCGCCTCTTCATCTGTCGTGTGGTTGACCAAATGCAGCTCAACCAATATTGCATTATTCTCAACGCCACTTCCGCTCAAGGGAAATGGTCGATATCGGCACTCGACCGCCACTTTGTAAGGTAATGGTGTCGACTCTTGATCAAATAGCTGGGCCTTAATGCGGTTGTTTAGCGTGTCTTGATCAACAATGGTCTCGTCCCATTCGATGGTATGTGCACGGAACCCTCCCGCATCGTCGACCTCGCGTCGCCTTAAATACACACGCTCGTCACTCGAAATTGCAGATATGTGGTCGTCAATGGCAGTTGCGACCTTGTCCTCTTTTGATTCGATAACGCTTGAGGATCTATCACCCACATTAAACTCAAAAACGTGGTTCTCGAATGTCAGCCCATAACGAATGAAAGATTCAGGAACGTCCTGCTCCTCTCGCGGAACATCGTTGACCACAATCAAATTTTCAATCACTTCTTCGATCTCTGGCACATACGCATGTGCTAGATCGAAATGGCCGTCCACGACAACTCGTACGCTGTTGTTCTCATCTGGCACAACCAAAAAAACCAGACCCATACTGTTTGGCGCAGGAGCGAATTGTCCCTGTAGGTCGTCTATCGTTGGCTGTGGGGCCAACGAGCCGACGGTGGAGAGTTCGTGCGGCTTGTTTGGGTAGTAGTATTTGCCCCGGGAAGGAAGAGAGCCATCCGGTTTATCAACGAGAAGACACTTGAGCTTTGAGACAAGATAGTGATTTAGCGCAATCTTGTCTCGATTTGTCATCTCCATCATCGATTCTCCAATTGACTATTCCGATGTCCTACTCTGCTGTTCGCTAATCACAGTTTTGAGATTCGAAGTATTTCACCGATTCGCGTCAGATCTTCAAGATCATTTCCGTATAGACCTAGTTCCCTGTTAATCAAGGCTTCTGACTGGATCCCCATCCCTGACCTGATATATGCGGCAATCTGCCGACCGAGAAGTCGCCGTGTCTCTCTTACCACTTTTATTGCGCCCCATATAGCGTTCACGTTAGCCACAATATCTGGCATGTCTGCGGCCTCGGCGACTGCCCTTAGGGATTTGATTGTTCGCGGACCAATTACTTTGTGGTGGAACCATGCATAGACAGCTTGGGGAGTTACAACGTCGACGCCGAATTTTTTCAACAAATGTAAAGCTCTTTCATAGTCTCGGTGAGTCCGTGACGCAATCGTCTCAACTGCCAGATACCAGCGCTCCGCAAGCCTTTCGTTCAAAAGATATTTTGGCTCGCTCCTGAGATTATCTATCAGTCGATCGATTAGGGGCGAGCTCGGTGCGTCACGCGGCACCAAAATTGTCATTCCGGGCCGTAATGCGGCGACAGGAACCATGCCTTCAGAGGTATTCGACATCTCATCGAGGACTAAGACCGTTCCGTCAAGCGGTAATATTACATCGGCCTCTTCGTCCGATAGAGAGACGACCACACCTTCCTCATTTACAGGTTGGCTTGAGGGCTTCGGCACAGGATCTGGCTCTCCGAGCCAGTCGGTGACCCAATCGGAATCAGGTAGCACGAAATCTGGAATTGGTGGTAATTCGGCCGGATAGACACCTGAAATATCTCGCTCCCTCCAAGTGATAGTCCATGGCGCGTCACTATCCGTCTCCACTCTCCTATCGTGTAATGAGGTTTTTAGATCCTTAAGGAAAGAGAGCTTATCACCCTGTAAGTCGCTCAACATTTGGCCGCTCTGTGCAAAAAAACCTATTTGTTTTTCAACAGCCTCTTTTTCCGATGGATAGACCAAAAACGTCAACCGCAGCAATACTCCGGCAAAGAACTTTCCTGTGTAGAAATTTGGCGCACCAATCCAAAGAACATTGGCATCGTTCGGGACATGGCCATACCGTATTCTTTTCCAGAGCGTACTTCGAGTCAGAACATCGATAGGTTTCTTTACCGTATCGAACCGCTGGGACGACAAAAAGGCCAGCATTGCTCGTCGCGTGCTTTCGTTCGGGCACACAATGACCGAATTATCATTTGCATCGATGTTTTCCCGCGCCCAGTCCAGCAGGGCACATGCTTTCCCGGAAAGCGCATTTGGTTTGACCAAAATCTGCGCGAGGTCCGATGCTTTTGTGCCCAACGACGCCAAAAGCTCAGTCACGACGCCCACACTGCCCGATTTGGATCTAAGATCATCTATTCGATTACGCAAAACCTGGGCAACATATGGGCCTCGCCGCCTTTCAAGTCGATGCAATTCCTCTTGCGTCGCCAACGGAACCGAAAGGGAAGAGAACTCTCGAAGAATTGCGCGGACCGAACTAATAGAAGATTGATCATCGCTGGTCCTTTCGCTCTCCAATCTACTGGCAATCGATAGCAATTCTCCTAGCGCTCGATTGAAATATTCGTCATTGATCACCTCAACATTAATCGATATGCCGTTAGCCAATAGGTGGGAGCGTGATCCTATGCCCGCCGACAACGATTCGGGATCTATTGCCAGGTGGTCTTCAATAGAATGAATGTCCTGAGCTCTTGTTACCCAAAGCGCGATTCCTGATTCGTCTCTGAGCGACTTCATTACTGGCATGTCACCAGCAGCGCATATGAAGATCACTGGGGCTGACGGAAATGCATCTTTGAGTATGTGATATTGGATCATCAAGTCTCGGTCGATTGTTGCGGAGCAAGTTAGATCGTAAATAACCGCAAAAGGCCTGCACTCCTTTCTATACTCTAATAACTGTGATTCCGAGACCTTGCTCTTTGGCATCAAGATGACGCACATCTCGCGTTCGGCTCCTTGCCTTACGAACAGACCCGACGTGGTTCTACTGTTTCGACGTGCTGGCCAGGACATGCCTATATAGTTGTCAATTGGTTGGCCTGAAATGAGAGAGCGCTTTATGAAGAGCGGGCGCATCGCCGGCGCGTTTCCTATGACTAATAGGTCGGTATGGGATTCAGCTATCCGGCGATTTAACCATCGCCCCGGTATAGACATATTAAATCGAACGTCAGTCCAAAGCGCATAGCAATAACCTACGAGAAGTGCCAGGTCCGAATCGCTAATGCAGGGACCGAAATATCCTAAATCTTGTCCTCGTTTAATCGAGCGACCAACAACCGCTAGGAGTGTCTTATGGTGAACGGAATACGATATCGGAATTTCGTCAACCGACAGGTCAAGTCGTCCTTCATCGAGCCAATGAATAGCCGGAGTCGAGACCAATCGTTCAGCAAGTGCCGCTGACCACTCCATCTAGATTCTAGGCTGCATTTTCGCGAACTGCCGTCAGCAAACGGTAACTTATCGGCTCGATTTCATAGCGCATCTCCGATTCTGAATGATCTCGACCATCAACAGTATCCGTAGCTCGCAAAATACCCATCCGTATAAGCCATTCCAAGATTCTTTCTTCCTGACCCTCGAATCCCCACTGGTCATACTCTTCAACAAACAACCGAATTGTTTCTAACTGCATGTCTCGGTGATATTCGTTACCCACAATTTCATCTAATAGATCATGCATATGATCTACAGCACCGACGCCGATATCTCGAAGCCCGTGTCTCGCCTTTCTGTCATCGCTAAAGCGACTTGAAATTATTTCAAGAAATCGCGAAAGTTTTTCCGGATCATCGACCGTATCTGACTCTAGTGCTTTGTCTGCAAATAACTTGACAAATCCATACCAGCCCCCAGTCTTGTCGCTTAGAAAATCGATTTGCTTCTTGCCATCGAGCATATTTCCATCTTTCAATACTCGATCGAGAGCTGGTTTCCGCCAACGCTCTAATGGAATATGAATTCCATCAGCCTCAATATCCTTTATATTGCGGTTCCCCAGCCAGTGCCAGGTTGCTTCTGGGTCATACAGAAGAATTATCCACACGCTATTCTTGGGATGTTTGCGACGCATCGCATATAGAAACTCCAAATACTCCAAGTACAAAGAGCAGTCGTTCGCGAAGCACGGCATTTCTACACTAAGTATGACGGGGTTGTCTGCCGCAATATCCAATACGCGACCGACATATTTCTGAAGGGAATCGATAGTTGTCGACTTGTCAGCGCCGACAGAAACAAGCTTGTAGGCTTTTTGGGTAATCGGATCGTCTAGTGTAGACAGCCACGGTAGAGTCTGGCGAATATGCCCCAAGCCATTTGCCGTGGACCCATAAATACAGGCAATCTTAACTTCAGCAGGCTCAGGATCGGCTGTCTTGCCGCCTTCGAATCCATTGTCAGGTTGACGGGCGTCGAGTTTCCCTAAGAGCTCCAACTCGTCTCCAAGCGACAGAGGAGAATAGACCAGCGCCTTTTCTTTGTTTACATCAACCAACTTGATCAAACGGTGACGCAATGTAGGGTCATCCTCATTTATATGTTCGGTTATCTCCTTAATTGTCTCCCTCTTAATTTCATCACCACCGAGCAACTGAAAGACATTTGTATTTCTGAATCTGTATAAGTCCTCATTGAAGTCACCGGTTTCGTGGATGAGCACTCCAAGACCAACCATTTCCTCTAGAATCGCCCGTAGCTTTGTTGTACTCATGCCTCGGAATTCTTCCGGCCAATATCGATCACCAATGTCCTTCGCTTCCTTGACGTTAAAATGATTTAGCTTGATGTTCTCGAGAATGAATCCGTAGACAAGCACTCGATAGCGTGGATCCAGCCTCAGAGTAAGGTTGAAGCGATCAACAATTCCCTCCCTAATTGCTTTGCTCTGGTAGGTTTGCTCAATATCCCTTTCGGTGATTTCGTATCCAGGCATATCAATTCGATCGTTTTTGACCTGAACATTTAAGTGCTCAATCAGATAATGGCAAAACAGTTGAATTAAACCTGGGTGGTTGTTGGAATAAGCAAGAATCCGATTGACCGTTGTCATTTCCTGGAACGAAAAACCTAGAATAGCCAGCGGATCGCGTATCAGGCGAATTCCGTCAACCGAAGGTAGGATTGTTACTGGTTGGGATCCACCAAGTTGATTGAGCGGATTATTTGGCATATTGGAAAATCGTTGTACATTTTGAAGACCCGCAATAACAATCCGAAAACGATTCTCAGAATCGTAAAAATGTTCTCGAAAACTGCGAAACAGCGAAAAGTCATGCAGACTGTCGATGTTCAAAAGTTCATCTGACTCATCGACAAGCAAAGTGATTCGAAGGTTCTTTTTTCTCGCCATAAGTTCCCGAAGCGCATTAGAGGCTGCATCCGGGGACTTGAATCGAGCCTGCTTTATCAACCGAGCGGACTCAAGTTTCGAAGCTACCTTATTCCAAAACCGCGTCGTTAACGTTTCATATGGCAAGTCCCTTCCAATATCCGCATCCGCCGAAAAATAGAATGCATAGCTTGATTCATCTGGTTTGTGCAGCCTCGACTCAACTTCTTTCAGAATTGTGGATTTGCCCAGTTGACGGCCACCATAAAGGATCGCAACTCCGTTGGGCCTCAAAACCCGATCGATTTCCTTTCTTCGACCGAATACCATCTCTTGCGGCGGTGGGTACAGTGCATCTACATAGGGGTTGTCAAAAGTGAACGGTAGACAAATCTTAAAAACGGAACGAAGTACCGTCTCCCGGCGACTGACCGATCTATAAAACGAAAGGAAGAGCAACGCGACGGGATCAAGGCTAAGAAGCGTTAACCTTTCTTTGTGGCAGATACTGGCTAGCTCCTTTCGCTCTTTGATATCTAAGGGATTCAAGAAAAGTAGGATTGACCCACTCGAGCAATTGTTGTCCTGTAAAAACTGAGCCACTTCCTCTAGGTTTCTGTACTTCCAAATCAAGGCAATAGCGTAGAATTCACCGTGCTTTGAACCGAAGCTTGGTAGCGGAGAGTCATCCACACCGGAATACAGCGGGATCTTCGTGATTAGCATCTTGCCACTCTGGACAGAGTCCAAGTTCTTGAGTCTGGTCTTTGTTGGCCATTGAAACCCAAAATATTGCAGTACATCGCCCAGTTTCGCGAGATCACCCTCGGCAAGAGATTTTCGCGGAGTTGATCCGAGTGATTCTAATGACTGCAAAACACTAGTTGGCCTCTCTTTGATCTGACCAAAATCGATATTTCCAATCGTTTCACCAGCACGAACTGCTTTTGCCGCATCACGAATACCATGTGACTTAAAGTATTCAACGATTGCCGGTTCGTTCTTCAAGAACTGGGAAAGCGCAGACAGTCCCTTATTTCGATAGTCGAAGACCTCAGCATTGTTTTCGAGAAAGTCTCTGAACTGTTGAATGTACTCTTCCGCGACGGTGACATCCCCGGAATCGATTGCGGCCGTCAGTCCTGCCTCCCACCCTTCGGGCAGATCATCAAGCCTTTTGTTTCGTTTCGCAGTATCTCTATATCTTCGCCAGTCGCTTCTAATATTCTTTAGGTGCTCTTCTGTAACGCCACTAATGCGCATTTCAATCTCGTCGAGACTGCTATTGTGTTGCACGTAGTCGGGATATTCCTCGCCACTTGCACCCAAGTCATTCTGGACCACTTCGATCTCAAACTTATACTCGACGTAGTCTGATTGCGGCAGCAGTCCAGCGTTAAACGCCTCTTCAATTCGCCTGTCGATAGCCGTAGAGCGTAGTTGAATTGCCTCATTCTGGCTGTCACCTTCTCCGGAAATGAGAGTTCGTAATTTCGAAATATCAGATTCGCTGTGTGAGCTATCGCGCTCAATCTCATCACAAACCTCATCAGCTAGTCTGACGTTTCCATTTTCAAGAGCCGCCTCACACCATTTTCGGTAGTTGAATCCGGTCTTGGCAAAGACCGCCAATTCATCCGCCAATCGAGGGTCTTTGTCGGACTCCTCTGGTGTACCCATCATTACTCTAGGCAAATTTATCCAAGCATCTGGGTCAATTCCCCTGAACGACTTGGCATCGCCACAGCAAACCAACGAATGAACATTCTCTACCGCATCAAGCAGGATATTCAGACCCGCGTGCTCATCAAGACGTCGAACTGAGCTCAATTCCCTCTTTAAACCGGCAATGACTTTAGGAAGAATCGTGCGCATTCTTTCAATCTTCGTCTTTGAACCACTTGAACCAGCGGCATGAACGCTAGTCGATTGTCTCTGGTGTAGCTCTAGCCAAGAGCTGGCCTGCTCGATTAGATCATTGCACTGGACAAGAAAGTGATTCCTTGCATCACCGACTATTTTCTCCGAGCGTTTGCTGCTCCCCTGCAGCTGGTGCCGCTTGTCCTCTAGCAAACGTAATAACGACCGCCTCGTACCGTATTTGCCAACAACCTCACTAACCAATTTCAAATCCATTGGACTGGTGTGTTTCTTTCGAATAATTGTAATAACTGAAGCAAACTCTGATTCTATGAGAACATCTCGGAGAATGATGTTGGCCCAATAGTATCCAGTGCGTTTATTGATTGCGTGCGTACGAATCAATTCCACTTTATCCCGAATCGCAGCAAGACTCTCGCTGTAATCTTGCGAAGCCTGAGATGTGTCGAAGTCTGCCAAAGTCAGAATCTCGCCACGATCTGCCGACTCTTTAATATCCATTAATAACTTCGACAATTCTGCATCAAACTTTCCTGCTGAATGTCCCAGAATCTGCAAGGATATTGCATCGCACCTAAATAGACTCGGCTGCAATGTAGCAGCGACTGAAATACAACTTAACGATTTGCCAAAATCTGACGACAACATGGACAGGTGTTTGTCCGTATCAATTTCACGTATCGCCTGCAAATGTAGCGTTGCCGCTGGGCCATGCATATTATTCACATATGGAGCTAACGCTGCCGCCTTGAACAAGCTGGCATTTGGTAGCGACGGATCCAAACGGTTGCAGTTCTCTAAGGAATGGAGAAACCAATATGCGACCAATGTATAGCCACGACCAACCATTGCCCAAAGTAGATTAAACTGGCGAACTGGGTGGCGATCGGGCTGGCCGGCGGCACCTTCCAAATATTCTCGAGCGAGATCAGCCGGGTCCGATTGCACTAATGCATACTCTGGAGCCGGTTCTGGATTTTGCTCCTCTTCCATTTCTTGGTCGTCAATCTCCTTCTCGTCTTCGCTATCCGCATCGAGAGACACTTGTCTCGAAGTCTCTAACTGCGAGTCCATTGCACTATCTAGTATTTCGTTTTCGTCGGCCTTTTGCTTGTCGTCTGTGGGCGACAGTGCGACCGCTTCCTCACTTTGCTCACTAGGGGTCGCTGCATCACCGACTCCAGAAAGCTTGCCGCCCGAAGTGGACTTTTCCACCGATTCTTGACGCTCGTCCACCGGTGACACCGTTGGATGTATTTCTTGAGCAAGCCCGTTTGCCGCCACCTTTTCGAGCGCACTAATTAATTGATCAGCCGTCGCTAAAGGACTATTAGCAAGCGCAGCCCGTAAATCTTGAAGATAGTCAGTCTCGAAATCGAAATCGCGCCCTGGGGGCGACATAGCCTCCCAAATCGAGTCGTGTTTTTCTAAGCGCTCATCCTCAAGCAACGCCATACCCCTCTGTATGTCACGACGCCTTGTATTTAGCTTTCGTGCCTCTCCCGGCGTTATCTGACCTGCCATCTGGATTTCGACGCTTTCCTTAGCCTCGTTCAACTTCGAAATCTCGTCTTGTATCCGACGACAATCAGAAGCCAGCGATCCTGCCTGGTCAATTGAACTATCAATAATGCTGCCTACTTCAGGCTCGATACCGTCGGCGGCCAGTAGGTCAGTCTCTTTTTGCCACAACGCCAGCAATTGCGTTACGAGGCGTTGATCAAAGATGATGTCAGATGCTCTCATCGACTCAACCAACGCCGCCACGAACTTGTCAGCCTTATCTGTAGAGTATTCGACAGGAATGTCTGGCAATTCACTCTTTCTAGATTCCAAGGTTCGAGTGATTTCCAATAGTTGCTGCAACACTTCTTTTGAGGGCGGCGCCGATTTTGCTAGCGTGGCAATCTCGGAGATTTTTTCGATCGATTGCTTCCACGCTACATTTATATCTCCGTCTGACGAGACCTGGTCTACGGCATTAGATTCATCGGCCATTCGAGCTTCAAATTTTTCTAAAAGATGGACGAATTTTTTCGCAATGTTAGGGGCCCGTTCTGTTGCCTCTAGAATTACCCGAATGTCATTACAGAGGGAGGCAACGGCGAAGATTGCATCTACTATATTCTGCTGCTCTTCGGTATCTTGCGAATCAAAATTCTCGAGTGCTGGTGCAACTTGCTCGAGTATCTTGTAGCTCTTTGCAATACACGCTGGCAGGTTCGGGATTACTTTTTTAAGCCTTCTGTCGTAGTCATTACCAAATGGGGAGCTCTCCAGAATGGCCTCAGCATCCTCGTCGCTTATTTCGGCTGCCCAATCATCGGCAGATATTCGTTCCAGAGCAAAGACTTCGAAACAAGGATAGAGGATGCCTTCCTTTTGGTGTTCTCCCTCTGCTTCGCTACGCTTTACGTGTGATTCAAGAACCTGAATTCGGCAGTAATGGAAACAGAAAAACCAGTGTAATTTGTCATTTAGGCCAAGAGCTGAAAGGGAACCGTCAAAATGATTTTTTAAATGACGCTTTATCGCTCCTGCAACCATTGCTTGTTTTTGTGAGCGGTTGGTAATACCGAGCACAGAAAACAGCCTTTCTCGCCCTCGATCTCCCATGTAGGCATCAGGAAGTCCGTCAGGGAGCCAAAACTCGCCGTCGTCGTTCCCGTTGGGAAGATTTTCATCATTTTCCGCGGTCATGGCCAAGGGTCTTCTAATCGATCCTTTTTGACTCATGTGAACTTAGTACTTTAGTGGAAAGCAGCACAATAGGCGTTCACCGCAATCATTAGCTCATTTGCACGGACCGTGGAACTTCTGAGGCGCCAACCGAATGTATCGTGTTGCGAACTGTATAAGCTTGTGTCCGCGATATCAGGTCAAAACGCACCCCCAACCATGTACTGCCTAATTAAGACAAGCACTAAGACTGGAGGACACCGTCTATTGAGCGCGGTTCTTGATGTTCATAATCCAAGGCGACTTCGATAACCGAGCGGGAATGCTCGGGCTGATGTTCGACTCGGACGATTCAACCCTATTTGGGGCACAAGTCAAACCAGCATATAGGTCGGTATACGGCGTTGCCTGCCAAAACTCTTGCCGGACTTTGGTCATAGACCGTCAGTCATACTGCTACGATTGACGCTATATCTGCTGGAAGTTACCGCATAGCCTGACCAAAGAAAAATTTGACTTTCTTTCTCTTAGTCCAACACGATATCCTCAACATGTTCCGGTAAGGTTTTCATGATTAGCAAATAGATAGGCGAGAGAAAAGAAATGACCCTGACATTCTACGTGGCACAACTGACCTACAGAAATAAAACACTTGCTATCACAGATACAGTAATCGTTGGCATATTCTCTACTAAATTGTTGGCTGAGGAAGCGATAGAGAATCTTGTTGAAGGGACGTTGGACGTATCATTTGACGCCGAAGTCCTATCTCAGTCCGTCGATGAATATCAGCTTGATCAATCGATCGAGCAACAGCCAGGAAAAATCTTCGAGGACGACATCCCGTTATAGCCTGCTGTGGCCTTGGCCTGACATTGGTCTGAGGTTCAGCTGGGGCAGCATGACCGCCTGGACTGCGCTTACATTTAGAATCACTGCATAGCCAATATTCGCCCCCAAGCTCGGCGATATTGACGTCACCTTATCTTGGTGAACGTGAAAACTGGGGCACGTCAAACATCCAGACCAAGAACAGGCGGAGCCCAGTAGCACTACTGATACAGCGCAACAGACCATACTTGCGATAATCGTTGATGTCTCCGAAATATTGGTTCCTCATCGGTTAGTCATGAAGCTATGAATCATAGATGCATACCTGCTCCACCCTACTGCAACATTTCTGGCTTCATCAAAATCTCTCTGTTTGTTGAATGCACCCCAATTGTTGGGGTGATAGGTATGTAGCCAGAAAATTGGCTTCTGATTAAACGTGACAACAGACGCGAAATCATCGACACGGTCTGGTGCATTTTGGACCATGGAGGAGAATGCAAACTTGGCTTCATTTCCTTGAGTAATGAAAATGTCGGGATCGAGGATTCTTAGTTCGCCTTGAAGGTAACCTCTGCAATTAGCAAACAGTTTTTTGTCGGCCTTCTTCCTTTGCTTCTTGTTCATACAGCATTTGGCAGAGTTGGCGTGGGCAAAGAATCTTCTCGCCTCTCCGATTTTTAGACGAGGATGGAACTGCCTGAGTACATACCACGCAAGTTCGTGTGTTCGATACCAATGTTTGTGCTTATGCAATGACTCAAAGTCTCTCTCCCACTCTTCGTGTCGCCGCACCGCAACAGGAAGTCTGTTCTCAGCGATCGGATCTCCGCTGCCAGAATCAAGAGAAAGAAAAAGCAGGCGTGGATATTCGTGCTCTGCGTAGCCGCTGCTTACAAAGGCAGATTTCGGCCCTGTAAATGTCTCACAATCACCCTGACAGTCCCCCCTGAACCGACACGAAAAGGTAGTAGAGAGAATCCCGTTGTCGATGTAGTAGCGTTGTAGTTCTTGCAGCATGCTAAAGGAACCATCGATCGTCTAATGACTGCCTTGGGTCGCGGTCAGGCTAAGGAAATAGTACAATCATTTCAACATCAAGAGTGAGCTAACGCTCCGCCAACCTGCTTCCCGAGCAAGGTGGTTGCCCTCTAACGAGGGGATGTGGCCTCCCGGCAACTAAACGGGTACACCACTATCGACGTTGGCTTCCGTCATTACGGAGGTTAGTCATGTCTAATAATGTAGTCTCAATCTTCAAGCACATGCCGCGAGATATGGGCCAGTGTCCTGAGTGCAGGGGATACATCGTCCAAATGAATCTCGACCGGATTATGATCGAGAGTTTCCCTGATGATCCCGAGCTTCAAGAATCTCTCATCAAGAATGAGGGCACCAACTGGCATTGCTTGGAATGTGATTGCCGCTGGTAACTACGGCATGGGTAAGGTCATTAATTTTGAAGAACAAGTCATTAAGCGTCAGGGCAAGGATGCAAAACAAGCGATAACAATGAGGTTTATGAGGCGTTGGTATTTTCGGAACCGCCGCCTGATGCAAGAGCGTGATGAAAAGCTCAAGCAGCAAGAAATGCTGCAGGACGATCGGACTGATGAGTGAATGTCTGCTCTCACCGATAGCGGTCATTCACTAGCCAGGATTATCGGAGATTTGAAGGGCAGCTAACGGCCAAAACCAGACATTCGATAGCTACGAAAACAGATTTAACGACAGGGCGCTAACGGCCAGAATCGGTCGATCAGAAAATCATTTATCGGTCGCGAGTTGCGCCATGTAGTTCCGAAACTCTTCGCTCGTAAAAGCCGCCGGCGGAGATTCCAGGAAGGCCGAATAGCCCGGACTGCGCGCTATTCCAATAAACAAAGCCTGGCGGGACTTCCAGCCCTCTTCCGAAAGCGAGCCAAGGATCTTCTGAAGATAAGTATTCTCCAACCGACGAATCAGGGAAGTCATCAAATACGCACCTTGGTTCAATTGATCATCGGCTAGAGTTTCCGGGGCGCTCAGATAGGTTGTCCACAACTGTGCCGTGATAGGGTCCGCACCGATCGTCATAAGAAATTCGTGATCTAATGAGTAGGCGGTCTGAACACTGACGCCCTGCGTTTCCCTCGTGGCGTGACGAACCTGAACAGCAACGTAGATCAAGGTCACAACAACAGCCGTTGCCCCGACGATTTCTCCAACAGCGCTGATTGCTTCCCAATTCATCCGCTCCCCCGTCGTTATCGCTCTCTAGGAAGCATTGTACATCTATAGAAAAGGTATGAGGGACGACCGACCGCAACGGGTCATTGGTAGCCGTTCATCATTCTACCAGCCGAACGGCTGCTTTGGGTCAATTCTAGCCGTTGAGTGTATCATCAGGCCAACGGCTGCTTTCCGGCGCTTACCAGCCGTTCAAAGCCGATTTGAACCTGCGCAGCTGGATACATGAAGACCAACTTTCCCTATAGCGGCTCACTTCGGGAAAGTTCATTGGGCAAAAAAGAATCGAGCCTCCCGAATACCCGGAGCGGTTCATCCCTCTGCACGAAGCTGGGCGACCAAGTAGCTAACGAAATCATGCGCATATGCGTGGGCAGTCGGTACTTTGGTTGCACGCGGGCCAGCCACATTTAGCTTTGCAATACTGTTCTTGTCGATGAACGAGGTGGCCAAAGTTGCTGCTCGCTCCGCTGAAGTCTCACTGGCGTCAATCAGTTTGTACGGCTTGCTGCGTCGGACGCAATGCAGAACAGTTTGTTCTGTACCGCCGCTGAGCTCGAGGAAGTAAATGATAACCGTCCCATCGCTGTCGATGACATTCTGGATCGTACGTTCACGGTAATCGCCTTGCGGCATTTCGGCCAGCGGATAGCCCTGTGGGATCGGACCGTCCTCGGCCTTGCGTCCTGGCGGACACCAGCCACCACATGGGAAACCACTCCGCAGCGCGGCGTCCAGCGCGCCGCGGTCTACGCCGGCTTGCCCACCGGAAACGATCATTGCCAACGTCATAAGCCACAAAATCCCTAATCTGTAGGGGGCAAGCCTAGCAGCAAACAGGCCGATCGCGGCATATTAGTGTCTAGCACGTCCCGTCGCTAATCACACCACTGACTTTCGCAGGGAACGCCGTCATTGTCGCCGTCCATCTTCGTATTTGGGCAATTCTGAATGAAGAACTTGGCTTCTTCGCAGGATGACATCTGCGAGCAATGCTGCCGACCATCACATCGGAAATTCCTTGCCTCATTCAGGATGCGATCTCGTTCGCGTCGAGACTCTATTTCGTCTGATTCATCGGGTTGGACTGCAAGATCCGGAGCGTGGGACTGGTAACGCTGATACGCGAACCAGGCTATTCCGATCAAGACTACTATCGTAAAAAGGTTCTTCATGGCGCTTCACTGAATCTTGTCATGTTCAGTTCCTCGGCGCTCGCCATCCTGCTGCTTTGGCATCAGCCGCGCTGCAGAACCACCGCTCACCCTTTGACTCGTTGATTTTGGTAGCTCCGTATGATCTCGTTCCAGGCGCGTGATAGATGCGATCTCCACTTCTATTGATGTTGCCCTTGATGTTGCAACCATCAGAACGCTTCACCGAGTTATTCAATCCTCGCCGCCACTCCCACGGTGGCACGTTCTGCGCCTCTGAAAGCCCCCAGACGCCCCTTTTGTTGGTCTTAGCGTCTGACTCAAGGGTTAGCAGCCCCTTATCTCTCAAGTAGTCACGATAGACCCATGCTGCCCCCATACGGATCATTTCAGCGGAAATATCGAGGCTGCCTACATACGGTCGACCAACAGTCCGTCCATAACGATCCGTGGTCTGAACTACTACGCGAACGTCCTTGCCGAATATCAGTCCTGAGAGAGCCTGCTTGGATTTGTTGCCGTAGGGTTGCCCCGACTCGGGTGCATCAATCTCAGCCAGGCGAATCTTCACTTGCTTCTTGTCTGCAGTGAGTAAAGTGAATGTGTCACCGTCCGTTATTCCAACCACCTTGCCTGTCAGATCGCTGGCTTGCGACGCCGACGATATGACCAAGAACAAAACAATCGAATGGAGAAGTTTTCTCACTGACACTCCCTACTGTTCAGAGGGATGATTCACCTTCAACCAGTGGTATGCAAGGTCTTCTGTCGCACCGTCGATCAGTCCATCAAGGAACGCATCTTCCAGGAGATCTGCGAAATCCTCATCAATCGTTACGGTTGCTGCGTATATCTTTGCCAACATCGTTTGATGTTGAATGGTTCGATCCGGTACTGCACCTGCCAAATCTGGCTGATAGGGGCAAGAATGAGGTTCTTTCCAGTTCTTATGATGATTGCACTCACGGGGCTAATGGGCTGCGGTGGAACCACTACGAAGGCGACTTTGGAAGTTGAACCGGGAATGACAAAGGCTCAAGTCCTGAGCATGTTGGGTGAACCCAGAAGGCGGTCTTTTAGTGATGGCCGCGAAGTGATCTTGTATGACGATGCGGTTGGTTTCGCCAGGTGCGCATACGTGATGATTTGGTTTGAGAACGACGTAGTTCTGACGATGAAGAACATCACACGCGGGTGCTTCGGAGTTACCGCCCCTCCGAACTGGGATCAGATGCCGGAATCGACACAAGCTAACGGTAAGACAGATGATCAGAGCCCTGTGGGCGCGTCTGGTTCAATCGGCAAGCCAGTTGGTGTATCTGAAGTACCAGTGCGCGACAAGTACGATGACCTCGAGCGGCTCAAGAAATTGCTCGATGACGGCGCCCTCACCCAAGAAGAGTTTGACCGCGAGAAGGCGAAGATCCTGAACTAGGCTGAATGTCTGCTTTCAGCAATAGCGGCCGCTGATTGCACCAATGAAGCCCGATAATAGGCTGCACAGTACGGTCAACTCAATCACTCTTCTTTTCTTACAATTGTCGAGACACTCTTTCGGGTAATTTGTTACCTTCGAGCGCACTACTGGAACCAACAGATTAGAGCATGGCGTTAACCTATCACCCTCGACCAGGTCAAATTCTTCACTGTGACTTTTCAGAGGGGTTCAGGGAACCCGAGATGGTCAAACCTAATCGACCCGTTGTCGTGATCACACCGTCAATGGTTGGGCGAGAAAATTTAGTAACGGTTGTCGCTCTTAGCACGGTGAGACCAGATCCGGTGCTGGACTACCACCTCGAGTTGCCCAGGAATTGCATGCCAATGCTCGGTCGATTTCAGAAGGCATCTAGCTGGGTTAAAGGAGATATGGTTTACACAGTAGGGTTTCACCGACTAGATATGATCAGGGTTGGTACCAAAAACCCTGCTACCGGAAAGCGGGAGTATTTCAATAGATGTTTTAGTCGGGACAGAATGAAAGACGTATACAAGTGCGTTCTCATAGCTCTAAATATGGGGCATGTCGCCGAGCACATTTAAGGCCCCAGAAATGACAAAGCCCCCAGAAAGGGGGCTTAACTCGGTACCGACGGAGCTTGTCATCGCTCGTTTGCCGGACCGGCTGCACGGGACGGACCTTAGTGCAGTCTCGAAAGCCCGATGCCTAAGCAGAGCGGGAACAAGTAAATAATATGCCCGGTGTATAAGGTCTGCAAGTACGTAAATCACACAGACCCCTAAGTCACTGAAAATAGGGGAAATAAAGTCCGACCAAAGCCATCAGACTCGTATAAGAGTCCGCGCCATTAGAATCCTGTCCGCCCAGGTCAGTCGCCATAAGCCACCACGCCCACGCTGCCACTTCATCCGTAATTACCCCAGCACCCCACAGTTCCCAGACTTGGTCAGCCAGGTTCTCATCGGTCAGCAAGGCTTCAATATAAATTCGTGCAAGCATGCCGACAGACTGTCAGCAGTCACATCGTGGTGCGAGGTTCAAAACTTGGCTAAACGTCTGCTTTCACCTATACCGGACGTTCAGATTGCTGGAAATTGAGTAAAACCAAGGGCAGCTAACGGCCAAGAGCGGAAATTCGATACTTCGTCTTGCCTCTCTTGGAGAGCCTTCTCAAGAACGTGACACTCACTAAGGTGCGGTCAGTTCGATATACCATTCAGGCGGACTGATTCCTTGCTCCACGGCTTTAGACATCCATTTTATGGCCTGCTTGTCATCTTTTGGCAACCCCTCGCCCGAATAGTAGAGCGAGCCAAGCGTCATTTCCGCTTCAGCTATCCCCTGCTTCGCACTCAAGGCTATGTAGTGTGCGCCCGTCTTCGTGTCTTGAACGACTCCTTGGCCGAGGAGATACCGACTGCCCACCGCAAGTTGCGAGCTTGGACTGCCATTATCGGCCGCCCTCTTGTGCCAATAAATAGCTCTCTCAGTACTCTGTCGCACGCCGTCACCAAACGAGTAGAGCATCGCCATATACTCTTGAGCGCCCACGTGGTCGCGCTGTGCTAAAGGCCAAAGACGCTCATGAGCGATAACGTATTCTTCATCTAATAGCGCCCGCTCCGCCTGACTGTATTGATATGCTCTTTCGCCGTACCAACCGACAACGGCGACGGCAGCGAACACTCCGATAACAATCAAGTACCCCTTCATCGGCCTCGCCAGTTCAACCATGGCCACGTTTTAGCGCCACAACGCGACTCTTCTTGTCCGCTCGAAGTCCGTCAAGGTAGTCAGACCATGCCTGCATCATTTTCCGGCGTTCAGCGAGTCGCTCGGCCTTGTTGTAAGTGGCACGAATTTGGTTTCGATCGAGATGTGCCAGTTGCAGTTCAATGTCATCTGAAGCAAATCCCAGCTCATGCAATCGGGTCGATGCCATCGTTCTGAAGCCGTGTGTCGTCATTTCGTCCTTGGCGTAACCGAGGCGCCGCAATGCCGCATTCAGACTGTTGTCACTGATTGGACGCTCCCTTGACCGAAGACCGGGGAACAGCAATTCACTCTCGTCGGTGATTTCCTTCAATTCTCGGAGGACCATTAGAACCTGAGTCGACAACGGAACCGTATGCTGCCTGCCCATCTTCATCCGGTGTTCCGGAATCACCCAGGTCGCCACCTTCAGATCAAATTCCGACCACCGGGCCGCACGTAATTCGCCGGGCCTGACAAAGACGTGGGGCGCCAATCGCAGCGCGTGCATGACCGACGGTTGTCCCTGGTATCCGTCAATCGCTCGCAATAATTGCCCGATTGCATCCGGATCCGTAACCGCTGCGAAATGCGTGGTTGCAACTGCCGTCAAAGTGCCGCGAAGATCTGAGGCGATGTTCCGCTCTGCGCGCCCGGTTGCGATGGCAAACCGATATATCCGCTCCGCGAGCGCTCTCACACGATGTGCCGTTTCCTGGTTGCCGGCTTCCTGAATCTTCAGCAGCACTGATCGCAGATCGCGAACCGCGATTGAGGTAACTGGCATTTTGCCCAGCTTGGGCTTTAGGTGTTTGTCGAACCGGTGCTGGAGCTGCGCAACCGTCACCGTCTTGAGTTGCTTATTCTTGCCGCCGGGACAACCGGCTTTGACCCACTCGTCCGCAATGGCGTTCAGCGTATTTGCGTGAGCCGCCTTTTCCTCCCTGCGGCGGCTGCTTGGATCGATATTCTGGGCCAGCAGTGTGCGCGCATCATCTCGCTTGGTTCTGGCGAGTTTTAGCGAGGTATCAGGATAAGTGCCGAGTGACAGGAGTTTCTCGCGTCCCGCGTAGCGGTACTTCAGTCGCCACCAGCGCCCGCCGTGCGGCGCGATATGCAGATACAGACCACCGCCATCAAAGGTCTTAAATGGCTTTTCACGCGGTCTGAGCGTTCGAATCTGGGTATCGGTCAGTGTGGGAATGGGTTCGATTCCGAGTGGGGGTATCTAGTTTAGGGATGATCAGTTACCCCTAAACTTACCCCCAAACAGTCCACGCTGTCAACGGAAGCGATCGGATCTCTTAAAACAGTTATTTGTGTTTTTTCAGTACGTTACCGTACTTTCTTAAACCTTATTAGATGTCCTGAACAAGAAAATGGAGGCTAGGGTCGGAATCGAACCGGCGTAGACGGCTTTGCAGGCCGCAGCATAACCAC
>Ga0255052_10001300_pt1 | contig 18929 bp, 19 predicted proteins | sample JV7_2_21_MG_FD_188632 | JGI IMG/M metagenome (GOLD analysis project Ga0255052, IMG submission 188632) | Seawater microbial communities from Jervis Inlet, British Columbia, Canada - JV7_2_21 | ecosystem: Environmental > Aquatic > Marine > Inlet | place: Canada: British Columbia | collected... | reverse complement strand
ACAAAAGTTATCGTCAAAGTATATGAAGTTCACTACAAAGGAGATTGAAATAGCTAATCTTATAAAAGAGGGCAAAAAGGACAAGGAAATAATGGAAATAATGAATATAGCATTTGATACAGTTAAGTCGCACCGAAAGAATATCAGAAAAAAACTGGGCATTCATGGCAAGGGAACTAACCTAAGGAATAAGCTTCTTTCAATGTAACATAGGGTGAATAACCCTAACCCATCTCTAATCTTTAATATATCCTATTAAAATCCTAAATAACATTATATATTAGAACCGTACTTACTGGTGCTGTCTCAAATTAAGGGAGCATGGTTATGAGAGACTGGGTCATAGAGAACTGGTTTATTTTATTGGGCTTAATATCGGTAGTAGGGATTTGGACAGCAGTGTTTCTTGCATTTATGAAATAATGGGATTTGAAATTAGCAGTGACACTATCAATCGAACAACAAATTGCCATTGCAATTTCAACTGTTTGAATGATACAGAAAACCCCAAGTGTTGCGATGATAAACCACTTTGTTCTGTAAAATACTCAATCGGGAAAGACATGCTACTCGTTGTTTTCAATAACGATAACAACTGCAATTATAAATTTGATTTACTAAATGCTGGATTTATATGTAAGTGCCCTGTTAGATATGAAATTTATACGCGTTATAAAGAATCAGGAGAAGAAATGAACAAACCAATCATTGTATTAACTGAAGATGATGTTGGGCACGCAGGACTTATTTTGAGAAGCTTGAAAAATGTGGGTATTTCAAACGATATTGTATGTTTTGAAAACGGTGAAGATACCCTGGATTTTCTTTTCAAAAGAGGTCGCGAACCTTACAGGGAAGAGGGAGTTTCATATGTTTTGCTTTTAGACATACGATTGCCTGGGATAGATGGTATCGAGGTTCTGCGTCAGGTAAAGAAAGATAAGTGGGTTAATAACATACCTGTAATAATGTTATCTGTTTCGGATAATCTTAAAGAGATTGAGCAATGCAGAAGATTGGGGTGTGATAATTATTTTGTTAAACAGACAACTTTTAAAAAGTTTTCTCAGACCGTAGAGCAGGTAGGACAGTATATAAATAAAGTAGTAGTACCTAAAATTGCAAACATATAATCATCTGAATTTGTATCCTCACTTTCTACCGTTAATCATCAACACTATCTCCGCTACCGATTATCGATAATATGAACACCTTCCCCCGAATTGATGGACACGTCTAAGAATTAGTAATATTGAAAAGGAGGTGTACATATGGGGGAAAAGAATCGTCATTTTAGTCGTGAGTTCAAGATAAATGCAGTACAACTTGTGACAGAGAAGAAGATGTCAGTAAGGAAGGTGGCAGAGGAGTTAGTCAGCGATCCATCTACTGAAACTTCAGTGAAAAGTACATATGACAGCCGTCGTCTGTCTTCTAATGATAGAGCGAACTTTACAAAGGAAGAGCGAGTGGCATTAAAGCAAGAGAGAGTAAGTAAACGGAAAAAGAGAACTAAAGAGCGAATAGCAAGGGCAAAAAAAAGAAGAGAGAAAGGTTAAATGTTTTTTTTGGCCTGAAGCAAGCTGAATTTTATCAATATACGTCATATCAATAAAATGGAGTCAGCTGGATTCTATGGATTTTTCTTTGTTATCGCGTTTTTTGCGTCTGTCAAATACTAAGATAACTTAATTCCCCAAATTATTATGCGACTGTGACATGACACATTGAATAATGTGACATAGCTTTACATTACTTATAAAAGTTCACTTTAGCCCATCCTAACTACCAGTTTTAAAAAGGAAAAGATAAAATGGATTATATGGGTGTTCAGTGGTATTGATTTTGCTTTATTATTCATAACAGGAGGTCAAAAATGTTAACTTTTATGTCGAAAATATTAATTATCATTTGTATGGGATTGCTTTTTACTGCAGTTTACTCCATTTACATTGCAGTCGATTCCATTCGTCTTAAAAAGATTAATTAATCAGTAAACTCTGACCATCATTCTGCAGATTATTTGTTACAATCTTCAATTTTATTGTCTTTACATATTAACGATCATATGATGAAATCATTATTTAAGAGTTTTATAGCAGATATAAATATTTTAAATTAGACATTTTTACTCTAAAATGGTCAATATATTACAATCTTTTCTTCGATCTGACTATTACTTTTATTTCATAATATATAAAATTTCCGTCCCGTATTGTTTCATAACTCAAAGAGGGGGTTTATGTTATGACACCTTCCCATATGAATATAACCGATTAATTTGGCAGTTCATTTTTCTCTTAAGGGGGGATCAAAATGAAAATATTACAAATCATAGTAATAAATATTGCGTTTTTACTATTGATGTTCGTTGAATCATCTTTTGCAGTTAGCACGAATGAGAACAGAAATATTTCAAAATTGACACTTCTACAGGAGCTTGATGATGTAATTAAAACAGAAGAGTCATTGGGCAATAATAAAGAGAAAATAAAGGAACTAAAAAAAACAAGAGAACAATATGAAGAAACTTTAAAAACTATTGAGCTACTGAGAAATAAGATTGCCTTGTTGAAAGAAAAAATAGAAGTGCAAAATATATATACGTATAGTATCCCTGTTAAGAATAAACAGAAGGATACTCAATCAATTTATACAATTCAAACGGGAAGCTTCGTTAGCGTGAAGCGAGCTGAAGAACAATTCGATTCGATACTGAAAATATTAAAAGGGAAGGCATTCAGTTTTCTCAGGATTGAAAAAATAGGAAAATATTACTCTGTAAGGCTTGGCAAGTTTACTGACATCAATGAAGCGAAGCAGTTTATTGTTGCGGCTATTCCTGATATCTCGAATACCGATATATTAAAGGCATACATAAAGGAAGAAAGAATTATTAGGTTTTCAGAGTAACAAAATTCACGCTTTAAAAGTGTTATCCTCAATTTTCCAATCTATACATATTATTGATAATATGATGGACTCGTTATACTGAAAATCCCTTCCATATTATTAATAAGCAGTCACCTATACATTCACTGTACCTGATCGAATTGAGAATACCTGCACACTAGCCCTGCAACTGTGCAGAGTCTGACCTTTAAATATGTAGCAAAAAAATCTAAATAATTGTAGTATGAGATTGATTTATTTTAATAATAATTAATCATCAAAAAAGGGAGTAGAAATAACTATGATTTCAAAAAGATTCATTAGGCTATTAATGTCACTGGTAATTTTGCTGGCTATGAGCATTTCAGTTCATGCTGGCACTGCACCGACTATTATGGGAGTGCATACAAAACTGGTTGGTGAGGATTTTAAGTTTGACGGTAAGACCGTTGAGGTCATAGAGTTTATGAGCTTCTACTGTCACACCTGTTACGAGTTTGAGAAATTCATTCCTGTAATTAGAGGTAATTTCCCGAAAAAGATCAAATGGAAGACGGTTGCTATTTACTGGAGTGAGCACGGCTCTCCCAAACCCGGAGAAGCTTACCTTCTCGCAGTAGACGCTGGAAAAGGCAAAGCAATGAAGAAAGCCCTCTTTGAGGCGCAGATGGTGGAGAAGAGAGACATCGGAGATGTGAATGTCCTTGCTGAAATAGCAGGCAAGATAGGGCTTGCTTCTGATTTCAGTAAAAAACTCATGAGTGGAGAGAAAGCTGATGAGGCGCAGAAAGCGCTGGATCTGGCTAAGAAATATAGAGTTAGTGAAACACCTACCTTAATCATTGCCGGTAATATTAAGACAGATCCGCATCCAATGAACCACGATCTCGACACATTCAGGATTAATGCTATTGCTATAATCGCAAGCATACTCAAGTAATAATCCATGTGGTTACGTGAAAATAAAGGAGAGTCATAATGGCTTCAATTAAAATGATTGACGAAGATGATGCAACTGGAAACGTCAAAAAAATCTATAGTGACATAAAAGAATCGCTTGGAATTGATTTTGTTCCAAATATGTATAAGATTATGGCTCACAAGCCAGATTATTTAGAAACAACCTGGAACAAAACCAAAGCGATTATGCAGGACAACACAGGCAAACTTGACACTTTAACAAAAGAAATTATCGCAGTAGCTGTATCTGCCACGATGGGATGCAAATACTGACTGGAAGTTCATACTTCCGCGGTGCGGAAATTAGGACTGGATGATGAGGGTATTCTCGAATTAATGACAGTTGTTGATTTGTTCAGCGGGTTCAATAAATTGTTGTTTGGTTTACAAGTGGATATGGATGAAAAGCCATGGCATGGCTGAGGTTGATCACAAGAATGCCGTTGGTATTTAAAAATTCTTCAGCAACAAATCTTCTTAAATGAATAGATGTGACTGGCTTACAAATGACGAAATCTATATCAAATACCATGACAAAGAATGGGGCGTGCCAGTCTACAAAGACAGAAAATTATTTGAAATGTTAATCCTGGAAGGCAGCCAGGCCGGTTTAAGCTGGATTACCATACTTAAGAGACGAGAGACCTATCGACATGCTTATGATAATTTTGATCCAGGCAAAATGGCAAAATGGAATTCTCAGAAGATAAAGAGTTTGTTAAAAGATCCTGGAATCATTCGAAACAAATTAAAAGTAGCGGCAGCAAAGTCAAATGCACAAGCCTATCTAAATATTACAAAAGAATATGGAAACTTTAAAAACTTTATCTGGTCATTTGTTGATGGAAAACCTATAACTAATTCGTGGAAATCATTGTCTGAAATTCCTGCATCAACTAAAGAGTCAGATGAAATGAGCAAAGAATTAAAAAAGAATGGGTTCAAATTTGTAGGTTCAACTATATGCTATGCTTTTATGCAAGCAGTCGGCATGGTAAACGATCATATCACTACATGTTTCAGATACAAAGAAATAAAAAACCTGTAACAACTGAAGACAACGGGAGGAAGTAATGGCTGATCTAAAAATTAAAATATTTAAGAATAATGAGTCAGACCCTGATACAACAATTACTATTCCTGGAAAAGTGCTGGAAGTTGCTCAAAAACTAATTCCGAAACAAGCTGCTGAAGCTCTGCATGAAAAAGGAATCGACATTAATGAACTTATTGAGTTGTCAAATAAATCTGATGTACAAGGAACTATTATAGAGATTGAGGAACATAAAAAGAAAGAAAAAGTCATCATATCAATAGAATAAAAAATACCCAACTTACTACTTCATTATTTCTAGAGAGAAGTTAATAATTTTCTTGCCCATTTAGCATAAAATGGAATATACTTTTTCATTAACAAATCTTCTATAGCGTAGAAATTCATAAACGGAAAACCTGCCTGCCGGTAGGCAGGAACTCATTGCGTATATCGCAGTATTATAAATCTTTTAAAATTAAGCAACTATAGACTAAAAACATACCCTTAAGATACAGTTAGGCGCTTAAGATATGCCGCTAATCAAACTCCATGATGTTGATAATTTTGTACTTGTAAAGGATGTTAATCCTAGATCTGTAGATGTTAGTGTCATCAACTCTATCAAACGGCTTGATGAGAGAGAAGAACTGGAACCCTTTATAAAAGCAATACTAAGTGATACAAATGAAACACCGCATGGCCCCTCAGAAATCGTAGATATATTTACTCACAAAGCCAGTGTTAAATCTAAATCAGGTCTTGCTGCTTTTATTCTAAAAGGCAAATCGTTTCCTACTGTTCGACCGAAACATGTCAGTCACCAGATATATCGTTTAGAAAAGATTCGGGATCTCAAATATACTTTCTTTGCTGCCACCGGAAACATTTTAGATGAAGCTAAAGAGCAGTTTGTTGCAACGTCATCAAGACTTTCTTGTGATTACTTAATACTCGATGCAAATGATATAGGACGTGTTCTTATTGCATATGGAGTCCTCTGTCCTCGCGATGGTAAACATATCAAAGGAGTGCATTGCAGTTGTGGGTATACCCCCAAAACAAAGACTTCTAATGTTCTACAGCAAGATGCTTTAACCTCACTAAATGAGTCTCATAACTTAGGGCAGAAATCTGGTGTTGTCATACTACCAACTGGCTCAGGAAAAACTAGAGTTGCAGTCAACGATATTAAAAGGATTAATCCAAATCTAATCGTATATTCAGCACATTCACATGAAATACTAGACATAGCTGAAGCTGAGTTTCTATGTGAATTTCCAGCAACTGAAATTTTCAGGCCGAAAAGAAGCTTTAAATCATTAGACCTCAAAAAGGTCAACATAATCACTATCCAATTATTAGTTCGTAATTTGTCTGCATTTTCTAACAAATCAGTAGAATACTTTATCGTTGACGAGTTTCACCATGCAGCGGCCAAGAGTTATCGAAGATCACTAGATGCACTTGATCCAAGTTTTCTACTAGGACTTACTGCAACTCCTTTCAGGGGAGATAGACAGGATGTGTTAAGTCTCTGTAATGATAATGTGATTGTATGCCATGAACTTCGCACTGGAATTGAATGTGGAGTTCTTTCTCCCTATCATTACTATGGGTGTTTCGATGATATTGATTATTCTAACATCCGTCACAATGCTCAAAGATACGACATTAAAGATTTAGAGAAAGCATTGATTATACCGAGCAGAAATCGAGCCATCATTGATAAATGGCGTGAGAAAGCACCTGATAAACAAACGATCGCGTTTTGTTGTTCTCATAAGCACGCAAAGCGAGTAGCAAAAAGTTTTAATGACCAGGGAATTAAATCAACATCTTACCTGTCCTTTGATTCGAGAGATAAGCGCAAACGAATAGTGTCGAAATTCAGAAAGGGAGAAATAAAGGTTCTTTGTGTTGTTGATATATTTAATGAAGGAGTTGACTTACCTTTTGTGGAGGCTCTTCTTTTTTTAAGGCCTACAGAATCAAAGCGGATATTTTTCCAGCAATTGGGAAGAGGGTTAAGGCAATATGTTGGCAAAAAATATTGTATTGTTATTGATTTTATTGGTAATTTTAAGAATTCTTATAGAATAGTTGAATTTCAAGGGCTTGATCCATTCGAAAATGAAGAAGAATTTGTAGGAAGTTCAGTACTCAGAAGTCCCAAAGAGCTTCTTCATTTACCAATAGGATGCAAAGTAGAGTTCGATGAAAGAGTCATAGATGTATTTGGTAACCAGACTATGAATGCTGCCTACGCAACTCGACATAACATCGCGAGGATACTTATTTACCAGTACAAAAAACTTGAAAGACGTTTAAATAGAAAACCGAAGAAAATAGATGTAGATAGGACTCAACTACTTGATAGTAGTTTCTATAATCTAGTTTTTGGTAGTTGGGTGGATTTCGAAAAGAGAATAAAAAAGCTAAGTTGACTATAGCAAAGAGAAAGAATAACTATGTATGGTCAGATCATTATTAATGACAAATTGGAGTAACCAAATGTTTTCAGTTCCTTTAGAAACAAAATGATTCATTGTTAATAAAGAGAGCAATTTCTAATGATTAAAGATGAAATGGAAAAAATATATAGTAGTATACCCCTGGATCAAATCCCCTGGAACGTTGAAACTCCACCTGACATTCTAAAGCAGCTTGTAGAAACTGAAAAAATAAAACCCTGTAAAGTAATTGAATTAGGATGCGGCGCCGGGAATTATGTGATTTATCTATCGACTAAGGGCTTTGACCCTACTGGTATAGATATATCAGCGACTGCAATCGATATTGCAAAGAAATCAGCAACGGAAAAAGACGTAAAGTGTAATTTCATCACAGTTGATGTTCTCGGCGATATGACCGAAATTAACGAGCAATTTGACTTTGCATATGACTGGCATTTATTACACCACATTTATCCTGAGAATAGAGAGAAATATATTAACAATGTCTATAGACTGCTCAAGCCCGGTGGACAGTACCTGTCAGTTTGCTTCAGCGAAGACAGCCCTGAATTTGGCGGAAAAGGGAAATATCGAAAAACTCCAATTGATACAGTTTTATATTTTTCATCTGAAGACGAGATAAGGGCATTATTAAAACCTGTTTTTGAAATTGAAGAATTAAAAACAGTTGATCTTGAAAGCAATGTAGGTTCTCATAAGGCCATTTATGCCTTTCTGAATAAACACAGATAACCAGCTTATCTCTCACAAAAAAAGTATTCGATAAAGGACACTGAAATTGTATTTTCCGGTTGCCGGCATTGAAGTTCATCCATTAATACCACCTGTAATTGCATTCATAATTTCTTTCTTTACTTCAATGGGTGGTGTGTCCGGTGCTTTTCTGATATTGCCTTTTCAAGTCAGTATCCTCGGTTTTAATACTCCTGCAGTTAGTGCAACTAACCAGTTATACAATATCGTTGCGATACCAAGCGGAGTATATCGGTATATCAAGGAAGGACGCATGGTATGGCCCCTTACATGGGTTGTTATTATAGGAACATTGCCCGGAGTTTTGATCGGCGCTATTCTTCGCATTCAGTATCTCCCGGATCCACGGAGCTTTAAAATGTTTGCCGGATTAGTTTTGCTATATATCGGGGGCAGGCTGCTGAAAGATTTATTGATAAGAAAAAAAGAGAATAATAATAGTCCTTCGGCAGAAGAGCAATTTCAAAAACTAATTAAACAATACAAGTCAAAGCAGGGCAATGAGAAAGAATTGCCAAAGACAGTTGTAAAAAAATTCAATCTGTCTCGCATAGTTTATGAATTTTATGGGCAGGAGTTTGATGTAAGTGCTATTGGCATAATGACCCTGAGTTTTATTGTTGGAATTATTGGAGGAGTTTACGGCATTGGAGGCGGTGCTATTATTGCTCCTTTCTTTGTAAGTTTTTTCGGGCTTCCAGTTTATACTGTCGCAGGTGCGGCATTGATGGGCACTTTTGTAACTTCTATTGCAGGTGTACTATTTTACCTGCTCATAGCCCCCTTTTATCCGAACATGGCTATAGCTCCTGACTGGGCCTTGGGTTTCTTATTCGGCATAGGTGGTTTTGCCGGCATATATTGCGGGGCAAGGTTACAGAAATTTGTCCCTGCAAAGATAATCAAGTGGATATTAGCTGGTTGTATCTTATTCCCTGCTTTTAAATATATTATTGGATTTTTTGGTTGATCAACTGAAATCATTAACAAAAGGGCAATCACAAATAGCAATATCATATAGGCACTCGTCAGTAACGTCTGTGTTATAATTGAATGAAAAGTGAAAAATATTTGAAATTTCATTAAAATTATATATAACATTAATCATTTGAGGTAAATTATGGAAGCAAAAAAATATGTATATTGGGAAGATCAAGGGATGTGGATAGGTTATCTGGAAGAATATCCAGATTATATGTCTCAAGGAGAATCATTGGAGGAACTAAAAGAAAATTTAAAAGATATTTACCATGACTTATCTAGTGGTGATATCCCTTGTGTCAGACGATTAGCCGACCTTAACGTCTCGTGAAAAGAAAAGACTTAATCAAAAAAATAGAGAAGATAGGTTGTACATTCCAAAAAAGAGGTATAACCAGGCGCTACTGTGTAAGCTAACCAGCTTGACTGGTGTCTAGTGTACTGTCCCATAAATAGACTTACATAATTCTGTCATTCCCGAGGTTTCTTAATCAGGAACCCACGATACGCAGACTTGGATTCCGGCTCAAAAGACTACCGGAATGACACTTTAAAAAAGTGTAAAGAAGCGTTAGGTACAGTACACTAAACTACATTCTTCATAAATAATTCATGTTTCTCTGTTAATTTTCATCTCATATTCATATAATTAAAAACAGATTGCAACCAGTTTGTCGATATAAAGCACAGTGACTGGTGTCACTCATTTAAAACAGGTTTAATGAAACAGAAAATGTTACTTACAAGAAGAGAATTAATTAAGATGACTGCGGCAGTCACTGCGGCAACAGCAATTGGCATGACAGTCCCGAAGGAGCTGCTGGGAGTTGTAAAGGAAACAGAATTGGGCTGGAGATGGGACAAGTCACCCTGTAGATTCTGCGGTACTGGTTGCGGAATTATGATTGCAACAAAGGATGACAGGATCATTGCGGTTAAAGGAGATCCGGCAGCACCGCTCAATAAAGGTCTTACCTGTATCAAGGGTTATTTTAACTCCAAAATTTTATATGGTGCAGACAGGCTTACTGAACCGCTCTTAAGAGTAAATGAAAAGGGAGAATTCGATAAAAAAGGTAAATTCAAGACTGTTTCGTGGGAGAGAGCTTTTGACGTGATGGCCAGGCAGTTCAAAAAACACTATGCCAATTTGGGTCCCACTGGTATCGCCCTGTTTAGTTCTGGACAATACACTATTATGGAGGGGGTCGCGTCAGTGAAACTTATGAAGGCAGGTCTCAGAAGTAACAATATTGACCCGAATGCCAGACACTGTATGTCAAGTGCTGTTTCAGGTTTTCTTCAGACATTTGGCATAGATGAGCCTGCTGGTAACTACGATGATATAGAGTTGACAGACACAGTAGTTTCCTGGGGTGCAAATATGGCAGAAATGCATCCAATTGTATGGTCAAGAGTAACAGGCAGGAAATTAACTGACCACCAACGGGTTAAGGTTGTAAATCTCTCCACATATTCCAACAGGTGTTCCAGCCTGGCTGATATAGAAATAATCTTTAAGCCCGGCACAGACCTGGCAATATTCAACTACATTGCCCGTGAAATTGTTTATAACCGTCCTGAAGCAATTGACCAGGATTTTGTAAAGAAAAACTGTGTGTTTGCAACCGGTCCTGTGGATATTGGCTATGGAATGAGAGACAATCCCAGTCATTCAAAGTTTGAGCATAAAGAGATTGATACTGTTGCCAGGCAGGTATCGAAAGTTATTACAAAAGAAGAAGCTACAGCCTGGGCCCATCTAAACGTTAAGGCAGGCGACAAACTTCAGATGAAAAACGCTGGCACACCCGACAAGCACTGGCTTATATCCTTTGAGGATTTCAGGAAGGGGCTGGAGCCTTATACACTGGATTTTGTGGCAGCTCTCGCAAAGGGAGATGAGGATGAGCCCTTAGAAGAGTTTAAGAAAAAATTGATAGAGTTGGTGGATCTTTACACTGAAAAGGATAGAAAGGTTGTCAGCTTTTGGACAATGGGATTCAACCAGCACATTCGCGGGTCATGGGTGAATGAGCAGGCTTATATGGTTCATCTCCTCCTTGGAAAACAGGCCCGGCCCGGAAATGGTGCTTTCAGCCTGACAGGACAGCCGAGTGCATGCGGCACAGCAAGGGAAGTCGGTACATTCGCTCACAGACTTCCGGCTGATCTTGTTGTAGGCAATCCGGAACATAGGGCTTTTGCAGAAAAAATATGGAAACTGCCAGAGGGCACTCTGAATCCGGTTACAGGTTCCCACTATGTGAAGCTTATGAGGGACATTGAGGATGGTAAAATCAAATGGGCATGGGTTCAGGTAAATAACCCCTGGCATAATTCGGCAAATGCAAACCACTGGATAAAAGCGGCAAGGGAGATGGATAACTTCATTGTTGTATCTGAAGCGTATCCCGGGATTTCTGCGAAAGTTGCTGACCTGATACTGCCCAGTGCAATGATTTTTGAAAAATGGGGTGCATATGGCAACGCTGAGAGAAGGACCCAGCACTGGAGGCAGCAGGTGACGCCACCAGGAAATGCCATGTCTGATATGTGGCAGTTAATAGAATTCTCCAAGCGAATTACGTTAAAGGAAGTCTGGAAATCGAATAAGATTAATGACAAGGTTACTCTTCCTGATCTGCTCGATAAGGCTAAAAATATGGGCTATAAAGAAACGGATACCCTCTATCACGTGCTCTTTGCCAACAAAGATGCAACTAAATACAAATGGCCAGACCCTATAGGCGACGGATTTATAAACACGGAGGCTGGTGGCGATAAGAGAAATCTTGATGGATTTAAAGGTTACGGATTTTTCATACAAAAATACCTATGGGAGGAATACAGGGAATTCGGTTTAGGCCATGCACATGACCTTGCAGATTTTGATACATATCATAGAGTAAGAGGACTGAAATGGCCTGTTGTTAACGGTAAGGAGACAAGCTGGAGGTTTAACGCAGACTATGACCCATATGCAAAAAAAGCGGACCACGGAAAGTTTGCTTTTTATGGCCCTGCTTTTAAATCGCTGCCAGAAGGCGATCTTCGCGGCCCGACAACAAAGGAGAAAACGAAACTGCCAAACAAGGCAAAGATATTTTTGAGACACTATGCAGAACCTGCAGAGGTTCCGGACAACGAATACCCTTTCTGGCTTTCCACAGGCAGAGTTCTTGAACACTGGCACAGCGGAACAATGACGATGAGGGTGCCCGAACTTTTCCGTGCAGTTCCAGAGGCCCTCTGCTATATGAACACGAAAGATGCTGATAAAATTAAAGTCAGAGATGGCGAACTCGTCTGGCTCGAATCGCGAAGAGGAAAGGTAAAGGCAAGAGTCGAAACAAAAAGAAGGAACAGGATGCCGCGGGGACTTGTTTTTGTGCCGTGGTTCGATGAAAACGTTTTTATCAATAAAGTTTGCCTGGATGCAACCTGCCCTCAATCCAAGCAGACAGATTTCAAAAAATGCGCGGTAAAGATATACAAAGCATAAGGAAATAGAATGTGGACATTTAAAAGCCTTACGGATTTACTGAATATATGAATGGAGAGAAGATGTTCAGTTTCAAGAAAATAAGTTTCCTGGCAACAGGGATAGCAGTGCTCTTTACATTAGCAGTAACCGCTACTGCATTATCACAGCAGACTACCTTTACCGAGGAAGAGCTTGGTATCAGGAAAACAAGCATATATCAGGAAAATACTGTTGAACCCGCTCACGGTGAATACTCTATAAAAATTCCGGGAGAAAGCAAAAAGATCGAAAGGACTTTTGATAATAGTCCTCCGATGATACCTCATGAGACGGAAAGTATGTTGCCGATGACAGTAGGGTATAAAATGTCCTTTTTTTATACTAATATGTGTACCAGCTGTCATATGCCGGAGTATGCAAAGCGTATTAAGGCAACGCCTATTCCTGAATCCCATTTAATAGATTTCAGGACTGGAGAAGATTTAATGGGCAGACTGGATAGAAAGAGGCATTTCTGTGTTCAATGCCATGTTCCACAGAGTGACGCAAAGATTCCTGTAGAGAATCTGTTTGAGGGAGGATTTAGAGACGAAACAGGAAAAACCCGCTCAAATTTAGTTGATACTTTAAACGAAGGTGCGGAGATTAACTAGATGAATGGTTTAGAGGAACGTTATAGATGAACATATCAAGTATTGTAATAAAAACCAGCCCGGAGCATCTCAAGGATGTTTTGGAGAGTCTCAATGCATCTGACTTCTGCGAGACCCATTTTCATGATGAACTTGGAAGGATAATCGTAACGATTGAGGGTGAGAATGTGGGTGAAGAAATGAAGAAATTAAAACTTCTGCAAAAAACCGATCGGGTTTTATCCGCTGAAATGGTATATTCATACAGTGACTCTCATATAATCAATTAATGACATTTAAAACACTTTCACAAGGAGAAATATATGCCACCTATTGATAAACATATAAAGATCAGCATGGAAAGAACCGGGAAAGAGTATCGCGATATTCACGAATGGATTGATGCCGAGGGTCATAAGAGTGAACGGCATGATGTAACCAAAATTCTTGAATTCGGAAAGATGTTTGAAGAAAAGCATGGTGAAGAAGGTGCACGGGAATATATTCAGCATATTCACGATGACTTAAATGGAAAATTCGGGCATCTTCTGGAAGATATGGAAAAAATGGTTAAAGACACCCTCGCTTATTTTGGCGCCAAACAATCATAACAATGAAGTTATTTTAGGAGACGGATAATATGGAATGGGTTACGAGATCACACGTACATGTAGACAGGGTTGCCTGTCCATGGCTAATTAAACGTTTTATTGATTCTGAAGCCGAATTTATTTTTGTCTCTAAGAGTCAGGTATTAGAAGTAGCTGATCAGGAAAATGCTCTTTCTTTTGATGCCCCGGGAGCCAAATATGATCATGATGGTGATCTTTGCACCTTTGCTGTGCTGATCAGAGAATATGAACTGACTGATAAAGCGCTGTTGCGCTTATCAAAAATCGTAAACGCTGCTGATACGAACAACATGGATAAAGACCCTGTTGCTGCAGGCCTGGACGCTATTGCTGTTGGATTTGGAGTTCGGTTTCCAGATGATGAAGAAAATCTGTTATATCAATTTGAAGTTTATGATGCGCTTTACGCATGGTGCAGGCTGCAAGTAGCCTCAGAATAACTTCACTCTTTTTTCTTTTTTGCATCTGACAGCTTATTTTTCATCTCGGATAATTTATTGAGCGCTTCAATCGGGGTCATGGTCATGACATCAAGTCCAAGGAGCTCCTTCATTACGGGGTCCGCCTGAGTAGTAAAAAGATCAAGCTGTCCTGCCTGTTTCTTTACAGCACTCTTTTCGTCAGATGTATAAGCGAGTTTTGGAGCACCCAGTTCATTGAGTTCAGCTGTTTCGAGATTAGACAGAATCTCTTTTGATCTTCTGATAGTCTCTTCAGGCAATCCTGCAAGTCTTGCGACCTGAATACCGTAACTCTTGTCAGCAGGCCCTTCCTCTATCCTCCTCAGAAAAATTATCTCATCGCCCCACTCTTTTACAGCTACATTCAAATTTCTTATGCCATCAAGAGTGAGTGAAAGCTCTGTCAGCTCGTGATAATGAGTAGCAAACAGGGTCCTTGCTTTGACCTGCTTTGCAATATATTCCACTACAGCCCACGCAATGCTTATTCCATCAAAAGTACTGGTTCCCCTACCCACTTCATCAAGCAATATCAGGCTCTTCTTTGTTGCATTATTTAGTATATTGGCTGTCTCGATCATCTCGACCATAAATGTACTCTGGCCCTTTGTCAGAATATCTGATGCACCGATTCGCGTAAATATCCTGTCCACTACTCCTATCTTTGCATCCGCAACAGGCACAAAACTGCCTATCTGGGCCATCAACACAATAAGAGCGATCTGTCTCATGTATGTTGATTTGCCGGCCATGTTTGGCCCGGTTATTATTGATATGCTGTTTGAGCTGGAATCGATCAGCGCGTCATTAGGGATAAATTTTTCTCCAGATGACAGTCTCTCGATTACAGGATGCCTGCTCCCGGAAATCTGTATAACGCTGCCGTCATCGACCACAGGACATTCATAATTATATTTTTTTGCAATATAAGCAAGGCTGAGCAATGCATCCAGTTCTGCAACCGCTGAAGCCGTGTTCTGAAGCTCACCTGTTTCCTTAGAGACATCATCCCGTATTCCGATGAATACCTCGTATTCTATATTTTTCAGCCTTTCTTCCGCACCCAGAACCTTTGCCTCGTACTCTTTCAATTCGGGAGTTATATACCTTTCAGCGTTTACGAGAGTCTGCTTCCGTATATATTCATCGGGCACCTGTGAAAGGTTGGCCTTGGTAACTTCGATATAATATCCAAAAACCCTGTTATACCCGACCTTCAGTGACGATATCCCGGTCCTTTCTTTTTCCCTTGTCTGAAGGGAGGCTATAAAATCCTTACCACTGCTGCTAATGTCTCTCAGTTCATCAATTTCAGAGTTAAACCCTTTTTTAATCAGGCCTCCATCTTTTAATCCCATGGCAGGTTCATCGGCAATCGACTTTTCTATCAGAGACTTAATTTCAGGCAAAAGATTAATCTTCTCAGACAATGATTTGATTGTGCTGTTGTCGGTTTTCTGGATTCTATCCTTCATCTCAGGCAGTATTTCGAGTGAACCCTTTAATGCCAAAAGGTCACGCGCATTTGCTGTACTGTTACCTATCTTTATGGCAAGACGTTCAATATCATAAATCCCTTTAAGTACGGTTTGTAATTTAGTGAACATCCCGGAATCACTAATCAGGGTCTTTACTGCATCCTGTCTATGTCCGATCTCCCTTACATCAAGAAGCGGATTAAGAAGCCATGATCTTATGAGTCTTCCACCCATGGGAGTGAGAGACTCGTCAACTACCCAAAGGAGGCTGCTCTCGATGCTTCCGTTCTGCATGTTTCCGGTGATTTCCAGATTTCTCAATGTTGCAGCATCAAGGAACATCCTGGATTCGCGCCTCAACACATTTATCTGCTTAAAGGTCAAGGTGCTCTTTTGTGTATCTTCAAGATAATTCATTAATGCACCCGCAGCAGATATCGCTACAATCATTCCTTCACAGCCATATCCGTCAAGAGATGCAACTTTAAAATGCTTGATTAATTTTCTGTATGCTTCGATGTAATCAAAGTACCAGTCATCATGTCCGGTGAGATAATAATCACTCAGGTTGATAACTGCAGAATTGTTTTTAAGGCTGAATGGATACAGTATCTCTTTTGGCTGAAACCTGTTCACCTCATCTTCGAGGCTGTTGTGGGTTTCATAAACAATGAACTCCCCGGTCGTAATATCCGCAACTGCAATGCCGTATATATTTTCCTTCTGAAAAAAACCGAGGATGAAGTTGTTCTCTTTAGGATTATCAGGGAGAAAAGTTCCGGGAGTCACAACCTTTACTACTTCTCTTTTTACAATGCCCCTGGCTTCTTTGGGGTCTTCCACCTGCTCACAGACAGCGACCTTGTAACCGGCTGTAACAAGCTTTGCCATATAAGATTCAGCAGCAAAGTGGGGCACGCCGCACATCGGGGTCGGTTCCTTCTTGCCCTTGTCCCTTGATGTCAGTGTTATCTGCAAGACTTTAGAGGCGGTGACCGCATCCTGACCAAACATTTCATAGAAATCCCCGAGGCGGAAGAAAACTATAGCCTCAGGATGATTCCGTTTGACATCAGTATACTGCTTCATTAATGGAGTCAATTCAGGCATATCAATAACTCAAAAGAAATAGATCTTACAGGTTCATAAAGGAATAATCTGACCTTTGGAACGTTAAACTATAACACACTGCCAGAAGCTTATAAAAGAGGAAATCCAATTCGGATCCATAGACGGCTGTATATATCAGGGTTATTTTATTTCAATTAATTTAGCTAGTTAAAGGCTATTATATGAAGTTATTTATGATGTTTTGTGGGCAATTATTTATACCCAGACTTTATTTACTTAACATATGTCAGCCACGAGTTATACCCTATTGCACGGCCCTTAACTATTTTGAAAAACATTGATTGAAGTTTTTTGGTAATGGGCCCGGGTTTGCCGCTTCCTATTACCCTTCCATCCACTTCCCTTATAGGGGTCACTTCTGCTGCAGTTCCGGTAAAAAAGACCTCGTCTGCTATGTACACCTCATCTCGAGTGAAATTCGTCTCGTAGAACTTGATCTTTGCTCTGGAAGCCATCTCGATAATGCTTTTCCGTGTGATACCTTCAAGTACCGATGGCAGTGGCGGGGTCATCAATACACCATCTCTCACAATAAAAATGTTTTGACCTGTACCCTCTGATACGTAACCGCTGGTATCAAGTATAAGCGCCTCGTCATAACCGCATTCCAGAGCTTCACTCTTTGCAAGTGAAGAATTAACGTAATCTCCGCAAGTCTTGCTCTTTGTCATAGTCACATTAACATGAAGCCTCGTGAACGAAGACACTTTGACTCTTATACCGTTTTTAATACCGTCCTCTCCAAGATATGCTCCCCATGGCCAGGCCGCTATCGCCACTTTAATAGGGTTATCTTTTGGATATAGACCCATAGCGCCATAACCGATGAACACAATCGGGCGTATATAGCACTCTTTCAATTCATTGATTTTTACCGTCTCGATGATCGCTTTTTTGATTTGATCAGCAGAATATGGAGACTTAATATTTAAAATATGGCAGGAATCAAAAAGCCGGTCAACATGCTCCTTTAATCGAAAAATCGCTGGACCCTCCCCTGTTTTATAACACCTTATCCCTTCAAATGCCCCTGTGCCGTAATGTAATGTGTGCGTTAAAATATGTACATTCGCATCTGCCCAGTTAACAAATTTTCCATCCATCCAGATCTTCTTAGATGCCTCAACCATTTTACCTCCGATAATCTTCTGGTATTATACGTTTTATATTATTTCATAAAGTATTATACTGCTGTCAACAAACTTCTTTTTCACTCCACCCAGCTTCGCCGATAAGAGGGACAAAAACGCATGACGTAGACGTGGTTTTTTCGATACCATCAGCAGTCTTTGTTACCTTATAAAGGACCTGAGAGTATCTGGTGCCGATCGGAATAACAATACTTCCATTTACATGCAGTTGTTCTACATAACAGTCAGGAATATCAGGTGCTCCTGCAGTAACAATGATCCCGTCAAATGGCGCAGAATCGAGATATCCAAGGGTTCCGTCTGCAACTATCACATGCACATTTGAAATGCCAAGTTCTTTTAGAAGCTTACTTGCCCTTAAGGCAAAATTCTCAATCCTCTCCAGTGAGAAAACCTCTCGAGCCAGCTTTGACAGGACAGCTGACTGATATCCTGAGCCGGTACCTATCTCCAGTATTTTTTCATCCCCTTTAAGTTCAAGCAGTTCTGTCATAGCTGCTACCATATACGGCTGGGATATTGTCTGGTTTTCTCCAATAGGCAACGCACAATCATCATACGCCCTGTTACTCATCTCCTCATTAACAAACCTGTGTCTTTCTATACTCTCCATAGCATCGAGAACCCGCTCATCTTTTATACCGCGAGACCTGAGCTGCTTCTTAACCATCCTATGGCGCAATTGATCGAAATTCATGGTTTTACAGTCAGATTGTAAGGGCGTATTGCAATACGCCCCTACAACCTCCGCAATATCTCTCTCGCTGCTATAACACCTGAAGACGATGCCTGAATCAATCCTCTGCTTACTCCGGCTCCATCTCCGATCGCAAACAGATTTTTTACTTCTGTCTCGAGATT
>Ga0255052_10001299_pt1 | contig 18942 bp, 16 predicted proteins | sample JV7_2_21_MG_FD_188632 | JGI IMG/M metagenome (GOLD analysis project Ga0255052, IMG submission 188632) | Seawater microbial communities from Jervis Inlet, British Columbia, Canada - JV7_2_21 | ecosystem: Environmental > Aquatic > Marine > Inlet | place: Canada: British Columbia | collected... | reverse complement strand
ATCGTAAACGTCTGTCGAAAGGTACCATTATGTCAAGAATCGTTAAAGCAGGCATCGTCCAGATCGCGAACAAATTGCATGGTGATGAAAGCGTGGATGCACACCGCACAGCCATGCTCGAAGCGCACCTGCCCTATATCGAAGAGGCCGGGTCCAAGGGCGTGCAAATGTTGTGCTTCCAGGAGGTCTTTACCGCGCCGTATTTCTGCCCCTCACAGGACAGCAAGTGGTACGACGCAGCCGAGGCGATCCCCGACGGCCCCACCACCCAGCTGATGTGTGAATACGCGCGTAAACACGATATGGCCATCGTCGTGCCAATTTACGAGGAACACATGACGGGTGTGTACTACAACACCGCAGCCGTGATCGACGCGGACGGCAGCTATCTCGGCAAGTACCGTAAAAATCACATCCCGCAGGTCGCGGGGTTCTGGGAAAAATTCTTTTTCAAACCCGGCAACCTGGGCTATCCGGTGTTTGATACAGCCTATGGAAAAGTGGGTGTCTATATCTGTTACGACCGCCATTTCCCCGACGGCGCACGCTGCCTGGGCCTGAACGGTGCGGAAATCGTGTTCAACCCGTCCGCCACCGTTGCTGGCCTGTCCCAATACCTGTGGGAACTGGAGCAGACCGCACATGCTGCCGCCAACGGCTATTACATCGCGGCCATCAACCGTGTGGGCGAAGAGCCACCGTGGAATATCGGGCGCTTTTACGGTTCATCGTATTTCGCCGACCCACGTGGCCAGATCGTGGCCCAGGCCAGTGAAACCGAAGATGAAATGGTCATTGCCGACCTTGATTTCGACCTGATCAGGGAGGTACGCAATACCTGGCAATTTTACCGCGACCGCCGTCCGGAAACCTACGGCGTGTTAACAGAATTGTAGGCGCAGGCCAGGCAAAAGATTCCATGCAACGAGATCCTGACCCCACTACCGGTCTGAGCAACCCGGATATCGCACCGGTTCCCGCCGGGCAGCAGACCTGGAAAGCAATCAGCTTTTTTGCATTGTGGGTCGGTATGGCCGTCAACATCCCGTCCTACATGATCGCCGCATCGCTGATCGATGGCGGTATGAGTTGGCAACAGGCCATGTGGACGGTACTGCTTGGTAACCTGATCGTATTTATCCCGATGTCATTATCGGGCCACGCCGGCACCAAATACGGCATACCTTTCCCGGTGTTTGCGCGTGCTTCGTTTGGCGTCAACGGCGCCCATATACCGGCCTTCCTGCGTGCCATCGTGGCCTGTGGCTGGTTCGGCATCCAGACCTGGATAGGTGGCGCGGCCATTTATACCATCGTGCTGATCCTGTGGCCCGGTGTCGCCGACGCACCCGCGATGATGCCAGACTGGGTCGGTGTCAGCCTGGTGCAGTTCGCCTGTTTCATGCTCTTTTGGGCCATGAATATCTGGTTGATATGGAAGGGTATTAATTCGATCCGCGTCCTTGAGCACCTGGCCGCACCCTTCCTGCTGCTGTGCGGACTTGCATTGCTGGGCTGGGCATACCAGCGCGCAGACGGGTTCGGCCCGATGCTGCAGGCCGGTTCAAAGTTCACCGATCCCGCGGACTTCTGGAAGCTCTTCTGGCCCAGCCTGACCGCCATGGTCGGTTTCTGGGCGACCCTGACCCTGAATATTTCCGACTTCACGCGTTACGCGCGTAGCCAGCGCGCCCAGGTGGTGGGCCAGTTATCCGGCCTGCCCAGCACCATGACGCTGTTCGCCTTTATCGGTGTGGCGGTGACCAGCGCGACCATCATCATCTTTGGCGAGGCGATCTGGGACCCGGTGGTGCTGGTACGGCGTTTCGAATCCCACTGGCTGGTGTTCTTTTCAATGATCGCGGTCATTATCGCCACGATATCGACCAATGCCGCAGCCAACGTGGTTGGCCCGGCCAATGCGTTTTCCAACATGATGCCATCCAGGATCGACTTCAAACGCGGCGGCTACATCACCGGTGTCATCGGCATCCTGATCATGCCCTGGAAACTGATCGCCGACCCCAGTGGATATATCTTTACCTGGTTGATCGGCTATTCCGCCCTGCTCGGGCCGGTCATCGGTATCATCCTGGTGGACTATTTTCTGGTCCGAAAGACAACATTGGAGATCACCGACCTGTACCGCCACGATGGCTGTTATGCCGGGGTAAACCTACGGGCCATCATTGCACTGGTGGTTGGCGTGATCCCCAACATCCCGGGATTTCTGGCCAATGTCGGCCTGTATTCAGGTAACGGCCCGGTCGCGGGCATGATCGTGAATCTTTATAACTATGCCTGGTTTATTGGTCTGGGTATCGCGAGTGTGGTCTATTACCTGATGATGAGGAAGCGTGCCTGATGACCGGAGACATCAACAGCGGGCGTTTAAGCCCGGAGCAAATCAGGAGAAACTTCAGCGACCTGCACCCACCACTGAATGAGCTGCAGGCCCAGCAGGAATCGGCACGCTGCCTGTTTTGCCACGATGCGCCCTGCACCGAGGCCTGCCCTACCGGTATCGATATACCCGGCTTCATCCGTAAGATCACCAGCGGCAACTACCGGGGTGCCGCCACCACCATCCTGGCTGAGAACATCATGGGCGGGACCTGCGCCAATGTCTGCCCGGTTGAGGAATTGTGCGAACAGGTGTGTGTGCGCAATACCGCCGAGGACAAACCGGTCATCATCGGCCAGTTACAGCGCTTTGCCACCGACCACCTGTTCGAACTCGGGATACAACCGTTTAAGCGTGCAAAAGACAGCGGCAAACACATCGCCGTGATCGGCGCTGGTCCGGCGGGGCTGTCCTGTGCCCACCGCCTGGCAGTACTCGGCCACCAGGTGACCGTGTATGAATCCCGCGACCGGCCCGGCGGCTTGAACGAATACGGGCTGGCTGCCTACAAAATGTTGCATCGGCGCGCAGCCAGTGAAGTAGCTTTTATTCTGGATATCGGTGGCATCAACATGGAAACCGGCCGTAGCCTCGGTGTTGATTTTGACCTCGCTGAACTACGGCGCAAATACGATGCCGTGTTCATCGGCCTGGGCCACAACGCGGTCCATGCCCTGGGCTTGGAAAATGAAAATGCCCCAGGCGTATACAACGCCGTGGAGTTTATCGAACGCATACGCCAGCAAGACCTGGGCAGCCTGCCGGTCGGTCGCAACGTGGTGGTCATCGGCGGGGGCAATACGGCCATCGATATCGCGGTACAGATGAAAAAACTCGGTGCCGAAACCGTCACCATGGTTTATCGCCGCGGGTATCCACAGATGGGCGCCACCGGCTATGAACAGCATGTTGCACAAACCAATGGCGTGCTGATACGTACACAGGCCCAGCCAGTGTGTATTAACACAGACGCCGGTCAATTGGCCTCGATTGAATTCGAATACACGGTAATGGACGGCGCGGGGCGCCCGGCCGGCACCGGGGAAACTTTTGTGCTACCCGCCGACCAGTTGTTCAAGGCCATAGGCCAGTCGCTGGATACAACACCGTTGGGCAATGGTGATACGCCACACGTCACCGCCGGACGTATTGCCGTAAACAACGAGCAGCGCACCAGCCTGCCGGACGTCTGGGCGGGCGGCGACTGTACGCCGGGCGATGACCTGACCGTGATCGCCGTCCAGGACGGCAAGCTCGCGGCCCACAGCATTGACGAGTACCTGAACCATGGCTGATCTTAGTTGCAACATCGCTGGTGTGTCCTCACCCAACCCGTTCTGGCTGGCATCCGCTCCGCCGACCGATAAACGCTACAACGTCGAACGCGCTTTTGAAGCGGGCTGGGGTGGCGTGGTCTGGAAAACACTGGGCGAGGAAGGGCCGCCGGTCGTCAATGTCAGCTCACGTTATGGCTCGATCGACTACAACGGCCAGCGGATGATCGGCCTCAACAATATCGAGTTGATCACCGACCGGCCGTTACAGGTCAATCTGGATGAGATCACTGCGGTAAAAAAGGCCTGGCCGGACCGCGCCGTGGTGGTTTCATTGATGGTGCCCTGCACCGAGCAGGCCTGGCGTGACATCCTGAAAAAAGTCGAACAGACCGGCTGTGACGGTGTGGAGCTGAATTTCGGCTGTCCACACGGCATGAGCGAACGCGGCATGGGTGCCGCCGTTGGCCAGGTACCCGAATACATACAGGAGGTTACCGGTTGGTGCAAAACGCATACCGAACTGCCGGTTTTCGTCAAGCTGACGCCGAATATTTCAGATATCAGGCGCCCTGCGCGTGCCGCACACACAGGCGGTGCCGACGCAGTGTCACTGATCAACACGATCAACTCGATCGTATCCATCGACCTGGACAGCATGGCGCCGACCCCGACGGTGGCGGGAAAAGGCGTCCACGGCGGTTATTGCGGTCCCGCGGTGCGTCCGATCGCGCTCAGCATGGTTTCTGAAATCGCCCGCGACCCACAGACAGCGGAGCTGCCGATTTCAGGCATTGGCGGTATTGGCAACTGGCGCGATGCTGCAGAGTTTATTGCACTGGGTTGCGGCAGTGTACAGGTATGCACCGCCGCCATGCGTTACGGCTTCAGGATCATTGACGACATGCTCGATGGACTCAACAACTGGATGGACGACAAGGGTTACCACCGTCTGGAAGATTTTCGCGGCGCCGCGGTCCCCAATGTTACGGACTGGCAGTACCTCGACCTGAATTACAAGACCATTGCAGCCATTGATCAGGATAAGTGTATAGACTGCGGCCTGTGCCACATCACCTGCGAAGACACCTCGCACCAGGCCATATCCGCCCACCGGGATGAAAATGGACAACGCAGCTATACCGTCATTGATGAGGAATGCGTCGGTTGTAACCTCTGTTACCTGGTGTGCCCGGTACCCGCTTGTATCACCATGGTCGAAGTGGACAATGGCAAGCCCTATCTGAACTGGGGTGGCCACCCCAACAACCCGATGCGCGAGGCTTGACGGCCCGCCCGCTGCAATTCAGATGTTATTACAGTTCTACTTTATATTAATTCCATAAGTACTTGTACTTTAAATTAATATGGTTTATTCTTGCTCCCAGCCTTGGCGCAGTTGAACCAGCTACCATCCGTCTTGCTGAAAGACAGGGACTGTCAATTATCAACAAGGGCGCCCGGGCGGTTTCAAACATCCTTCCTTACCAGACGCAATTTTCGCTTTCTTGAATATTTCTTGATGACCGATTCACGCTGCTGGGCGCTGCCGCGGTCGGCGTGGCTCTCGGTGTAAACAACTTCCAGCGGTTGTCTGCCGCGCAAATAACGGGAACCCCTGGGTGAACCGCAATGCTGTTTTAAACGACGCTGCACATCGGTGCTTATCCCGGTATACAAAGTGCCGTCACCGGCCCTGATGATATATACAAACCACTCCGGTGAACTGTCGCCAGCATCAGGCATAAAACCGATCCATCCGTAGGGTGGACATTCATGTCCACCGTTTAAAACAGGTCTTCCCTTGCGTGAACATTATTATCGGTGGACATAAATGTCCACCCTACGATGAAGCGACAGGATTGCTGGATGTCCTGAGGGCGGACACTGCTACTCAAACCAGGATTTGGGTTACGATATGGGTAGCCGTCAGAGGACTGTCTCATGATCTCATTCAGTGTCAATAGCCGGACCGTCGAGGTTGACGATGCACCGGACACACCTCTTTTATGGGTACTTCGCGATTATCTGCATCTCACCGGCACCAAGTTTGGCTGCGGTATCGGTCTGTGCGGTGCCTGCACCGTTCATATCGACGGCCGCGCACAGCGCAGTTGCATCACCCCGGTTTCGAGCGTGACAGGAAAATCCATCGTCACCATCGAAGGCCTGGCACCCGGCGAGGGACAACTGCACCCCGTTCAACAGGCCTGGCTGGACGAGGACGTACCACAGTGTGGTTATTGCCAGGCCGGGCAGATCATGGCCACAGTGGACTTTCTGCACCAGCACCCGAACCCCAGCGACAAAGATATCAATGACAACATGACCAATCTTTGCCGCTGCGGGACCTATGTACGTATCCGCAAGGCCATACATCGAGCAGCCAGGTTAACAGCGGAGGCGAAATAACATGACCGCTTACGGAAAGCTCCAAACGCCGGCAAGCGTCGATCTGTCACGCCGCAGACTGCTCATCGCCGGCTCTACGATCTCCGGCAGCCTGCTGCTGGGTTTGCCCGCCATCACCCTGTCGGGTACTGAAAAGACACCGGATGGGGATCGTCGTATCGGTTTTTTTATAAATATCCTGGAAAGTGGTGATGTCATTATCGGCAATAACCAACCGGAAATTGGCCAGGGCCTGCGCACCACGCTGCCGATGCTGGTGGCGGAAGAACTGGATGTCGAATGGGACCGTGTGCGGGTCGAATCCATGCCCCTGGGCTTGCTCAAAACTGCAGACTGTTATACCTGGAAATACGGCGGACAGGGTGTCGGTGGCAGCACCGGTCTGACCTCAAACTGGACCTTTATGCGCGAAGTCGGCGCAACCGGCCGATTGATGCTGATGCAGGCCGCCGCAACGCTTTGGGGTGTGCCCGTTGGTCAATGCAACACCCGGCCCGGTGAGGTGATCTGTGAACCTGCCGGCAAGCAGGCAGATTACAGCGAACTCGTCAAACTCGCCTCCACGCTGCCACTGCCGGACACGGCACCACCGCTCAAAGCCATGGATGAATACCGTATTGTCGGCAAACCGCAGCACAATAAGGAAGTCAGGGACATCGTCACCGGCAAAGCGCAATTCGGCATAGATACGCGCATGCCGGACATGCGTCACGCCGTCATTGAACGCTCGGGGGTACTCAATGCCAGCGTGGCCGGGTTTGACGATACGGCTACCCGGAAAGTAAAGGGTGTGCTGGACGTTTTCACTGTCGAAGGCCCTGCACCCGGTGCCCCTTACCATATCATCGCGCATGGCGTAGCGGTCGTTGCGACTTCCACCTGGGCGGCGCTAAAAGGCCGTGAGGCCCTGAAGCTAAGCTGGACTGAAAGCCCGAATCTCAATGACAGCAGCACAAGGTTCTGGCAGGAAAATCGGGCGATGATGTCCGGAAAAGGACAAATCGTACATGACCAGGGTGATTTCACTACCGCGCTTGCTGCGGCCGACCGTGTGATCCGCCACACCTACCAGGTGCCTTTTGTATCGCATGCACCGATGGAGCCCCAGAATTGCTACGCCTTTGTCGAGAAGGAACGAGCGCATATCATCGCCCCGACCCAGATGCCCAGTGGTGCTTCTCGTTCCGCCGCCGCTGCCACCGGGCTTGAACGGGAACATATCAAGGTGGACATGTCCCGTGTCGGGGGTGGTTTCGGGCGCCGGTTGACCAACGACTACGTCGCAGAAGCCTGTATCATTTCCAAAAAGACCGGCTGGCCGATCAAGCTCCAATGGACCCGCGAAGACGATATCAAACATGATTTTTACCGCCCTGGCGGCACCCACGAAATGATTGCCGGGCTGGACAAAAATGGCCTGTTAAAGGCATGGAGTCAACGTTTGGCGAGTGGCAGCAAATATTACCGCCGCCCCGGTATGAAGGATGAGAACCTGTGGCAGGCCGAACTGTATCCTGATGATTTTCCCAAGGCCATGGTGGACGACTACAGGCTCGAGTATTTTCACAATGCCATCGGCTTACCGCGGGGTTCGTGGCGTGCACCGGCGCATACCGCCAATGCCTTTGTGATCGAGAGCTTCCTTGATGAGATCGCCCATGAATCCGGACAGGACCCACTGGCGCTGCGGCTGGAATTGCTGGGCCGGGTAGAGCAGCAGGAATACTCGGGCCACGGTGGTCCCACGATGACACCGGGTCGTCTTGCCCGCCTGCTGAAATTTGTTGCCAGGCGTATCGACTATGACACGCCCCGTCCAAAGGGCCGTGGCGTTGGCATCGCGGCACATTTCACCTTTGGTGGTTATGCCGCCCACGCCTTTGAGGTAACGGTCAGCCCGGGTGGCAAATTGACCATAGACCGCATAGTGGCCGCCATCGATTGCGGCTTTGCGGTCAATCCGAATGCGGTCGAAGCGCAGTTACAGGGTGCTACCATCGATGCTATCAGCACGGCGCTGGGCCTCGAAATAACGGTCCGCGACGGCCGCGTGGTCCAACAGAATTTCGATGATTACCCGCTGTTGGAAATTAGCCGGGTACCGGCCCTGTTTGAAGCCCACGTCGTGAATTACGACAGCACTCCGACCGGTGTCGGGGAAATCGGTCTTCCACCGGCAGCACCGGCCCTGACCAACGCGATTTTCAACGCCAGCGGTATCCGAATCCGCAAGCTCCCCATAGCCGACCAGTTAAGTACTGCAATGACGTAGGGTGGACATTCATGTCCACCGTCGTGTTATCTGAATGGTGGACATGAATGTCCACCGCTCCGTTGTTTAGATGGTGGACATGAATGTCCACCGTTCCGTTGTTTAGATGGTGGACATGAATGTCCACCGCTCCGTTGTTTAGATGGTGGACATGAATGTCCACCGTTCCGTTGTTTAGATGGTGGACATGAATGTCCACCCTACGGTCGAATTCACCGGCACAAATTGGTAAGCTGGATCGATGCATCTGGGTCTTTCCGAACTACTTGAGTTTTACCATTCGCACAGCACAGACGACACGCTGGTGCTGGGCACGGTCACTGCCACCGAGGGCTCAACCTATCGCAAACCCGGTGCGATGATGTTGATTGCCCCCGATGGCGCTTACCAGGGTCTGATCTCAGGCGGATGCCTCGAAGCCGACCTTGCGTTGCAGGCGAAACAGGTGTTTGCAGACGGAAACCCCCGTAACGTCTGCTACGACATGTCGGCGGGTGACGAACTCGTGTGGAGTCTGGGCCTGGGTTGTGACGGCATTATTCACCTGCTGTTGCAACGCCTGGAAGCCGACGGTGGGTTCGGGTTTTTATCGACACTGGAACAGGCCTGGCAGGCTCGTCGCGATGGTGTGCTTGGCCTGGTCACGGCCAGCACCCATCCCGCTTACCCGGCCGGCAGTTTTGTGCTTGATTGCGGTGACGGATTCCGTTCGGGTGCCATGGATTTGATAAAGAGCATCCACCTGCCCCCTGAACTGCACGACAGGTCCCGTCGCTTTTGGCAGGAGAGCATCGCCACGCAGCAAGGCACAATGGAATTACTGCTGGTTCCGGTTATTCCACCTCCGGCGATACTGATTTGCGGTGCCGGGATCGATGCCGTACCCGTTGCGAGATTTGCTGTCGAGATGGGTTGGGACTGCAGCGTCGTTGACCACCGCCCCGCTTATGCCCGCCCCGAACGGTTTCCCAAGGCCTGCGATGTAAGCTTGCTGCAACCGGCCGAACTCAGTACCAGGGTCGCCCTGGAGCGTGTTGATGCGGTCATCATGATGAGCCATAACCTCGGACACGACCGCCAGTACCTGGCACAGGTGATTGGCTCCGGTATGGCCTATATCGGTCTGCTCGGCCCGCGTGCACGGCGCGACCGTCTGCTTGAGGAAATCGGTGCAACCAGCGGTACTGCAGATTTACATGTGCACGGACCGGCCGGCCTGGATATCGGTGCCGAAATGCCGGAGTCGATTGCCCTGGCCATCATCGGTGAGATCCATGCCTGCCTGAACCGTCGGCTGGGTGGTGAACTGACCCCGCCCGGCACGTGAGTTATCCCGGTTTAAGCATCCTGATCCCTGCCGCCGGAGCCAGCCGGCGTCTGGGTCAGCCGAAACAACTGGTCAGGTACAAGGGAAAAACGCTGATCCAGCAAACGGTTGAGTGCGCACAATCACTGTCGCCGGCAGAGATCATCGTGGTCACCGGGGCCGGCGAAACGCCCATAAAGGAGACACTGCGAAAATACCCTGTCCGCTGGATCAGCAATCCGCAATGGGCCATGGGTATGGGTCACTCCATCGCCATCGGCGCCAGGGCGGTCGACACCGCGTCTGCCGGCCTGATGATCCTGTTGTGTGATCAATGGCGTATCCGGCCACACGATTTGCGCGGCCTGGCAAATACGTGGCAGTCCGACAGAGAAAGAATCGTTTGTGCCCGGGTGCAGGACCGCTGCTGCCCGCCGGTTATTTTCCCGTCAGCGTGTTTTGAAGCGCTTGGCAGCCTCGAAGGCGATCGTGGCGCACAGGGTGTGCTTGCAGCCAACCCGAAACTGCTGGTCCATGTTCCAATGGCAAACGCCGCTTTTGACCTCGATACACCCGCCCATCTGGACGAATTGGATCGTGCGTAGGGTGGACATTCATGTCCACCGAGCAGTTTAAGAAGTATTTTCAGTGGTGGACATGAATGTCCACCCTACGCTAATGGACGTCGAGTACGACTTTCTGGTAGAGCCCACCGAAATAGAACGTGGATGAGATCTGTTCCGGCCTGATCTGAGCGGGCATGAAGGCGGGCAGTTCCTGGCGCCACAGATCCATGGCAAACGGTTCCAGTATCGACAGGATGGGCCTCATCAGGTAACGCATCGGGTTGAATCGCCCCGGTTTGTGATAGTCGACAAAGATCACCCGGCCACCCGGCCGTGTCACCCGAATGGATTCAGTGACGGTCTTGCGGCGTGCATCTTCTGGTTGCTCATGCAGCAGGAAAAATACCACCGTCTCGTCGAAGTTATCGTCCGGGAATGACAGGGAAGTGGAATCCTGGTGGTGATACGAAACATTGCCCTGGCCTTGCAGTTTTTTCGTGACGTTGCGCAGTTGGATCGGCGCCACGTCCACCAGGCTGAGGCGGGATTGTGTTTGCTCGAGGTGGGAAGTCAGGCGGTTTGAGAAATCCCCGTACACACAAGCCACCTGGAGCACGTGGCTGTCCGGCTGGAGCAGCATTTCGTCCAGCACCACGTCGCAGAGTTTTTTCATATTGCCCCACAGGATCAGGTTAACGACCCACTTGCGCTCGAAGAACCAGAAACATTTCGGGTGGAGATAGGCCCACCAGTAGGTATCCTGCAGGTAATCCGGTATGGGTGGTTCCGTCACCGGGCTCAAGTGTCCTGCGTCCTGTGCGGCTGGTTCACTTACCTCGCAGTGGTAGGTCTCTGCTATTGCTCTGGAGTCGTCGTTCATAAAATGGTTTTTGGCAGCCGATAAACACGTAATTCGGCAGCTGAATCTTCCTTTTCCCTGCTTTAGTTAATCGAGAACAAATAAAAAGCCGTCAGCACGGTGCCGATAGCGGCCACCAGGTAGACGGCGTTGGCAACCAGCTTGTCTTTTCTCACCCCAAAATCGTGGGCCACCACCCGCAGGCGATGTGCTGCATGCCAGAGTGACAGGAAGAGTACGACGAACAGGCATGCTTTGCCAAGCCAACTCACCGCAAAACCGTGAATTTGTTCAAACTGGAGGCCCACGGGGATGTTTCCGGTGGCAATCAGCAGGAATATCGCCATCAAGGCGGGAAAAACAAACGCGGTCAGGGTCCCGCCGGCTGCGAACAGACCCCATACGACGGCTTTTTTTGCAATTGTCATGATTAGATCACCCCTGCCAGCCAAAAGATGAAGGCACTGAGCACTACCCAGGCCAGGTAATGACCGATTACAATGAAACTGTCGGGCAGTTGCTTCTCTCCCAGTTGGATCGGCATGGCTTTTGGCGCCAGTTTGAACCATGGGAAGGTCTGGAAAAACAGGAAGTACAACAGGGCGAAGCCATGCAATGCAACCATGAACGGATTCTGTTGTGAAGCCAGGAAAGCATTCCACTGGTCCGGCGAATTCGCCGCCAGGGCCGACAGCGCGAAAATCATCAGGAAAGTATAGAAACCCACCAGAAAGCTGGTCATTTCACGCAACATGTAGACCTTGTAGCGCCCATGGCGCATGTACCAGGTCGTTTTGGACATCGGCCTGATATAAGGTTGGCGGCTCATGCATCACCTCCGGGAAACCCCATTTTGAGTTTCCACCACTCCATTGCTCCATCGATTTTCATCTGCTGTATGGCTGCCGCGGGGTCGACGTGCTTCGGGCAGACCTCGGAGCAGGCGCCGACGAAGGAACAGTCCCACACACCATCATGATCTGCGAGGATATCCAACCTCGCGGATTTACCCTGGTCACGGGAGTCCAGGTTATAACGGTGCGCCAGTGACAGGGCCGCGGGACCGATGAAATTGTTATCCAGACCGTACTGCGGGCAGGCTGAATAGCAACACATACAATTGATGCACATGGTCAATTGCCTGTACTTCGCAAGGGCGCCACGGGATTGTTCAAATTCCTGGTCCTGCGGGGGCGGATCGCCTTCCTTGCGGATGATGTACGGCTGTACCTTTTGTAATTTCTCCATCACGTCATCCAGCACCACCACCAGGTCGCGTTCGATCGGGAAGTTCTCCAGCGGCTCGACGCGAACCTTGTCCGGCAGGTCGCGGATAAAGGTCTTGCAGGTCAGGCTGGGCTCGCCGTTGACCATCATGCCGCAACTGCCACAGACCATCATGTGGCAGGACCAGCGGTAGGCCAGCGTGGTGTCGATGTTTTCCTTGACGTAATTGAGTGCGTCGAGGATGGCCCAGTCATGTTCACACGGCACGTTGTATTGCTGAAACCAGGGTTTGTCGTCCTTCTCCGGGTCGTAGCGCATGACTTCAAGGTCGATTTGCCGGAAGTTCATTTTTTGTCACCCCCCGAGTAGTCACGCACACCCGGCTGGGAGCGTGTAATGGCCACTTCCGACCACTCGACACGGGGGCGGCCATCGGGCTGTCGGAAACACAATGAATGCTTCAGGAATTCGACATCGTCACGCTCGGTATAATCCAGGCGTTGGTGCGCACCCCTTGACTCGCGGCGCTGCAGGGAGCCTTCAGCAACCGTTTCGGCCACGTCCAGAAGATTACGCAGTTCGAGCGCCTGCTGGAGGTCGGTATTGAAGACATTGCTCTTGTCATTTACCTCTATGGCGCGGTAGCGGTCACGCAGCTCTGCGATTTTTTCGCAGGCGGTGATGGCACCCTCTTCATCGCGGTAGATGCCGGCGCCGTCCTCCAGCGCGCTTTTCATTTCCCGCCGAATAGTGGAAATGGATTCGCCGCCGCCACTTTGCTGTAACAGTTCACGCACACCCGTCACGACGCTTTCCGCCTGGGCCGTCAGGGCCGGGTCGTCACTGTTTCCACCGACCTTTTGTGCGTATTCGACAGCCTGCTGGGCCGCCCGTTTTCCGGATACCAGCAGGTCGGTCAGGGAATTGGAGCCCAGCCGGTTGGCACCGTGCAGACCGGAGCAGGCAGTTTCACCGATGGCGAACAAGCCGGGCATCGGGGCTTCACCGTTAATGTCCGCGTCAATACCACCCATCATGAAGTGGATGACGGGGCGTACCGGAACCGGGTCCGTAACGGGATCATGGCCCACGTAGGAAGAGGCAAGTTCCCGTACCAGCGGCAGCCGTTCGTTGATTTTTTTCTCACCGAGGTGCCGCATATCGAGCAGGATGCAGTCGCCCCAGGGGGTCTCCACGGTATTTCCCTTTTTCTGCTCGTGCCAGAAGGCCTGGCTCAACCGGTCACGCGGACCGAGTTCCATCGTTTTCAGCACCGGCTGACCGATCGGGGTCTCCGGACCCATACCGTAATCCTGCAGATACCGGTAGCCGTCCTTGTTGACCAGGATGCCGCCTTCGCCGCGGCAACCTTCCGTCAAAAGGATCCCCGTACCCGGTAAACCGGTCGGGTGGTACTGAACGAATTCCATGTCTTTCAGCGGCACGCCGGCGCGATAAGCCATGGCCATGCCGTCACCGGTCTTGATCGCACCGTTGGTGGTGAACGGAAACACCTGGCCGCCGCCACCGGTGGCCATAATGACCACTGGCGAGTTGAACCGGAAGAATCGGCCACTGCGCATTTCCATGGCGACGACACCACGACACTTGCCGTCCAGGTGCAAAAGGTCGAGCGCGAAGTATTCGTCAAAGCGCCTGATGGATGGAAACTGCAACGAGGTCTGGAACAGCGTGTGCAGGATATGGAAACCACTCTTGTCGGCAGCATACCAGGTCCGCTTTTTCTTCATACCGCCAAACGGACGCACCGCCACCGAACCGTCATCTTCACGGCTCCAGGGACAACCCCAGTGTTCCAGTTGCACCAGCTCACGCGGTGCCTGTTCAACAAAATACTCAACCACGTCCTGGTCACACAGCCAGTCGCCGCCGCTGACGGTATCGTCGAAATGCATTTCCAGCGAATCATCGGACCGTTTGACCCCGGCGGCGCCACCTTCCGCCGCACAGGTGTGGCTGCGCATCGGATAGACCTTGGAGATCAGCGCGACCTCGAGAACCGGATTTGATTCGGCTATTGCGATCGCTGCCCTCAAACCGGCACCGCCCGCACCCACAATTACAACGTCTGCCTGGATGTGTTCCATCGACCCTTACACTGCCTGCCTGTTTAGTTCAGCCTATTTTGATGTCACGCGCCCAAACAATGAATGACCCAAGTCAATTGCATCGGGATACCCTCGCATATTGTTGACCCAGATGTAACTACATTTCAGAAACGATAGGTCCAGGAAGCCGAGATCAACCACAGATTGTAATTTGCGGCGCTTTCTCCCAGTAACAACATGGTGCTCAGGGTGTCGGGAACGACGCCATCCAGCCCCCAGTCCCTGGTCTTGAGTTTTGCGTTCTCCGCTGTCATCTGGATGCTGGACCTCTGGCCCACGGCCAGACTGCCCCAGACACTGAAACTCTGCATCCGGGTCAATAGATCCGGCAGCGGTTGAGCACTTCCGTCAACTGCAGACACGTCGATCGCGCTATCGGTATTTGAATAGGTGTAGTCAAGCCCGAACTCAACGCCTTTCCAACCCTTGTTGGCACCGATTTCCTTGAAATTCAGGGCAAAATTGTAGGTATCGACCCGGTCCCGGGTATCAGCGAACCAGTTTAATTCCGGATCGATCACGCTACTTAAACTGAAAAAATACTGACTCGACTGAAAAGCGTCATATTTTTCATTGGTGTAGAAACCTGTCAACGTGACGTTGTCGACCAGGGTCCAGCTGAAATCAACTGACCAGGTCTTGATCTTCGCTGCGTTCAGACCAAAATAACCCTCGTCGTAATCATCCTTGAAATAACTGGCGGCAAAACCGAAGTTAATCTGGTCACCGGGGAAAAAGTCCGCCCTCAAGCGGTACTCGTCCCGGTCACGGTCGGTCAGGAAAAACTTACGCAGCAACGGGTGATTCTGGAATGCGTCCTCATCGAGCGCGCCCGGGATGGTGGAATTGAGCAACGGTGCATTACCCGTGTAGTCCGATATTTCACGATTTGATCTGCGATAGTCGAACCTGAATGATGACACGCCCCCACCGCGAAACGAGATACCGGCAAGCCATGTGGTCTCTTCAGAATCGGTCACTTCGAGGAAATCACGTTCGTAATCCGAGGATTCTACACCCGCCTTCAACCTGGCCGCCCCCGGGAAGCGATAGGTCATGGTCGCATCGATCTTCTGTCTGGTGTAACTGTAGGGCAGATTGATGCGGCCAAAGCTGGCATCGCGCTGGTCCTGTGAATCTGCGCCGATATAGGGATAGACATCTCGGGGTGTCTTGTTGTCCCGATCGTCGTAATGATAGTTGACGGCCAGGTTCATCCGCCGCAGCAAACGGCTGGTCAAACGGAGGTTGAGCATGGTGGTGTTGATCTTGGCATTCAGCCGTGCACGGGGAACCGGCGTGTGAACCACCAGCTCCGGGTTGATCGTATAGGGTAGCAACCTGTCGTTCTGTTCCATCGAACCGCGGGAAAAGTCAGCGGTGAACCGCGAGGAGGCGCCGAAATTCACACCGCCGTTCAACCTGAACATCAGGTAACTGTTATCCGGTTCCAGCGCAAGACGTCCCTGCGAATCGGGAAAACCGACCGGTTTGGCCCATTGCGACTGGTGCGCATAGGGGTTCTGGAACACCAGCGTTTGCTCATCATTGCTGAATAACGAAGCGTAGAAACCAAAATTGAACTGCACCCGGTTATTGGCGTAACCGAACATGGCCTCTAGCGTATCGGTGGTGTAATCAACCGGGGCCGGCAGGATAACGCCGCGCGGGTTATGGAAGTTGAAACCGATGATGCTGCCGAGCGTGCGTTCGCCTTTCTTGGTTTCATGGCTGAAATCCAGGTCAAGGTTCCAGTCACTGCCAAACTTGCGGTCATAGGCCAGATCCAGCCTGCGCCGTTTTGTATCAACGCTCAGATCGACCAGGCTTTCCTCAAGGTTCTTAAACCCCCGGGTCGAACTGTTGTTAGGATCAACCTCCCAACCGGGGGCCAGATTCCAAATACCTGGCGCCTGCTTACGAAACGGTGTCAGCCCGTCTTCGAAACGGTAATTGGGGATTTCCCGGTAGTCGGCTTTGAATCGCTGCGTGCCCTGCTGGTTGAAATCCAGTTCGAGCCGTCTGGAATTGAGCCCCAGCCTCCAGCCCTGGAAACGCCAGCGGGTGGTATCACTGCTTTTCGGGTCAGGACGTTTTTCCAGGCTGAAATCGAACAGTGCATAAGCGTTGTTCTCAGTCAGTCCGCTGTACTTGCCAAATCTGTACGCGGAATCGACCAGGTTATAGAAACCCAGCGTGAACTCCTTGTTGACATCGGATTGTTTTTCGTCGTCGTCCTTGCCGGACGCGCTCTTATCCTGTGCCAGGCCAGTCGATGGCAGAGCAACGGCCAGCACCATCAGGATCGAGAATTTAGAAACCTTCATTTGCGCTCTCCTGCACCATTCTCTGCTCCGGTTACCGTGTCCACCGGATGCCGCCAGGGTGATTTGATCCATGAATCTGCACGTGACAGTTCAAACACTGTTTGCCAAGCAGGCGCTGGTCCGCGCCGGATGGGAGCACACCGGTGCCGCTGTAAACATCACTGGAATGCAGTATTGCCCCATGGCACTGCTGACAAAGCCAGGGTTGCCTGCCAATCAGGAGGTTTTCGTAGTTCGACCCGTGTGGTGTGTGACAGTTGGTGCAATCTTCACGCGCCGGAGGATGCTCCCACAGAAACGGTCCGCGTTTCTCCGCGTGGCAGTCATAACACTGCTCGTTGATGGTATTGCGTTTTAACGCACCGGGACCTGCAGAACCGTGCGGTTGATGACAGTCGGTGCAGGCCATCAGGCCGATGTGTGACATTGACGAGGTGGAACCCTGCACCGGATGGCGTGACTGGCGCAGGAATTGCGCGCGCTGTTGCTGGTGACAGTTGTAGCAGACCTGTGGCTGGGTCTCGAGGCTCAGTACCGGGTCATCCGGACTGTGCAGGTCATGGCAGTCGACGCAGGCGATGCCTTCAATATCGTGGACGCTGCCCGGCCAGTGGAACCTGGCGCCGTCGTTGTGGCAACCCAGGCAGACACCATTCTGCGTCTGGATCGGTGTGTTTTCATCAAACGTGACCGGCGGCAGTTGGCGTGAACCGTCCTTTTGCCTTTTCAGGTGGGACTTGCTGGGTCCGTGACATGCCTCGCAGTCGTGGTTGCCATCGGCAAACGGCGAGTCGGGGTCACCACTGACACCCATCGGGGTCAGGAAAATTTCGTGGGCCGGCAGGTCCCTGCCCTCCTTGTGGCAGGTCATGCATAATCTGACGCCCCTGGAATACTCGCCGGTGACGGTGGTTTCCTTATCACCGGCCGCCAATACAGGCCCTGTCAGGGTGATGCAGGACATCACTGCCAGGCACACAGCCAGACATTGCAATTGGTTCCGGTGTACCGGTCTTTTTATCATCACCTACCCCACTTTGTGGTCAGTTTCGTGTTTGAACGATCGTTAATAACCGCGTGCCATGTTTGCAGTTAGTTATTCTTCGCCCCCTGGTTTATCCATAACCTGATGGTTTGAATATCCTGTTTGGAAATCGACTTCTGCTGGCCATGCGGCATACTGATGGACGGGTCCGCACGGCCTTCCATCAGAACGACCATGTTACTGCCTTCAACATCCCCGGCGATGATCATTGGACCAAAATGGGTACCCGTCATCAACGCTTCGTAGCTCGCCATGTTGAATCCGCTGGCCTGCTCGCCAACCCCTCCGGACGCGTGGCACTCGATGCAATAGCTGTCGAGGATAGGTTTCACGTCCTCGGAAAAGCTGATCGCCCGCTCGCCACCGCAAGCGGCCACCAGCAGCGGCAACAGGCACGAAATAATTAACTTTCCGGGCATATTTTCAAGAATCGTCATTTGGCTCTCCTCAAGACACGGACCTGAATCCGGCTCATCATTTGGCGGAATTCAATATAAAGCTTACCCTTCCAAGCTATCCGGCGTTTGACATATGTCAACTAACTGAAATTAATAAGGCACAAGACCCAAGAAAAAGAGTAAATTCTGTATTCCACTAAAATGTCAACCATCAGGGCCTGATTCCTCATGGTGGAGCGTTATATGAAGATTAGCATAGTCGGCGCAGGTATTTCCGGACTGGCCACCGCACAGGCGCTATTGGCCCGAAAACCGGATGCTGAAATCACCGTTTATGAGGCTGACCAGCGTATCGGCGGCAAGGTCTGGTCCGAGACCAGCGCTGAAGGTTATCTGTGCGAAGGTGGTGTCAATGGCTTTCTCGATAAAATCCCGAGGACCCTGGAATTGTGTGACGAAATTGGCGTGTCACCGGTCCCGGCCGACGCCTCGGCGCAAAAGCGTTATGTGTACAGCCATGGTGAATTGCACAAGTTACCTGAAAAGCCACCCGAGTTCCTGGCCTCCCGGTTGTTGAGCATACCCGGGCGACTACGTGTGTTTTACGAACTTTTTGCCGGTGGCACGAACAACCCCGATGAAACACTGGCGGAATTTGGCACCCGCCGTCTCGGCAAACAGGCATTTGAACGTTTGATCGACCCGATGGCCTCGGGTGTGTTC
>Ga0255052_10001296_pt1 | contig 18974 bp, 14 predicted proteins | sample JV7_2_21_MG_FD_188632 | JGI IMG/M metagenome (GOLD analysis project Ga0255052, IMG submission 188632) | Seawater microbial communities from Jervis Inlet, British Columbia, Canada - JV7_2_21 | ecosystem: Environmental > Aquatic > Marine > Inlet | place: Canada: British Columbia | collected... | reverse complement strand
AAGCATGAAGAAGCGGTGGAACACCTCAAAATCGCCTACGCAAAGTTTCCAGACCACGAGGTGGCCTCCCATCTGATCGCGGTGTTGGCTGCTCTCGAGCGCACCGACGAGGCGCTTGAGCTTCTCGCGGAGGCCGAGCTAAAGGATCCGGAGAGCGATCTCCTGAAAGACGTGCGTGAGCGATTGTTCCTCGAAACGCCCTGATACAGTGAGGCTGATCTTCGGAGCGGCCTCGTTCGTTCTGCTTGTTGCCGGCTGTGCGGCTCCGCGCAGTGCTTTACTACCCGAAATTGACAGCTGGGACACGCGCCTCGTTGTGCTGGCTGGTGTCGATGAGTGGGAGTTTAGTGGTCGGATCGCCGTGAAAACCGGGTCGGACGGCTTCAACGGTCATTTGCGCTGGATGCGGAACGACGCCGGCTTCAGCGCCACGGTCAGCGGCCCGCTCAGCATTGGCAAAGTTCGCATCGCGGGCGACGATCGGTCGGTCGTGCTAACCGACAAGGACGGCATACAGACCGAACTCGAGGATGTGGAGCTCGAACTTCGCTACCGCTATGGCTGGACACTCCCAATCGAGAGTCTGCGCTACTGGGCGCTGGGCATACCGGACCCTTCGGCGCCAGCGGAGATGAAATTTAATGACCAGGGACAGTTGCAGAGCATGACGCAACGCAACTGGTCGGTGACGATTTCCCGCTACACCGATGGTGGCGGTCAACTCATGCCGAAACTGCTCACAGCCGAAAATTCGGACACAAGAGTACGGCTTGTGATCGATCACTGGATTTTCTTCGACTAGCGCCGCACAATTGCGCCGCACAGGCAGCGTATTGGGGCGTAGCCAAGTGGTAAGGCATCGGGTTTTGATCCCGTGTACCGCAGGTTCGAATCCTGCCGCCCCAGCCATTTGAATCGATTAGGGGAGACTCTTGGATCCGGCATCAATGGCAGTTTTTTCGGGCAACGCGCACCCGAAACTCGCCCACGATATTGCGCGCTACCTGCACTTGCCGCTCGCTCGCGCACTTGTAAGTCGCTTCAGCGACGGTGAAATCAACGTCGAAATTCTCGAGAATATCCGCGGTCGCGAGACATTCATAATCCAGCCGACCTGTCCGCCGACATCCGAAAACCTGATGGAACTGCTCGTCATGGTCGATGCGGCAAGACGCGCGTCGGCGGCGCGCATCACGGCAGTCATCCCGTATTTCGGTTTTGCGCGCCAGGACAGGAGGCCGCGGTCCTCGCGCGTGCCGATAACGGCGAAACTCGTGGCCAAAATGATTGCCGTGGCCGGTGTCGATCGCGTCCTCACTCTCGACCTGCATGCTGACCAGATTCAGGGCTTCTTCGATATCGCCGTTGATAACGTCTACGCATCACCGATATTGCTCGGTGACTTGTGGAAGCAAAAGTACACTGACATGGTCGTCGTCTCCCCCGACGTCGGCGGCGTGGTTCGTGCCCGCGCTCTGGCAAAGCGACTCGACGATGCCGACCTCGTCATCATCGACAAACGGCGTGCGAAAGCGAATCAGTCCGAAGTCATGAACATCATCGGCGAGTGCGACGGCAAGAACTGCATCATGATGGATGACATGGTCGACACCGCGGGGACGCTTTGCCATGCGGCCGGCGCCTTGAAGGAAAACGGTGCCGCAAGCGTGCGGGCGTATATCACCCATGCTGTCCTTTCAGGGCCAGCCGTTGGCCGGATCACCGAATCCGAGCTTGACGAGGTCGTTGTGACCGACACGATTCCGCTCAATGAGGAAGCCCAGACCTGCAAGAAGATTCGTCAGCTCTCGACAGCGGAGCTACTCGGCGAAACGATGCGCCGTATATCGGACGAGGAATCGGTCAGCTCTCTCTACGTCGACTAGATCGTTGGAGCGTCTCTCAACTTGGAGCCATCCGTTGGAGCGCTTCTCGAGGCGCGAATGAGGTCAGGCGCCAACGGAGTACGATTTCAGGTTGCCTCAGTCGCGCTCCCAGGAGCGCTCCAACGGGCTAGTCGACGTGCCGCTCGACCAAGGGCGCTCCAAACGGGTGGCTCCGAGTCGGAACTTGGGTTACCATGCGCGCCCTTGCTCGAAACGGTCGCAGTTTCGGCGGGGAAAAAAATCAGAATTTTCTGAATAATATCAATCAGATAATGGAGTTCAGTCATGGCTGAAAAATTCGATCTGGTTGCGGATAATCGTGAGGACGCCGGGAAAGGTGCGAGCCGCCGCCTGCGTCACCAGGGTAGAGTACCCGCAATCATCTATGGCGCCGGCCGTCCGCCGCGTTCGCTTTCATTTGACCATAACAAAGTCATTCTACAACTCGAGAACGAATCGTTTTATTCGAGCGTCCTGAATATCAAGGTTGGCGAAAAAAGCCAGGCCGCGATTGTCAAGGATGTGCAACGACATCCGTCGAAACCACTGATCATGCACCTCGATTTTCAGCGTATCGTTGAAGATCAGGTCATTCGCATGAACGTGCCGATTCATTTGCTCGGCGCCGATATCGCTGTTGGCGTCAAAGAGGGCGGTGGCGCGGTGTCGCAGTTGCGCAACGATGTCGAAGTCGTCTGTCTGCCGAAGGACCTGCCGGAGTACCTCGAGCTCGATATTTCGCAGCTGGAACTCGATGGACTCATGTATATGGCGGACATTCCGCTGCCCGAAGGTGTCGAGATTCCCGAGTTGGCGCAAGAGGTCGATCAAGTCCAGCCAATCGTTTCGATCCACATCATCAAGGAAGTTGTGATCGAGGAAGAGGTCGAGGAAGGTCTCGTCGAAGGCGAAGAAGTCGAGGGCGAAGAGGTCGAGGGCGAAGAGGGCGAAGCTCCGGCCGAACCGCCTGGCGAAGGCGAGTCGACAGACGACTAACCATAGGGTTTGTCATTGCGAGCGTAGCGAAGCAATCTTGTTACCATTGAGAGATTGCTTTGTCGCTACGCTCCTCGCAATGACTACGACATGACAAATCTGAGCATCATTGCCGGCCTCGGTAATCCCGAGGACAAGCACGAGCGCACCCTGCACAACGCGGGGTTTTGGTTCGTGGATGCGGTTGCGCGCAAATACGGCGGCAGTTTTCGCTATGAGAAGAAGTTCGACTCCGCGTGCTGCAAGGTGTCAATTGGCGGCAACGAAATCTGGCTCGTCAAACCGCAGAGCTACATGAACCTGAGCGGCGGCCCGCTCCGCAGCGTGCTTGATTACTATCGCCTGAATTCGAAGAACCTGCTCGTGGCTCACGACGAAATTGACCTTCCTCCCGGCACCGTGCGCCTGAAGCAGGGCGGTGGGCACGGCGGGCACAACGGCATTCGCGATGTCATGCAGCATTGTGGGACTGACTTCATGCGCCTGCGCATTGGCGTCGGTCATCCGGGCGAAAAGAGCCAGGTTACGGGCTACGTACTGAAACGGGCATCAAAGGATGTCGAAGCAGCCGTTGAAAAAAACGTCGCCGACGCAATGGACTTGATGCCGTTGTTGATCGATGACGGCCTCAACGCTGCGATGAAGCAGCTACACACCAGGGAACAATAAGTGGCAATCAAGTGTGGCATTGTTGGGCTTCCCAACGTTGGCAAGTCGACGCTGTTCAATGCGTTGACAGCCGCCGAAATTCCGGCCGAGAACTACCCGTTTTGCACCATTGAACCAAATGTCGGTGTGGTTCCGGTACCCGACCAACGTTTGGGCGTGCTCGAGCGCATCGTCAATCCGCAAAAGACTATTCCGACAACGATGGAGTTTGTCGATATCGCCGGGCTGGTCGCAGGCGCGTCGAAGGGCGAGGGTCTCGGCAACAAGTTTCTGGCCAATATTCGCGAGACGCACGCCATTGTGCACGTCGTTCGATGTTTTGAGAATGACGATGTGACGCACGTGACCGGCAAGATCAATCCGATCGATGACATCGAGACGATCAATACCGAGCTGGCACTGGCGGACCTCGAATCCATCGAGAGACAATTGTTCAAGGCCGAAAAGAATGCCAAGACAGCACAGAAGGAAGATCTCTACATCAGAGACACGATCAGAAAGGTTAAAGACCAGCTTGATGAGGGCTTGCCCATTCGTACGCTCGAGCTCGACGACAATGAAACAATAGTCTTGCGCGAGTTGCACCTGTTAACCGGCAAACCTGTCATGTACATAGCGAACGTTGACGAAAACGGATTCGAAAACAATCCGCATCTCGACGCAGTGCTCGAGTACGCAGCCAGAGACGGATCAGAAGTCGTCGCGATCTGTGCGGCCATCGAGGCGGAGATTGCGGTGCTCGATGATGAGGACAAAAACGAGTTTCTTGCCGACCTTGGTTTTGATGAGCCTGGTCTCAACCGCGTGATTCGTGGCGGTTACCACTTGCTCGGTTTGCAGACCTACTTCACGGCTGGAGAGAAAGAGGTGCGTGCCTGGACAACCGACATCGGCGCCACTGCGCCAGAGGCTGCCGGCGAGATTCACACGGACTTTCAAAAAGGATTTATTCGTGCGGAAGTGATTGCTTACAACGACTTTGTTGTGGGCAATGGTGAGCAAGGCGCGAAAGAAGCGGGTCGCCTGCGGCTGGAGGGCAAGGAGTACATCGTCCAGGAAGGCGACGTCATGCACTTCCGCTTTAATGTCTAGGCGCTCCTACAGGTAACTAATGCCAGGCCTGCTGGCTGCTCTCCACCTTATACAAGATGTAGTCCCTGAGCTGGTTCGCAGTATCTTGTCCGATGTACGGAATTTTCACGCTACCGGATGCCATATAGACACGCAGAGTTGCGAGGTTCTTGCGCCGCTGATAACGCGATTGTGTCACCGAGACCCTCTGTACCTTGCGGTACAGTAATGCCACCGAGCGATAGCCGAGTACTCCGGAACGGCGTACGAATCCCTCGCTGCTACAGTGATAGCCGGCATGACGCCAGCTTTGATACGCGAGAATTACCGTGACGGGCAGCCAGGCAATCGCGAGCAGGCTGATAGCGCCAAATATCTGCCACAAAACGGGAACACCGATGACTGTGGGTAGCAAGCCGACAAACAGAATCCGCGCGCGCATGAAATACGGCGATATCCGATTAAATCGAACGCTGGCCGGTATCTGAATTAGCTCGTCGCCTTCCGGTTCGAGAAATAATTCTCTTAGATGATCGGCAACTTCGCTGGTGACGATCGGTACGATGAAGTTCTTGCTCTTGCTCTGCTTGTGACTACTCCTGGCCTGACGCGCGCTCAGCCGATATCGATTCAGCATGCGCATGACCACGCCTTGTTGCAGACGCAAGGTCTGCATTTTTCCAAGATGCATCGACACTTCATGCTGCGTCAGCAGTCCGCCACGGGAGCGCAGTGTGTTCCCATCCAGATACAGCTCGAAGTTGTGATAGCGCAAAAGCGCCGCGGCAATCGAGACTGCGCCTAGCAGTGCGATCAGACCAATTACAGCAGCGACAAATACGATGATTGCGACCGTGACGCTCGCCTGGAACACATCTCCGGCGGCGTTCTCGATGTAATTCACGGCCGTGCTATACGCCTTGTCGTCGACCCGTTCGATCAGGGGTGATATCGCCGCGAATACGACGAGCGCGCGACGATCAGACAGGCCAATGCGAACCATGTCGCGCCAACCAAGAGTCAACAGTGGCTCGAGTTCCGCTTTGTCTCCGAGCACTGAAGGAGCCCGCCCCAGCGGGCGACCGATACGCTCACGGAGAGACTCGGCAAAACTGCGGCTGACCGCCGGGAGGTTTCCCTCGTTATCGGATGAGCCCGCTGTATCGAACTTGATCGTGACGAGGCCGAAATAGCGAAACACGATGTTCTGCTGTGTATTGATTCCCTGAATTCGATCGAACTTGATGTCCGTTTGCTTTTTCTTGATGACACCCTGACGGATGAGAATCGAATCGTCGTTGAGCTGGAAGCGAAAGAACCAGTAATTCAATACGGACACGGTCGTGGTTATGACGAAAAACGCGGTGCCACCCAAAACGAAGCTCGTAACCAGTTCACCCTCGTAGGCGTAGACGAAGGCTGCGAACGGGGCTAATGATTGCCACGCGTTCTGCATGATTGTCTGCAGAAATTTGCCAAAAAAGAACAGGACAGCGAGCGGCGAAGTTCGCTGCCATTGCCCGGGCTCAATGATTTTCAATACTCGCCCCGACTTTTTCAAGGATGTAGATGCGCAGCTGTTCAGCCGTTTCCAGGCCGAGACCCGAGATCTGCAAATCGCCACCCGATCCGCCAGCCGTAAATATTTTCAGATTTGCGATGCCGAACTTTCTGTCAAAAGGTGTATTGCTGGTCTCGACGTGCTGCACGCGGTTGTAAGGAATGGCTGTTACCGATCGCCACACGACACCGGATTTGAAAATAATGTCTTTGTCGCGAATGACATAGCCGCGCCGTGGCACCGCAATAAGAGGCCAGCCCAGGAACGGTACGGCGAGGACGATAACGATTAGCCAAAGTGGAATGCTCGAATTGAACATTCCGTCGAGGAGCAGGTAGGGCAATGCGGACGCGGCAAGCGCGGCCATTACGACCACAATCCGCTCCGCCTGCATGCGGCGCACATACCTCGGATGAAGTTGCTGCCATTCGAGTTCTTCCATGTCGGGCAGGTCGCCGAGCGCGATTTCGACATTCTGAAACATCGTTGCTCCTTCTCAAGCGAATCGCGCATTATACTGCAGCGATGAGATTCTTATTATTGCTGACATTTTCGTGCGGAGTATTTGCGAGTGCCGCACTTGCAGAACTGGCGGCCTCCGAGACGACGCAGGTCGTATTGCTGGGTACCGGAACACCGAATGCGGAGCCGAATCGATCGGGTCCCGCAGTCGCTATCGTAGTCAATGACACTCCGTATCTTGTCGACTTCGGTCCCGGCGTCGTGCGTCAGGCTACTGCGATGGCGCCGAGTAACGGTGGATCAGTGGCCGGACTCGAGGCGGACAAGCTTGCGACCGCGTTTCTAACGCATCTGCACTCGGACCACACGACGGGTCTTCCGGATTTGTTATTAACACCCTGGGTTCTCGAACGTAACCGGCCTCTGGAACTCTACGGGCCCGAGGGAACCGAGGATATGGCGCAACACATCCTCGAGGCGTATGACGCCGATATCAAGTACCGGCTCTACGGTCTGGAACCGGCCAACAACCAGGGCTGGCGTGTCAATGTGCACACAATAAACGAAGGGTTGGTGTTCGAAGACGAAAACATCAAAGTTGAGGCGTTTCGAGTCCGTCACGGCACCTGGCCAAATGCGTTCGGCTTTCGTTTCACGACGCCTGACCGTGTCATCGTCATCTCGGGCGATGCCGCACCCGATGCAACGCTTGAGGAGTATGCCAAGGATGCTGACATCCTGATTCACGAGGTTTATTCGGTCGAAGGTTTCAAGCGACGAGAGCCATACTGGCAGAAGTATCACAGCACAAATCACACCTCGAGCCATGAGCTGGGCGAGATGGCCAGCCGGGCCAAACCCAGGCTGCTCGTGCTTTATCACATCCTGTTCTGGGGTGCTTCGGAAGAAACGGTGCTGCGAGAGGTCCGGGAGAAATACGCCGGTGACGTGGTGCTGGGCAATGACCTCGACGTATTCTAGCCTTGCTTCGAGGCAACTGTAGGAGCGCGCCCCAGCGCGCGATGGAACTCGAGGCTCGCCTTGACAGTAACGCGCGGTATCCGGACAATTTGCGCCCCTCGCAGCCTCAATGGCTGCCCGAAATAAGGTGATGTAGCTCAGACGGTTAGAGCGGCGGACTCATAACCCGCAGGTCGGTGGTTCAATTCCACCCATCACCACCAGTCAATAGAAAAGGGCGCCCCATCGGGGTGCCTTTTTTGCCCCGTCATCGCGAGGAGGAGTAGCCGACGAAGCGATCTCTGAGATTGCTTCGCTTCGCTCGCAATGACAGGGGTCCTCGCGAGCTGCGCAGATTGGTGCAAAACCAACGGCGTTCGCCGGGGAAGTGTGACGCGCTTCTCAAAAATCATCTTATGTTCAGGACGTTGTTTTTTCTCCACAACACTTCTGTCGTGACCATCAATTCCCAATATTGGCTGTTGCCTAATTGCAGAACCACTGGTGACACATTTCCATAGCGCTTGTTTGCGAACCGTTTCACGGCCAGGTACAGGTCTAAACGCGTACCAAGGAAGTGTCAGCATGTATCACATGGATGACAGGGAGGTACGAGTCGTGAAGGGCATCATCGTGTTGGCTCTGATTCTTTTGACCGGATGTGCGGGATACACGTCGCTTGAGCAACTGGAAGCACAAGCACTGGTGAGCGGAGATTGGTCTGCGGTTGAACGGCGTGAACGAATTAATGCCAGGCGAAACTGGTACAGCAATCTGCGATGCCCCTCCGGCACCATTGGCTACTGCGAGCTCTACCTCTCGGCGAATCGCTGCGGTTGCGTCGACTCAAGGGTTATCAGATCGCTCTTTGGCGGCCGCTACTAATCGCGAACCGTTAGCAGCAACGAGATCGAGAGCTCTGGCAATGACGCCGTCTGATCAGTGATCACCGCGTCGGCAGCACTGGAGAACGCCAGCTGCCAGTCACCGGCACCGGGCAGCGCTGGTAGTTCAAAAACACTGTCTGTATTCGAACCATTGATCGTTATTGCAGCTGCTGAGATTCCGCCGTCGGCTCTTGTTTCGGACAGAAAAACACAGAACGTGTGCTCCTGCTGCCAGTCGTGATCGGACATCTCCCGGCCGTCTTTCTTAAGCCATTTGATTTCGACGACCCCATGTTCCGTCTCTAGTCGCCCGTGCACGTATTCCCGCAAGCGCAGCAGCGGTGTCTCGCGGCGCAGCCAGATGAGCGTGCGAACCTGCGCAGCAAACTCTACGTCGTCATTGAGCTTGGTCCAGTCCAGCCATGCAGTCTCATTGTCCTGCGCGTAAGCGTTGTTATTGCCTTGTTGCGAGTGCCCGAACTCGTCGCCCGCGAGTAGCAAAGGCGTCCCCTGCGAGAACAGCAGTGTCGCGAGCAGGTTCAGGTGCTGGCGCCTGCGCCGGTCGTTGATCAACAAATCGTCGGTCGGGCCCTCGATCCCGTAGTTGCAAGTGTAGTTGTGTGCGTGTCCGTCCCGGTTATCCTCGCCGTTTGCCTCGTTATGCCGGTGTTCGTAGCTCACGACGTCAGCCAGTGTGAAGCCGTCATGGCTCGCAACGAAATTAACGCTGGCCAGAGACGATCGACCGCTGGCTTCGAAGACATCGGCCGAGCCGTGCAAGCGTTTCGCGAGCTTGCCGGTTGAGCCGTCATCCCCGCGCCAGAACCTACGGATGGCATCGCGATAGCGATCATTCCATTCGGCCCAACGCCCGCGGAAATGGCCCAGTTGATAACCGCCAGGCCCTGGGTCCCAGGGTTCGGCGATCAACTTGGCGTTGGCGATCCGTTCGTCCGACACGATCGCCTCGAGCATGGGGTGTGTGGCCGAGAAGCCATGGTTGTGGCGGCCCAGAACCGGTGCAAGATCGAAGCGAAAGCCGTCAACACCCATTTCCTCGTGCCAGTACTGCAGGCTATCGAGTACGAGTCGTTGAACCTGGGGGTGATCCGCATTCAGCGTATTGCCACAGCCGGTGTCATTGATGTAAGTGCCGGGCGAACCTGGTTCCGTACTGTAGTAAGCGAGGTTGTCGATACCGCGGAAGCAGAGTGACGGCCCCAGTCGACCGCCTTCACCCGTGTGGTTGTAGACGACATCGAGTATGACTTCGATTCCTGCATCATGGATGGCTCTTACCATGTCTCGAAACTCGACAATCGCATCCCGTTTCGCGTATCTCGGACTCGGCGCGAAAAAAGACAGCGAGTTGTAACCCCAGAAGTTCCTGAGCCCGCGTTCGGCAAGAGGTTGCTCGTCGATAAACGCATGTACTGGCATAAGTTCGAGGGATGTGATGCCGAGAGCTTTCAGATAGTCGAGCACTTCCTTGTGGCGCATGCCATCGAAAGTGCCGCGGTCGGCCTCATCGATAGCCATGTGACGCATCGTATAGCCACGCACGTTGGCCTCGTAAAAAATCGTCTCGGACCACGGCGTCTGTGGACGATTGAACTTAGCCACCGGACTATCGGGACTGACAACCCCCTTGGGCACGAACGGAGCGCTGTCAACCGTGCTGATGCGCAAATGCTCTTGATCGTCCTGGCGACCGAAGTCAAAAGCAGCATCGTTCCAGTCGAACGAACCGGAAAGCGCACGCGCGTACGGATCGATCAGCAGTTTCGCCGGATTACAGCGAAGCCCGTCGTTTGGGGCATATGAGCCGTGTACTCGGTAACCGTATCGTTGTCCGGGACGGCACCCCGGCAGGTATCCGTGCCAGACGTTGTCGCTGCATTCGGGCAAATCGTGCGTTTCAGATTGATCGCCGGCCTGGTTGAAGAGGCACAACTCAATGCTGTCGGCTACCGATGAGAAAATGGCGAAGTTGACGCCGCCCTCATCGGCCGTAGCACCAAGCGGGGCAGGGTGACCGGCTTCGATCATTTGCGATTGAGCTTGATCGGCTCGAGTTTCCAGATGCCGTCGTTGTAATCGCGCATCGTGCGGTCTGTCGAAAACTGGCCCGATGAAGCCGTGTTCAGAATGCTCATCTTCGTCCAGCGGTCCACATCCAGGTAAGCCCGGGCGGCGACGTTCTGAGTATCGGCAAAGCTGCGAAAATCGGCCGCGGTCATCCACAGGTCTGCGGGTTCGCGAATCGACTGAATTATGGAGTCGAAAATGCCCGGCTCAGAGTCGTTGAAATGCTCACTCTCGAGCAGGTGCATGACTCGCGACAAGTCTTCGTCGGCATCGATGATCGCCTGCGGATCGTATTGACTGCGAAGTTCGCTGATGTCATCAACGGTCAGGCCAAACAAAAAGAAGTTTTCCTCGCCAACGGCCTCACGAATCTCCACATTCGCGCCGTCGAGTGTGCCAATCGTGATGGCTCCGTTCATCATGAACTTCATGTTGCCGGTACCCGATGCTTCCTTGCCTGCTGTGGATATTTGCTCAGACAGTTCAGCGGCAGGGCAGATCAATTCCATCGCCGAGACGTTGTAGTCGGGATAGAAAACAAGCCGCAGTCGATCTTCCATGTCCGGGTCGGAATTGATAATGCGTGCGACGTTGTTTATGCACTTGATCACACTCTTGGCCATTACATAGCCGGGGGCGGCTTTGCCGCCGACGATGATCGCGCGAGGCACTACGCCGGCCCCATCGCCGCGACGTATCCGGTCGTACAGGTGAATCGCGTGCAACACATTGAGGAGTTGCCGCTTGTATTCGTGGATGCGCTTGACCTGAACATCGAACAGCATGCTCGTCGGAATGATGAGCCCGGTCTTCTGCTCGATGTCCTCTGCGAGACGGGTCTTGTTCTGCAGTTTGATCGCGCGCCACTGGTGCTGAAATTCCTCGTCTCCCACAAACTTCTCGAGCTGCTTCAAACCTGAGAGCTCGGTTATCCACGCCGGCCCGATCTTACCGCTGATAAGCTCGGACAAGTCCGGGTTGCAGGCCGCCAGCCAACGCCGTTGCGTCACGCCATTGGTCTTGTTGTTGAACTTGTCAGGCCAAAGTTCTGCGAAATCACGGAACAGACCCTCAGTCAGCAATTTAGAATGCAGTGCCGCCACACCGTTGACAGAGGAACTACCAACAATCGCAAGGAAGGCCATGCGGATCACAGGTTCGCCGTCCTCCTGGATCAGTGACATTCTCTGCACGCGCTCGCCGTCGCCCGGCCAGCGTTCGCTGACTTCGGCGATAAAGCGCGAATTGATTTCGTAAATGATGTCGAGTAGTCGCGGCAGGAGGCGTCGAAACATCGCGACGGGCCATACCTCGAGAGCTTCGGGCAACAGCGTATGGTTTGTGTACGCCATCGTCCTGCGTGTCGTGTCCCAGGCTTCGTCCCACTCGAGATTGAACTCATCAATCAGCAAACGCATGAGTTCCGCGACGGCGATTGCAGGATGTGTGTCGTTGAGCTGCAAACAGTTCTTGTCCGCGAAGTTTTTCACGTCATTGCCATTATGGTAGGTGTGGTAACGCAATGTGTCCTGCAGGCTTGCGGACGCGAGGAAATACTGCTGCCGCAGCCGCAGTTCATGACCTTCTTCGTTGGCCGTATTCGGATACAGCACCATCGTGATGTTTTCGGCGAGGTTCTTGGATTCGACCGCATCGGTGTAGCTCCCGGCGTTAAATTCCTCGAGATCGAATTCATCGGTTGCAGCAGCCGACCACAGACGCAGCGTATTAACGATGTCGTTCTTGTAGCCCGGGATGGGAATGTCGTAGGGAATCGCCAGCACGTCGTGGGTATCGACCCAGGTTGACCGCGCTTTACCTTCCGCATCGGTGTCCGCAGTCGTGTGACCGCCGAACTTCACGGTTTGCGCGAATTCGAATCGCTTGACCTCCCAGGGAAATCCCTCACGCAACCACGGATCGGGCTCTTCGACCTGGCAACCGTTGTCGATACGCTGCCGAAACATGCCGTATTGATAGCGGATGCCGTAGCCGACAACGGGTAACGACAAGGTCGCGCAACTATCGAGAAAACAGGCGGCGAGCCGCCCGAGCCCGCCGTTGCCAAGACCCGCATCGTGCTCCCGGTCGTAAACGTCCTCGAGATTCAGGCCTATCCGCTGCAGCGCCTCTTCTGTCTCACCTTCGATGTCCAGGTTCAAGAGTGCATTGCGCAAGAGCCGGCCCATCAGGAACTCGAGCGACAGGTAACTGACCCGGCGCTTGTCGTCGCGCTCGATGGCCATGCGCGTTTTGCCCCAGCGCTCCATGAGCCGGTCACGGGCGGCATAGACGACAGCCTGATACAAGAATGGCAATTTCGTGCGAATCGTGCGCCGGCCGAGCATGCGCCCAAAGTAATGCGTGAGGTCCTCGAAGATCGCGTCGGCCGTCATTGGAAGCTCGGGCGCTTGCAGTAGCTCGATATCGCCAATGCCGACGGTCTTGTCAGAACGTGCCGACATCAAGTTATCTCCGGTTTCAAAATCAGTGTTGTCAGCGGCGGAATCGTCAATTTCAGCGAGTACGGCTTGCCGTGGCAACCTGGTTCAGCTGCACTCAACGCGTCGTTCCGACTGCCGCTACCGCCATACTTTTCCGCATCAGTGTTCATGATTTCCTCAAAGCGGCGCTTCTCTGGCGCGCCCAGCTGGTAATCGTAACGAACAACGGGCGTAAAGTTAGTGACGCAAATAACATATCCTCCCGAGCGGTCGCGCCGTATCCACGACAAGATGCTGTTATCGCGATCTCTCCACTCAATCCATTCGAATCCTGCATCCGAGAAGTCGAGTTCGTACAGTGCAGGCGTCTCGCGGTACAGCTTGTTAAGGTCGCGGACAAGGTTGTGTACGCCGTTGTGCGGCGCGTGCTCGAGCAAGTGCCAGTCGAGGGACCGGTCGTGGCTCCATTCCTGGTATTGCGCGAGTTCCGCGCCCATGAACAGCAATTTCTTGCCGGGATGGGCATACATGTTGGCGAAATAGGCGCGCAGATTCGCAAAGCGCTGCCACTCATCGCCGGGCATGCGGCCTATCAGTGACCCCTTGCCATGCACAACCTCATCGTGAGATAGCGGCAACACAAAGTTTTCATCGAAGGCGTAGACGAGACCGAAAGTCATCTTGTCGTGATGATGTCTGCGGTGTACCGGGTCCTCGCCCATGTACGACAAGGTGTCGTTCATCCAGCCCATGTTCCATTTGTAGGTAAAGCCCAGTCCGCCGGCGTCAACGGGTTGCGAGACACCAGGCCACGCAGTCGACTCCTCGGCGAAGGACACGGCGCCGTGCAGATGAATCTCCTTATTCAGACTGCGCAGGAATTCAACGGCCTCGAGGTTCTCGTTGCCGCCTTGCTCGTTCGGTATCCATTCGCCTTCCTCACGTGAGTAATCGAGGTACAACATCGAAGCGACGGCGTCTACACGAATCGCATCGATATGAAATTCGTCTATCCAGTAAAGAGCGCTGCCGATCAGGTAGTTAACCACCTCGCGTCGGCCGTAGTTGAAAATCAATGTGCCCCAGTCGGCGTGTTCGCCCTTGCGCGGATCCTCGTGCTCGTACAACGCCGTGCCATCGAAGCGGCGCAGGCCGTGCTCGTCCTTGGGAAAATGCGCGGGAACCCAGTCAACGATGACCGCGATACCGGCCTCGTGGCAGCGATCGACGAGATAGCGAAAATCATCGGGCTCGCCGAATCGCTGCGTCGGTGCGAACATGCCAATGGGCTGATAGCCCCATGAACCGTCGAAGGGATGCTCCGATACGGGCAGGAATTCAATGTGCGTGAAACCCATGTCGGTGACGTAGCCGACCAGCTCGTCGGCGAGTTCGTGGAAGTTCAGGTAGCGATGGCCATCGTCCGCCTTGCGGCGCCAGGAACCGAGGTGCACTTCATAGATGCTGACTGGCAGGTCGAGATTCGGCACCGTGCTGCGCCTGGCAATCCACGCATCATCCTGCCAGTCGTAGCTGCTTGCGTAGACAACGGATGCATTGCCTGGCGGGGGTTCATGAAAGCTGGCGTATGGGTCTGCCTTGAATGGCAGCTGGTGGCCGCCTTGATCGAGCATCTCGTACTTGTAATGTGCGCCGCCAGCCACGCCCGGGATAAATATCTCCCAAATACCGTTCGCAGCGTGCAGGCGCATGACATGACGGCGACCGTCCCAGTCATTGAAGTCGCCGATAACGCTGACGCGTGACGCATTCGGTGCCCAAACGGCGAAGCGGGTACCGCCGACGCCCTCGAGCTCTCGAAGCTGCGCGCCGAGCTTTTGATATATCTTGAGATCGGAGCCCTCGCCGAGCAAGTACAGGTCGAGATCACCAAGCGTTGATGAAAAGCGATAACAGTCTTCGATTTCGGCAACGTCACCGTTTCTTGCGGTTACACGCAGCTTATAACGGCGTTTGCGCGCCGGCATCACGGCCGTGAACAAGCCGCCCGGATGAACCGGTTCCATCGCAGCAAGCAATTCGCCATTGCCGTCGACGAGATCGACGCTTTGCGCCTGTGGCTGCAGCGTTCGAACGATGCGCACGTTACCGACCCGGTGCAGGCCGAGCACAGCAAACGGATCGTTGTGCTTACCCTTGGCGAGAGCTTCGAACGTCGCGTTGCTCTGTTTCATGTCAGTCTGCAAAACCATATAAGTGTTCTACTGTTTGTTGCGCGGATTGCTCCCAGCCGAAACGCTGCGACGCCGCGCGTATGCATATTCTTTGCCAACGATCTGCATCGTTCGCTTTGAGGGCGAGTGCTTGTTGCACCGTTGTCACGAATTCGGCAGCTTGCTCGCCCGGGGTATTACCCGCGAATACGAATCCCGTCCGGTCGTGCTCGACCGTATCACGCAGCCCGCCCACGCCATGCACCACGCAGGGCTGCGCCGCACGCATGGCGAGCATCTGGCTGATGCCGCAGGGCTCGAAGCTCGATGGCATGAGAAACAAATCACCGCCGCGATACAACGGGTCCGCCAGGGTTTCGGAGTAACCGCGCAGGAAAATCAATTGCTCACAGCGTTTTGCGATCTCGAGTACACGTTGCTCCAATTCCGCCTCGCCGCTGCCGAGCAGGATGAATTTGCCGTTATGGCCGAGCTGCGCAGCGATTTGCTCGAGTGTTGTGCGGCCGTCCACGAGCTCTTCGAAAAACAGGCTCATCTTCTGCCTGACTAGCCGGCCGATACTGACCAGCACCTGTTCGGGACGCTCATCCGGCAGGGCGGCCAGGCGTGACCTGGCAAGTTCCTGGTCGACGGCGCCAGGCTCGCTCTCGAGCCAGGCGGTGACCTGATCCGTCGCCAGCGTCACGATGCGTTTCCATGCTGGCCGCCGGCCGCTTTTGCCGCGGTAGACACAGCCATTGAGTATGCCGACCAGTCGATCGGCTTTTGCGGCATCGTCCAGTTGTACCTCAAGCCCCTCACCACCAACAAATCCTCGCGCCTTGTCGCTTGGTTGGCGGATTTCCGTGGCGTAGGTCGGCGACACGGTACTGATCTTGTCCGCCGAACGAATTGCCAATGCCATCGGGTTGATGCAGTCGGTATTCGCAGGATCACGCAGCAGTGTTACGTCATAATTCAAATCCGGGAACCAGCTCTCGAGTGAGGATTCGTCTGCGCGCAACGGTCGTGTGCCCTGGTAAGCGAGATTATGAATCGTGAATACAGTGCGGATATCCCGCAGTCGCACAAATTCCGGCGCGAAGTTGCGTTGCAACAGATAAAACGCGGCGTGCCAGTCGTGCAGGTGCACGACCTCCGGACGATTCGGGCTTTGCTCGATCCAGGCGGCAGCTGCTGCACCGAAAAACGCGAATTTGTTGGCATCCGTTGCGAATGGCCGCTCTGGTTCGTCGCCGCAGTAGATCTTTCCCGGACCCAGCGGCGAGAAAACCGGGTGCTCGAAGGCGATATTGCGAACACGAGGCTCACTCCCTGGCACCTCGTACACATCGACAATCTGCGTCGCGCCGCGAAACCCGGCATCGACAGTGCCCAGAATCGTCGCGCCCGGCAGATCATGAAAAATGCCATAAGACGGTGTAATGACAGTTACCTGCCAGCCGCTTTCGACCAGCGCGGCTGGCAAATCGCGTAAAACATCGCCGACACCGCCGACCTTTCCGCCCGGGAGTGAGCCGTTCTCGGCCGCAATGAATATGACGTGCTTTTCGATGGCAGGCTCGCTAGCGCGTGAAATGCAGTTGCTGCCCGAGCATGTCGGGTGTAACGAGCGTCAGACCCGTGCTCGTTACACGAAAACCACGCTTACGATCGTCATCGTGATCCTCGCCGATAACCGTGCCGTCCGGAATCCTGGCGCCACGGTCAATGATCGCGTGGTTGATGCGGCAGTTCTGGCCGATGTCCACGTCGGGGAGCACGACCGTTTCGTTGACGCTGCTATAGGAATGCACCACGGCGCGCGAGAATAACAATGAGTGGTTGATTTTCGCGCCGGATATGAGGCAGCCCCCGGAGACCATGGATTGGATCGCTTCGCCGCGGCGGTCTTGCTCGTCAAAGACGAACTTGGCAGGTGGCGACTGAACCTGGTGTGTGAATATGGGCCAGGTCTGGTCATACAGGTTGAGCTGCGGCGAGACTGAAACCAGTTCCATGTTTGCTTCCCAGAACGCCTGCAACGTGCCGACGTCACGCCAGTACGCCTGTGCCTCGGTCTCAGGGTCGCGAAATGCGTAGGCATAGACGCGGTAGTCGTCGATGATCGATGGGATGACATTGCGCCCAAAATCGTGCTGTGTTCCGGGTGTGTCGGCGTCCTTTATGACCTGTTCGTACAGGAAATCCGTATTGAAAATGTAGTTACCCATTGAGGCCAGGCACAGATTCGGCTTGCCCGGGATCGGATTGGGTTTTTCAGGCTTCTCGTCGAACGCGATGATACGCCCGGTCTTGTCAACGGTCATGACACCGAATTGGCCAGCCGCCTCTTCGAGCGGCACCTCGATGCAGCAGATCGTCATGTCGGCTTCAGTTTCGGCATGCGCCGCCAGAAACGGGCCGTAGTCCATTTTGTAGATGTGATCGCCGGACAGGATCAAGACGAAGCGCGGATCGTGAGTCCGAATGATGTCGAGGTTTTGATAAATCGCGTCCGCGGTGCCCCGGTACCACTCACCCCCAACCCTTTGGGATGCGGGCAGGATCTCGACGAACTCGCGATTGCCTGCGCCGGCCTGAAACCACGACCAACCGTGCACCAGGTGCCGGATCAGGGAGTGCGCCTTGTATTGCGTCAACACGCCGATGCGCCTGACGCCCGAATTGATGCAGTTTGACAGCGGGAAATCGATGATTCGATATTTTCCGCCGAAGTGCAGGGCGGGCTTTGCGCGCCAGGTCGTCAATTCGTGCAGGCGCGATCCTTGTCCGCCGGCCAGGATTAAAGCGACTGTCTCGCGAGTCAGTCGGCTGATGAAACGTGTGTCTTCCATGTGATTCGCTATCGGCATGAGCAGGTCCCGGAAACCGGTATTCGTCCTGGCTAGTCTGCCAGACTTGTCGACGGACAGGCACCTTAACCAGGCATATTTACTCGTTGGAGCGCTCCTCGGAGCGCGACTAAGACTTGGCGAAATCGCAGCTCGATCACACGTACCTCAGTCGCGCCTCGGCCGCTCTCGCACATCCATGTGCTCCGCGGCATAAGGTCATCCTAACCAAAAGAGGCGGTCCAACAGCTTAGCCTGTCCTTCTAGTTGGCACGTCCCGAGGCTTGCACCAACTCGGCGGTCCGGCCACAGACGTCACTACTCAGCTGTGCTTCCTGGACGCGCCAGCGCCAATTGTTGCTCGACGTGCCCGGTATGTTGATGCGGGCTTCTGAACCCAGCCCAAGGTAGTCCTGCAGCGGCGCGATCGCGAGCCGTGAGTCGGTGGAAAACGCGGCCTTGATCAGGTCCGTGTGGATACTTTCCGCGGTGCCGCCCGTCAACTGCAGCACGGCTTGCTGCGTCTGCTTGATCTCGAAGTCGCTGCGAATATCGTCGGGGCTGCCCGTGAACCAGCCGATCGTCGTATCGTTGTCATGTGTCCCGGTATAGCAGACGCTGTTTTCGCTGATGTTGAGCAGATCAAAGTCCTCATCCGCCACATCGAACTGCAACACGATCATGCCCGGGATTTCGTGGCGCTCCCGCAGCGCCTCTACCTCAGGCGTAATGACGCCGAGATTCTCTGCGACAATCGGCAGATTACCCAGCGCATCTTGCATCGCGTCGAAAACCGCATCGCCGGGACCGGGTTCCCAGGCGCCTTTACGCGCCGTCGCGGAGTCCGCCGGTACCGACCAATACGACTCAAAGCCCCGGAAGTGATCGATGCGCACGATATCGGCTAGCTCGGCCGCAGCA
>Ga0255052_10001295_pt1 | contig 18974 bp, 16 predicted proteins | sample JV7_2_21_MG_FD_188632 | JGI IMG/M metagenome (GOLD analysis project Ga0255052, IMG submission 188632) | Seawater microbial communities from Jervis Inlet, British Columbia, Canada - JV7_2_21 | ecosystem: Environmental > Aquatic > Marine > Inlet | place: Canada: British Columbia | collected... | reverse complement strand
GCCATGCGTACGTGACATGTTCGTTGCACAACGTAATAGGCCGTCGCAAACAGCCCGGAACCGCCGAAGGCGAAAATCACCGCGTTCGTATGCAATGGGCGCAGCCGGCTGTAGGTCAGAAATGGCAGATCGAAATTGAGTTGCGGCCAGGTCAACTGCGCAGCTATGAGAACGCCCACGAGCATTCCAACCACGCCCCAAACGACGGTCATGATCGCAAACTGACGTACAACCTTGTCGTTGTATTGCGCTTTGTTGTCCAAAGGACGACCCCTGTGGCTGATTGTGAGAGCTGTCGAATCCGGGAACCATTTTTGAGCGGCGACTGGAAGGAGTCGCGGCCGTCTTTGAGTTCTGTGGCACCCGTGTGAGGCAGTATATCCCGGGAACCGTTGGGCACGCTATCGGCCCCTAGAACCGGTCCACATACGTAACTATACGTATGGTTATTGCAGTGCGGCAAATGGTCTCTTTAAGACCCTGCGCCGACGCTCAGTTCCCTTTATAATCCGGATCTTACCAACTTCCATGTCTCCTCCGATGTCCGCTATCGAACTGCCTTCCAGGGTCGTTGACGAGTTACTGCACGCCGCTGTCGATGCGGCTGTGGTTGCGGACAAGCGTGGCACGATCATCTACGTGAATCGTGAGGCCGAGAACCTGTTCGGCTACGACGCCGAGGAACTGGTCGGGCAGCGGGTCGAGATCCTGATACCGGACGAATACCGCGAAAAGCATAAAAGTGCTCGCAAGGCTTATCGCAAGGCGCCCAGGGCGAGGCCCATGCTGTCGGGACTCGATCTGTATGGGCGCCGCAAGGATGGCAGCGAATTCCGTGCCGAGATTGCACTGACGCCGGTAAAGACGGACGACGGTGTCCTCGTGGCCAGCACCGTTCGGGAGGTCAACGCGGCCGATGAGTCGGAAGCGTATTTTCGCACGATGCTCGAATCGGCGCCGGACGCGATGATCATCGTGGATGACAGAGGCAAGATCGCGATCGTCAATGCACGGGCCGAAGACATGTTCGGTTACAGCCGGGATGAGCTGCTCGGCCACAAGGTCGAGATGCTGTTACCGAAACGCGTCCGGGACAACCACAAATCGCACCGGCGGACGTTTACGGCGACGCCCGAGTTGCGGCCCATGGGGCCTGACCTCGACCTCGTCGGCATGCGCAAGGACGGCAACGAATTCCCTGTCGAGATCAGCCTCAGCCCTGTCATGACATCGAGCGGGGCATTCGTATCCAGCGTCATTCGCGATGTCACCGAACGCAAACGCATGGAAATGGAAATCATCGCCGCGAGCCAGGCGGCGGAACGTGCCCAGAAAGCCAACACGGCGTTCCTCGCCGCGGCGAGCCACGACTTGCGCCAGCCCGTGCAGGCGTTGAGCCTGCTGAACGGCGCTCTGCGCCGCACCGTCCAAGACGATCGGGCGCTGGAGATGATCGAGAGCCAGGAGCACTCGCTTACGGCGATGACCAACCTGCTGAATTCGCTGCTTGACATCAGCCGTCTCGACGCAGGCGCAGTGACGCCCGAGATTGAGGATTTTCCGATGCAGCGCCTGATCGATCGTCTGTCTGCCGAGTTCGGGCGCCAGGCCAGCCACAAGGGCCTGCTGTTTCACTCCGAGCCTTGCGCGGCGACCGTGCGCAGCGACCCGAACCTGCTGAGCGAGATCATCCAGAATCTCGTATCGAATGCGATCCGCTATACGGATTTCGGTAGTGTGGAAATGAGCTGCGATTGTCGTGGCGATACTTGCGTTATCGAGGTAACTGACACAGGTATTGGCATCGAAGAGGATCAGCTCGAAGCGATATTCCAGGAATTTCACCAGGCGAAAACTCCCGGTGCGAGCAAGGAAGGCTTCGGTCTCGGTCTCGCCATCGTACGTCGACTTGCCGACCTGTTGCGTCACGATGTCAGTGTGGAGTCTACGCCGGGCAAGGGCTCGAGTTTTGCGGTGTCGATGCCGGTCGTCCCCAGCAATCGTCGCGCGGCCAGCGATGAAACGAACGAGAGGCCCAGGGATGCGGTTGCCGGCGCGGGCACGGTCGTCTTGATCGAGGACGACGTCAACGTCGCCAACGCCTGGGGCCTGTTACTCGAGGCCGAGGGCTATCGGGTCGCCACTGCGGCGTCAGCGCCGGAGGCGAATGCAATCCTCAAGCATCTCGACGACGTACCTTCCTTGCTGATTTCCGATTTCCACCTGCTCGACGGCTCGACGGGCGTCGAGGCCGTCAGCGGTATCCGCGAATACTATGACGCGAACATTCCGGCATTCATTGTCAGTGGCGACACGTCGAAAGTCGTGAAAGAGGCGCGCCCGCTCGACAACTGCACGTTGATGAGCAAACCGGTCAACACGGCGCGGTTGCTGGCTGCGGCGCACATCGCGACCAAAACCGGCACTGTGCCGAAAGACTGATACCCGCCATGCACGCCATTCCGTGCCTCCAGGTCGACGCGTTCACGGACCGGCCGTTTGCCGGTAATCCCGCGGCAGTCTGTTTGCTCGACGACGAGCGTGACGCGCAATGGATGCAGGCAGTGGCGGCCGAGATGAATCTTTCCGAAACGGCCTTCGTTCGCCCGCAGGAAGACGGGTTCGAGCTGCGCTGGTTCACGCCGGCTGTCGAGGTCGATCTCTGCGGACACGCAACGCTGGCCGCTGCACACGTGCTCTGGACGGAGGGAATTGTCGATAGCGACGACATCGTCCTGTTCCACACCCGCAGCGGCGTGCTGCAGTGCTCGCGACACGGCGAACTGATCGAAATGGACTTCCCGGCTACAGTTGCCGAACCGTTGCAGGCAGATGAGGGACTTGCCGAGGCCCTCGGTGTCGAGCCGTCGTGGGTTGGCGGTTCCAAATTCGACAGGCTGGTGCTGGTTGATTCCGCGCAGATTCTGCGCGCGATGCAACCGGACTTCGCTCGATTACGAGCAGTCCCGGTACGCGGCGTCATCGTCACGAGCGCGTCGGATGATCAGCGCTTCGATTTCCTGTCCCGTTTTTTTGGGCCGGCTGTAGGCATTGACGAAGACCCGGTGACCGGTTCGGCACACTGCTGCCTTGGCCCATTCTGGAGCGAGCGCCTCGGCAAAACGGAGATGACGGCCTTCCAGGCATCGGCTCGCGGCGGCATTGTGTACGTTCGCGTGGCAGGCGAGCGCATCTTCCTGGGGGGTAACGCCGTTACCGTCCTCAGGGGTGAATTGGCCTGAGGCGCCAGCCAGAACCCTCCAAACATTCGATATGCTCGATAAGTGGTGCCAGGCACCGGTTAGCGCGTTAGGAATGATAGCCAGCTGAGCGGCGATTTCGAGAGCGCCGCGCCGGCAATGTACGCAAATGCGGATAACGCGCCGACGAAGGCGATCAAACGAACCTGCATCGTCGGGCCGCGACGCAGCGCAATGGCTCCCAGTACGATGTACGCGAACAACCCGGCGAACTTCGCGAGGAGCCACGGGGTTTGCAGGACCGGCAGCGACAGCTGGTACACCATTGCGACACCAGTCAGCAGGAAAAATGCATCGACGACGTGTGGCGCAATCCGGGTTGCGCGCGCCGAGAGTCGCACGGATTCCGTAAGCATCCAGTAGCCGCGCACAACAAAGCCCGAAATCGCCGTGATCGCGAGCGCCAGGTGGACGTATTTCAGCAAAAGGTACATAGTGCGGGCTGCAGCCACTCCGGAAATCTGTAGGGGATGTTACCTATAGTTTTCTACACAGCTTTTGGCAAGCTGACAACCGAATAAGTCTCGCGACTAACGGTATCCGGGAGCCATGACGCGAAGTCCACATTTTCTCTCCATGCCCGCTGTCCTCGTTGCAGCGGGCTTTTTTTTCGGCACCTTGAATGGTGCTGAAGCAGCTGACAGTGGCGCCACGCAAGGCTCTGACGAGCCGATCGAGCAGCTCGTTGTCGTCGCGCACAAGGACGAACGCTCCATTCGGGAGATCGCCGCCAACGTGACTGTATTGTCACGTGCCGACCTCAACACCCAGATGGCGACCTCGCTTAGCGACATTTTCCGCTACGTCCCGGGCATCGATCACGAGGGCGCCGGCAATCGCTTCGGTACCGAAGGCATCAATATTCGGGGCATCGGCGGCAACCGGGTGGCGATCGTTGTCGACGGTGTACCTTTGACCGAGCATTTCGATATCGGCAGCTTTTCCAATGCAACGCGCGATTTCATCGACGCAGGTCTGGTACAGGATATCGAAGTGCTGCACGGCCCGGCATCCGCGCTTTACGGCAGCTCCGCCATCGGTGGCGTGGTTGCGGTACGAACGCCGGACCCTTTCGACATCACAGGTAGCCGAGGCGGCGGCGGTGACGTCCTGGCCACCTGGCGTGGCGCCGATAGCAGCCAGCACGCACAGGGCATGTTCGCACTCGGCAATAGCCCTCCAGGCAATGGCTCGCTGGGTGTCGTGTTCGGGGGCAGCTGGCGCGAGGGCGAGCACGTCGACCCGGCCGGCGTCGAATCTTCACTGGATACACGCAGCTATGAGCGGCGAACGGCGACTGCGAAGTTTGTCGCCGACGATGCCTTCGGCAATACGTTCAGGGCAGGGTTCATTCACCAGTCGTCGGATACGCAGTCTGACCTGAATTCTCTGCTCGGCACCGGGCGATACCGTTCGACGACCGCCCTTGAAGGTGACGACACCTACGAGCTCGATCTTCTCAATGTCTCCTATGAATTCGGTTCGCCCGAGGGGTTCATCGACACCGGCGTGCTGCGCGCATTCTATGAAGTCGGCGATATCGAGCAGACGACGCTCGACGAACGCGCCGCGGCACGCACCCCGGTGTCCATTGATCGCTTCTTTGCCTTCGAACAGGTCGTTCGCGGCATCGAACTGAACCTGTGGAAGGACTTCGAAACGGGCGCTGTCTCGCACCGCCTGGGCTTCGGCCTCGAGTACCGCGACCGCGAGACCGAGGAATATCGCGACGGCCTGTCCACCAACCTCGAGACCGGCGAACAGACCAATGTGCTTCTCGGCGAAGAATTTCCGCTGCGCGATTTTCCGATCAGCACGACCGAGGAGACCGGCATCTACGTCGAGGACACGATGTCCGCCGGCGACTGGACAATCATCGCAGCGCTGCGCGCGGATCGATACGAGCTGTCGCCGCGTCAGGACCCGATGTATCTCGAGGATTACCCGTTTGCGGAGCTCGTGTCGCTCAGCGAGAGTGACATATCGCCGAAACTCGGCGTCATCTACGCCGTTTCGCAAGAAGTCGACGTGTACCTGCAGTACTCGCACGGATTTCGGGCGCCGCCGTTCGCAGATGCCAACATCGGACTGGATATTCCGGCATTTAATTTTCGCGCGATTCCGAATCCGGACCTCCGCTCCGAAACCTCCGACGGCTTCGAACTCGGGCTGCGCTGGCAGGGGCTGACGTCATCGGCTTACGTGTCGGCCTTTCACACCCGCTACGAGGACTTCATCGAATCGAAAGTCCGGCTCGGCATCGACCCGGTATCGGGCCGCCTCCTGTTCCAGTCCCTCAACCTGGACGAGACCCGCATTCAGGGCATCGAGGCTGGCGGCGCACTGCGCTTCGACGGTGCGCTTAGCACGTTTGGCGTCGACGGCAACGCCTTCTATGCCAGGGGCGAGAACAAGGAGAATGGTGAGCCTTTAAATTCGGTTGGCCCACCGCAAGCCGTGATCGGACTGAGCTGGTTCTCGCCGAGTGAGCGCAGTCAGCTGCGCCTCAAGACCACATTAACCGACGCATGGGACGAGCGTAACGAGACCTCCGGCGAGTTGTTCAAACCGCCGGGCCACGTCGTCTTCGACCTGTTTTACACCCAGCAGCTCGGGCAGCGCATTACGCTGCGCGCCGGGCTGCATAACCTCACAGACCGCGTCTATTGGAAATGGTCCGACGTGCGCGGTCTGTCACCTGGCGATCCTCTGCTGCCGTATCTCGCGCAAGCAGGCAGGAGCGCTTCGATTAGCATGAACATCAACTGGTAGTAACCCGCAATGATAGGAGTGGGGAAATGAAAATTAGACAATTCTTAGTCGTACTTTTGGCGGGCTTGACGCTCGGCGCGTGCGCACAAGAGACCCCCGACGAGCCCGCAGCAGCTGCGACCGGCGACACGGCCGTGCACGACGCCGAGGTTGCCGGGGCCGGAGTCGGCGCGCTCATGGAGAAGGGCAAGGCCGTCTATCTGGGCAATTGCGCCGCCTGCCATCAGCCGGACGGAAAAGGCCTGACAGGCGCGTTCCCGCCGTTGGCGGGATCGGATTTCCTGCTGGGCGATCGGAAGCAGGTAATGGCCGCCGCCCTGTTCGGGCTGTCCGGCCCAATCACGGTAAACGGCGAAGACTACAACGGCGTCATGCCGAGTCTCGGCCATCTGTCTGACGCGGACCTCGCCGCCGCTCTGACTTACGTATGGAGTTCCTGGGGCAATACCGGCGCTGCTGTCAGCGTCGAGGAAGTTGCCGCACTGCGAGCCGAATTGGGGCAGGAAGATCGCGCCGCCGGCGAGCGTCACCCGGGTGCGACCGAGGGAGAATTGATGTATGAGGGCGCTCCGCTTGCGATTGGCGCGGGAGATGCGCAGCAACTGATGCGCGCCGGCGGACCGGTCCTGAGCGAAGCCGAGTTCGGCGTCGCCACGCAGCTCTATTTCGAACGCTGCGCGGGCTGTCACGGCGTGCTGCGTAAAGGCGCTACGGGCAAGGCGTTGACCCCCGATGTTACGAGCGAAAAAGGTACCGAATACCTGAAAGCGCTGATCACCTATGGTTCGCCGGCCGGTATGCCGAACTGGGGATCCTCGGGTGATTTGACGGCGGAGCAGATCGACATCATGGCGCGCTTCCTGCAACAGGAACCGCCCGCGCCACCGGAATTCGGTATGCCCGAAATGCAGGCCACCTGGAAAGTGCTGGTCGCGCCGGAAGATCGTCCGACGAGTCCCCAACATGACCGCAATATCGACAACTTCTTTTCGGTCACGCTGCGTGACGCCGGGCAGGTTGCGATCATCGATGGCGACACCAAGGAGATCGTGACCATTCTCGATACCGGCTATGCCGTGCACATATCCCGGGTTTCGGCGTCGGGTCGCTATGTCTTCACGATTGGTCGTGACGCCCTGATAAACATGGTCGACATGTACATGGATCCGCCGGCCACGGTTGCGCAGATCAAGATCGGCCTCGAAGCGCGTTCAGTCGAGACGTCCAAGTACAAGGGCATGGAAGACAAATACGCGGTCGCCGGTGCCTACTGGCCACCGCAATACGTCATCATGGACGGCGACACGCTGGAGCCGCTGAAGATCGTGTCAACGCGTGGCATGACCGTCGATACCCAGGAGTACCATCCGGAACCGCGCGTAGCGGCAATCGTAGCGTCGCACGAGCACCCGGACTTCATCATCAACGTCAAGGAGACCGGCCATATTCTGCTGGTCGACTACAGCAACATTGATGACCTCTCGGTGACCGATATCGGCGCGGCCAAGTTCCTGCATGATGGTGGCTGGGACCGTACCAAGCGTTACTTCCTGACAGCCGCCAATCAGTCCGACAAGATTGCGGTGGTTGACTCGAGAGAACGTAAGCTTGTGGCGCTCGCGGATGTCACCAAGACACCGCATCCGGGTCGCGGTGCCAACCTGGACGATCCCGAGCACGGCCCTGTGTGGGTCACGAGCGCGCTCGGAAATGCGAACATCACGTTCCTCGGCACGGATCCCGAAGGCCACGCGGACAACGCCTGGAAGACTGTGCGCGTACTGGACGGCATGGGCGGCGGCTCGTTGTTCGTCAAGTCGCATCCGAACTCGACGAATCTGTGGGTCGATGCGCCGCTGAATCCCGATGAGGCATACAGTCAGAGTGTTGCGGTGTTCGATATCGCCAGTTTCGACGCCGGCTTCGCAGTATTGCCGATCGCCGAGTGGGCCGACCTCGGTGAAGGACCGAAACGCGTCGTGCAGCCCGAGTACAACAAGGCGGGCGACGAGGTGTGGTTCTCTGTCTGGAGTGGCAAGGAGCAGGAGTCCGCGATCGTTGTCGTAGATGATAAGACACGCGAACTCAAGGCCGTGATCAAGGGGCCGGAGCTCGTGACGCCAACCGGCAAGTTCAACATCTACAACACGTTGCACGATATTTACTAGGAAAGTAAATCTGTAGACAAATTTAGGAAGACAATCATGAAACACAATCGGGCGCTCCAGGGGTTGGCAGCGTTTGCACTGGTATTGTGCGGCCCACTGGGACAAGCAGCAGAGGAAGAAACGGACCTCGCGTCAGCAATAACGGGCGGTGAGGCGTCGATCGGCATCAGGTACCGGTACGAGTTCGTGGATCAGGACGGACTGCCGAATGACGCGAACGCATCAACACTGCGTCTGCGACTGAACTACAAGACCAGCCAATGGAATGGCTGGTCGATGTTCGGCGAGTTCGACCACGTCTTTCATGTGCTGGCGACGGATTTCAACGCTGGTGGTGGTAACACACCCGATAAAGACAGTGTGTATCCGGTTGTCGCAGACCCAAAGGGCTCGGACCTCAACCAGTTGTATGCCGACTACACGATGGATGACGACTGGAAGTTCCGTTTCGGTCGTCAGCGCATCCTGTTGGACAATCAGCGTTTTGTTGGCGGTGTCGGCTGGCGCCAGAATGAGCAGACCTACGACGCGCTCACTCTGAATACCAAGGTCATTGCGAAAACGGCGTTGTCATACAGCTACGTCAACCGAGTACGCAGGATTTTCGGGCAAAAGGTGCCCGCCGGAAAAGCGAGAGTCGATGGCCACCTCCTGAACGCGAAAGTGGCCCTCAACGACGATTGGTCGGTAGTGCCGTATATTTACTACCTCGACTACGAGGCCGCTTCAAATGCCGCCAATTCAACGTCGACACTCGGCGCCAGGCTGGCCGGCAATATAAAGGCAGGAGAGGGCAAGATTGCGCTGGTCGCCGAAATCGCGTCACAATCCGATATAGGCAATAACCCGACGAGCTACAGGGCGCAGTACTGGCACTTCGACGCAACCTGGGCTTTACCCAACGGCTTGTCATTGGGGCTCGCCTACGAGGCACTCGGCTCCGATAACGGCGCTGGCTTCCGAACGCCTCTGGCGACTTTACACAAGTTCCAGGGTTGGGCCGACGTGTTCGTTCCACCTGGCACGGCTCCGGACGGAATCAATGACCTGTTCGCGACGGTCAAGTACAAATTCGGCAAGTGGAACTTCATCGGCGTCTATCACGACTTCTCGTCGGATACCGGAAGCACCGACTACGGTACCGAATTCGACGTGGCTGCCGCGTACAAATTCACGGATCGCTACGGGCTGTTGTTGAAGGGCGCTTTCTTCAGCACTGATCTGCCGGGAACGTATGAAGACACGACAAAACTGTGGGTCATGTTGACGGCGAACTACTGATCGGGAAAGCAGGAATAGCAAAAAGCCCCGCGAGAGCGGGGCTTTTTTTGTCAGGCAGCTTCGTGCGCGTGTTGTTCGACCGGCGTCTGAAACCAGTCCGGCTTGATGATCAGCAGGTCACACGGCAGGTGCTCCAGCGTGCGCTCGGCTGTTGCGCCGATGAACAGGCGCTTCCAGTGATTGCGTGATACAGCGCCCATGACGACAACGGCGGCTTTCGTTTCGTTCGAGATCACTGGCAACTCTTCGTGAGTCAGGCCTGCGACCAGGTGTGACTTGTCGTCGGTGATGCCATGGAAGGCTGTAATCTCGTTGAAGCGTTTCTGATGATCCTCGTGCATCTGTTGCTCGATCTCGTCGAACGGCAGCGAGACCGGTATGTACGCGTTGGCAGTTGCCGTGGCAACGGCGATGCGCGGATCGTAGGAATGAAACGCGTGGACGTGGCCCCCGACATTGCCGGCGAGAAACTTGGCCGTCTGCAGGATTTCGTCGTCGAGCGCCGCAGGCTTGTCGTGTTCGTTCATCGGATCGATCGCCGCCACGAATACTGGTTCCTCGGCGATATCTATCGGTTTGACGAGCCACAGCGGGGCAGGACAGGTGCGGATCAGGTTCCAGTCCGTGTTCGTGAGTAACACGCGCGATATTGCCGAGTGATGGTGCGTGTCCTTGACCACGATGTCTGCGCCGTTCTCAACGGCGTGACGCACGACGCCCTCGTAGAGCGGGTGGTCCCAGACGGCAGATGTGGTGACGACGATACCGTCGGCGCGCAGCGGCTCGGCCAGATCTTCGAGATGCCTCGAATGGCTGCCAATGACTTCATCGCGTGCCTTCTCGAGAGACGGCGAATCGAACAGCCGGTCGCCGCTCAGATACTCATTGTAATAACAAACCAGTAATTCAAGTTCTGCGCCCGACTTTTTCGCAAGCCAGGCGGCACGATGCATACCCGGTTGTTCACGAACAGTCGGATCGATCACGGCGAGGATCTTTGACATCTTTTGCATAGTGACACCCCGTAAATAACGAAGCGGTAGGTCCCTCAGCTTCGTCTGCAAGCGTAGGGCCGCCGGGCACCGCAATCCATTAGGCGTGATGCTTAGCGTATCTCGGATATTACTTACGATTTCATAGGTGGATTTACTGATACGGCTGAGGCCCCAGTCGACTTAGATTAGGCCAGACGGAAGGGGCACAGGTGCCATTGCCGTGCTCAGGAGAAGCCGATGCCGGCGGACGCATACGACGATCTGAAAAATCAGCTCGAGCAGAAAAAGGAGGAGCTCACAGTTCGCCTGGAGCGAATTACGGCGAATCTAAGGCGTGGCTACCATGCCGATTCGAAAGAGCGCGCCAAGGAGCTCGAGGACAGCGAGGTCGTCGACGCGCTGGGCAACGAGGCGCGTGCCGAGATCGGCAAGATCTCTGCTGCACTGCAGCGTATGAAGTCCGGGGAGTTCGGGGTCTGCGTCGAGTGTGGCGCGGAGATCGAGCGTGGCCGGATCGAGGCCTATCCGTATGCCCGCGAGTGCATCGATTGCGCCCGGCTGGAAGAGGAGCGCAACGCCCGTCAGGTTTGATGTATGTGCATCTTGACGAGGTCGGCCAGGGACCTCGCGCGCATCTTTTCCATCACCCGGGCGCGGTGAATTTCCACCGTGCGCTGACTGACGCCGAGTTCGTAGGCAATCACCTTGTTGGGCTTGCCCGTCACGACAAGGTCGAAGACTTCGCGTTCCCGATTCGTAAGCCGTGCAATGCGTTCCTCGACTTCGGCATGTTCTTGCTGTTCCTGGCGCCTTTCCCTGTCCGTCTTTAGCGCTTCGCTGATTCGATCCAGAAGGTCCTGGTCACGAAACGGCTTCTGGATGAAGTCGACGGCGCCTTTCTGCATTGCCTCGACGGCCATCGGCACGTCGCCATGGCCGGTAATGAAAATGATAGGCAAGGTGTTGCCGCGCTTGAGCAGTTCTTCCTGGAGCTCGAGGCCGCCGAGCCCGGGCATGCGGATATCGAGGACGAGGCAACCCGCGCGCTCGTCCGAGATCTGCTCGAGGAATTCGTCGCCGGAGCCAAAGATCTCGTGCCGGAGGTTCACGGAGTCCATCAACGCCTGCATCGCGAAACGAATGGCGGGATCGTCATCGACGATGAATACGGTTGCTGTCTGTTGGGAGGTTTGGGCCATCTCGTTAGGGGTGCCTGTTATCCGGATTGTGGCGCTCAATTGCGGGGTCGGCATACTTCGCCGCCCCGATTGGACCAGAACGGAGGACATTTTGAAAGGTCTTGTATCCCATAGTCGGATTCCGCGGCATCGCTGGCGATCGTTTTGACGGCCAAAACCTGCCGGTATCGATGGCTAGTCGAGACGCTTCGTGAACCGTAACGCGGCCGCGGTCATCGCAACGATCGTGAAGCCAATCAGGAAGACAATCTCCGCGTACAGGTCGCCAATCCCGGCATCGCGCAGCATGATTCCCCGTGTCAGGCGGATGAAGTGCGTATTTGGCAGCAACTCCCCGAGCCACTGGGCAAACTTCGGCATGCCCTCGAACGGGAACATGAATCCGGACAGCAGAATCGATGGCAGCAATATGAATACCGTCATCTGCATGGCCTGGAACTGGGTCTTCGCCGCCGTCGAGAGGAATAGGCCGAGTGACAGGTTCGCGGCGATGAATGCCGTTGCCGCAAGGTAGAGGTCGAGGATGCTGCCACGCACGGGCACATCGAACAGCAAGCGGCCGACGGCGAGAATCAGGGCCAGCTGGATCATGCCGATGAGTATGTACGGCACGACCTTGCCGATCATGAGTTCCGCGGAGCTGACCGGGGTATTGATCAGTAACTCGAGATTGCCGCGCTCGCGTTCTCTTACGATCGCGACCGCCGTAAACAGGATCATCGTCATCGTCAGGATGACGCCCATCAGCCCGGGCACGATGTTGACCGGCGTGCGCCGTTCGGGATTGTAGTAGGGCCGGACCTCGATCGGCAGCGGGCCCCTGTCGACGGAATTCGCGGAATCGAAGGAGACCGGCATCATTCGTAACTGCATCGCCACGGCGAGTATGGTCGGATCGCTGCCGTCGACGAGCAGGTGTACTGCCGACCTGGATGTATCGACGATGCGGCGATCAAAATCGTGCGGGATATGCACGCCGATCGAGATCTTCCCCTGGCGCAACAAGCCCTCGAGCTGCTGCGGCGAGTCGACGTGATCAATGATGTCGACGACTTGCGTCTGCTCGAGTTCGGCGACGAACTGGCGTGACAGATGTGTGCCGGCCTGGTTCGCGACAGCCGTTGGCAGGTTGCGTACGTCTGTATTGATTGCGTAGCCGAACAACAGCATCTGCACGATGGGCAGTCCGATGACCATGCCGAAGGTCAGGTGATCGCGACGCAACTGCCGCACCTCCTTACGCAGGATCGCCATTATTCGCGACAGGGATTTCATGCCGCGCGCCGGTTGGGTTTCAAGGTAACGGCCACAAATACGTCCTCGAGCGATGCGGTCGATAGTATGGCGGTAGCGTCAAGGCCGGCACCTTGCAATTCGCCATTGACGATAGCGACAGGATCGTCGACCGTGTCCGGCAGCAGCACACGCAGGCGAACGCCGAGTTGCGTGACACTTGCGATCCGGGGAATCGCGCTGATCACGGCCTGCGCCCGGTAGGGATCGTCCGCCCTGACCTCAATGACGTGCATGCCGGTTTTTTGTTGCAGGTCCGCAGGGGTTCCGTCCGCGACCTTTGCACCGTGGTCGAGAATTGCCAATCTATGACAACGCTCGGCTTCGTCCATATAGTGCGTCGACACGAGTATCGTCGTGCCGGCCTCGGCCAGGCGAAACAGCGCGGACCAGAAGTCACGCCGACTCTGCGGGTCGACGGCGCTGGTCGGCTCGTCCAGCAGTAGCAGTGGGGGGTGGTGCAGGACCGAACATGCCAGCGCGAGGCGCTGTTTCTGGCCGCCACTCATCGTACCCGCCAGCTGTTTGCGCTGTTCCACGAGGTTGTACCTGTCGAGGAGCTCCTCGATTCGTGCCTTGCGCTCTCGTGTCGGAAACGAGTAGATCTCGGCGATGAACTGCAGATTCTCGAGAACGGTCATGTCACCAAACAAGGAGAACTTCTGCGTCATGTAACCGATCTTGGGCTTCAGCAGCTTGGCATCGCCCGGAATCTCCGTGTCGAGCACCGTGGCCGAGCCCTCGGTCGGCGTCAGCAGGCCGCACAACATGCGGATGGTCGTCGACTTGCCGGAGCCGTTCGGACCTAGAAAGCCGTAGATCTGCCCGCGCGGAACATCGAGGTGCAGGTGACTGACTGCCTCGAGATCTCCGAAGCGCTTGGTGAGACCGCGCGCCTCGATGGCGAATTCACTGTTCACCTGGTGCCGTCCCCGACCTTTAGTTCGACTTCCACGGGCACACCGTCCGGCAGGCGGTCGCGGTCCTCCGTGATGTCTACCTTGGCGAGGAATGTCAGTCGGCCGCGGTCGTGCTCGGTCAGTGCGAAATAGGGCGTAAATGCTGCCTCGCTAGCGACCCAGCGGACGCGTCCGGGCACGGGCACGTCGAGGCCGTCAACACGAATCTCTGCCGCGATTCCCGGCGAGACCCGAACCCGCAAGCGCTCCGGCACGTAGATTCGCGCAAACGGTTGCTCGCCGCCCAGCATGACGGCGACGGGCTGACCGGCGCTGGGACGTTCACCGGGCTCAAACAGTCGGCTATCGAACAGGCCGTCGGCAGGCGCGCGCAACGAATGGCGATCGACATCGATTTGGGCACTGTCGCGGCGCGCCTCGGCCTGTTCGAGAGAGTGTTCAGCCTGTGCCAGTTCTTCCACTGTCGTGCCGGCGAGTAATTCCTGCAGCTGCGCGCGCCGCAGATCGAGGTTTGCATTTGCGGTGTCGAGATTCGCTTTGGCCCGGTCATGGAACTCCGGCGACGCCAGCTCTTTCGCCAGCAGATCCCTGGCCCTTTGGAGTTCTGTTTGCCTGAACGTAGCGTCGCGGGTTGCACCGTCGAGGTTCGCCCGCGCCTGTGAGATCTGCTCCTGTCGCGGGCCACGCACGAGTTCGTCGAGCCGAGCCTGCGCTTGCTGCACCGCTGCGTCGGCCTCCGAGAGACGCGCCAGCGCTCGCGAGTCGTCCTGGCGCAGGATGAGTTGCCCTGCGGTTACGTTCTCGCCCTCCGCCACGAGGAACTCGAGTATGGGTTCGTTGACCTCGGCGATGAGTTCGAGTCGATCCGAAGCCAGCTCGCCGACAACGAAGTTCTCATTGCTTGTGTCGCTGCAGGCCGCGATCAGCAGTGCGGTCGCCGGTAGAAGCAGGGCTTGAATTTTCATTATCAACTGACTCCCGTCATGCCTTGATGTACGCAAGGACCATGTCCAGATTGGTTTCGATAAGCTTGTCCGTATCCAGTGAACGCTGCGCAAACACGAGGCCCCAGACGACCGCCATCATGACGGGGGCGATCAGGAGCTGCGGCAAATCATTGACGGCGGTGCGTCGGAATTCGCCATTTTGCACGCCGCGCTCGAGCAGCTGCTGCAACGCTCCCATGCCGCGGGATGCGACGTTGTCCCAGTAGAATTCGACGAGGTCCGGGTGCTTCGGCGCTTCCGCAATCATCAGGCGGATGACGACACTGACGGGCGAACCCGGGATGAGCTTCATGAAGTCGAGAACCGGCCCGCGAATGAACTCCTCGGCACTCATTTCGGAGTCGTCGAGCAGCGCTTCCAGCGCATCAACTCGCGGCATGACGACGCTGCGTACAACGGCCTTGAACAATTCTTCCTTGGTTTTGAAGTACAGGTATAGAAGGCCCTTGCTGATGCCGGCCCGTTTCGCGACTTCCTCGACCCTGGTGGCGGCATAGCCCTTTTCGGCAAATGCGGCGAACGCGGCTTCGGTAATCTCCTGCGGCCGGTCTTCTTTGCGCCGCCGGTAGCGTGGTTGTGCCATTTTCGGAATCTTGCTGACCAGTGAGTCAGTAATCATACTTGCTGACCGGCAAGTCAGCAAGTGCAATAGCTCACATTTTGGGATATGCAACGACGTGTCGCCGCGGTCCGCGCAGTCCGTCATAATGCGCCCCGATGTTCACCTATCTGGATCCCGCTGTACGCGAACGCCTGGCCGACGAGGGCAAGCTCTTTCGCGTGGACCGCGAAGGCAACACGCTTGCGCCGGAGGAGAGGACCGGGGGTCAGGCGATCAGCATTCTCGGCCCGATACCCCTGCCATTGCAGAACGGTGAACGGGACGTCACCGCCGACTGGTACGCCTGTGTGCGCAATACCGAGTTGTCCAAAGTCGAAGAACTCGCCGATCAGTTGCGCGAGCAGCACACACAGCAACTGTTTGCGAATCTTGCATCATCGATGGCCGTGAACTGCGTACTCCTGATCGGCAATCGTGCTGACTGGTCGAATCCGCTCGTGCGGGTGCATTCGAGTTGTCTGACCGGCGATGTATTCGGCTCGCAGCGCTGCGAGTGCGGGCCGCAACTGCAACTTGCCATCGATACCATCGCCGACGACCAGGAGGGCGGCATGGTGATCTACATGTCCGGTCACGAAGGACGTGGTATCGGTCTGTGGGCGAAGGCTGCGACTTACCTGTTGCAGGACGCTGGCGAAAACACCTACCAGGCAAATCGTTCGCTCGGGCTGCCCGATGATTCGCGCGACTTCAGTGATGCGGCGACCCTGATTCGTCATTTCTACGGCAGCGGACGGTTCCGGCTGCTGACGAACAACCCGAAGAAAATCCAGGATCTTGCCGAGCACGGTCTGGATCAGATCACACCTCTGAAACACGTTATTGGCGTCACCAATGCAAACCGGGGTTACTTGCGGGCCAAGAAGTCCTGGGGCCATAAACTCGACTCGGAGGACATCGGGTAGCTCACTGCCGCCAGAGGCGCAGGTTCGGCGGCGAACTCTCGAAATTGGAGCGGAAAGGGTTTATGTCTATCCCGCCCCGGCGTTGGTAACGAGCATAGACCGTGAGCTTGCCCGGTCGGCAGCGCTCCTGGATATCGACGAACATGCGCTCCACGCAGTTTTCGTGGAAGTCCTGGTGCTGGCGATAAGACACGATGTAGCGCAACAGGCCCTCGCGGTCGATTTGCGGACCGTGGTACCGGATAAGGACGCTGCCGGAATCCGGCTGCGAAGTGACTGGACACAGGGTACGTAGCAAGTTCGAGTGCAGCTCTTCGGTTACCACGGAGTCGGCGTCGGCTGATAGCAGTCCCGTATCGACCTCCCGGGCATCGCAACCGACATCCTCGAGGTCGAGCGACTCGCCGGGCATTTGCCCGGAGCATGCGCCATCGGTGTCGGCAACGGCGTCGAGCCGTACGTCGACGGGAGTGCCGACGATCTTGCCGACGTCGGTCGCAATGAGTTCGCGGACATCCGCGTCAGATGCGTATTGCGTCATGGCGAACGAGCCGAGGTAGAGTTTCAGCGACTTGGATTCGACGATAGCCGGCGATCCGGCCGGGATGCGGATTTCAGCCGTCGCGACCCGTGGCTGTCCGTTTGCTGCAAGCCAGCTCAGTTCCCAGGCATTCCAGATATCGACGCCGTCGAACGGTAGCTCTTTGCCCAGCCCGAGCCGGGCACGGTTTTCTGCGCGCGGGATTGCGAATAGCTGCTCCGGCGCATAGTGCTCCGGAAAGGGTGTGGTTTCTCCAAGTGGCGAATCCGTCATAGTCGTCGTGTACAATACCGGCCGGTTTTCAGCGATAGTTTTAATGAGTCCGTCAAATCACGTCAACGCCGAAGAGCGCGGCTACATCATCCCCATTGGCGGCGGCGAAGAAAAGCTGCATAACCCTGAAATCCTCGATCACTTCGTCGATATCTGCGGTGGCAAGGATTCGCGGATCAGTATCATCCCGACGGCATCGGAACTCGAGGATACCGGTCGCAACTACGAAAAGCTGTTCCGCCGGCTCGGCGTGAAGCATGCACAGGTGCTGGCGATCGAAACCCGGGAAGACTGCCAATCCAGTGCCGACCTCGAATACATCGACAAATCCGACGGCGTATTCATGACGGGCGGCAACCAGTTGCGGCTGTCGACGACGATCGGCGGCACCGAAGTGGCGCAACGCATCCGGCGCCGTAACGCCGAGGGGATGCACGTTGCCGGCACGTCAGCGGGGGCCGCATTCATGCCCGAGCACATGATTGCCGGCGGCATCGAGGGCAGCACGCCCAGTCCGGACATGGTTACGATGGCGCCGGGCCTGGGCCTGACCAACAAGTTCATCATCGATCAGCATTTTCGCGAGCGGGACCGCCTCGGCCGCCTGTTGACCGCACTGGCCTACAATCCGTTTGCAGTCGGCCTCGGGCTCGACGAGGATACGGCGGCCTTCATTCGCCCGGGCGACCGGCTCGATGTCGTCGGCAGCGGCGGCATAACGGTGATCGATCCCACCGATCTGAGTTATTCTTCCATGCATCAGGCGGGGCGGGGAGAACCCGTCAGTCTGATCGGTGTAAAGCTGCATATTCTGATCGCCGGCGGGCAATTTGACGCGATGACGAGAGAGGCGCGTCCCCAGCCCGGCGATTAGCAGCGCGACAGGATTACAACAATGAAAATCGTCAGCACCAACGTTTACGTGGGTCCGAATATCTGGGCCCATTTCAGAGTCATCCGCCACGTACTGGATCTCGGCGAGCTCGAGCACTGGCCGACCGGCCGGCTTGGCGATGCATTCATCGAGCCCTTGCTCGACGTGCTGCCTGGATTGCACGAACACGGCTGCTCCTACCGGGAGCCTGGTGGGTTAATCAGGCGCCTGCACGAGGACGAGGGCACCTGGCTGGGTCACGTCATGGAACACGTGGCCATCGAACTGCAGAACGTCGCCGGCTCCCCGGTCACGTACGGTCGCACACGGTCGATCGACGGCCAACCCGGGCACTACAACATGGTGTTCGAGTACAAGGACGAAGCCGTAGGCCGTGAAGCGAGTGCGCTGGCACTGAAGTTCTTGCTGAGCCTGCTACCCGACGAGATCAGGACCGAGGACGCGCCCGCAAGCGACTGGGATTTCAGGGAAGAACGCGACAGCTTCATTCGCTACGCGCAGGCCCGCGCGCTAGGTCCGAGTACCGCATCGCTCGTTAGCGCTGCTGAGGAACGCGATATACCGTGGCTCAGGCTCAATCGCTACAGCCTCGTGCAGTTCGGGCATGGCCGTTACCAGCAGCGCATCCAGGCCACGACGACGGGCAGAACCGGCAATATTGCCGTGGAACTCGCCGGCGACAAGGAAGAGACGAACGGCATCATGCGGGATCTGGGGCTGCCCGTTCCGGAGCAGCGCATCGTGCGCCGCTCGACCGACGCCAAGCGTGCCGCGAAGCGCATCGGGTTTCCCGTCGTGCTGAAGCCGCTGTCCGGTAATCATGGCCGCGGCGTGTCTATCAAT